>ERZ842401.4686-NODE-4686-length-15697-cov-62.527234_pt1 | contig 15697 bp, 13 predicted proteins | sample MGYA00521270_ERZ842401 | MGnify/ENA primary metagenome ERZ842401 (study PRJEB31892, sample SAMEA3878208) | bioreactor metagenome | biome: Moose rumen | place: Sweden | collected 2011-10 | study: EMG produced TPA metagenomics assembly of the PRJEB12797 data set...
AATGTTTCAATAGAATCTATTTACGACTCGCTTGACCCACAAACAGCCGTGTATGCCACGAGTTTCGAGCTTATCGGCAATATGATGGACGGACTTATGCAAATGGCAGACGACGGCAGCGTAAAGCCTGCGGTTGCAAAAGAAATGAAGGTGTCTTCTGACGGCTTGCATTACACGTTTACGCTTCGCGACGATGTGTATTGGTCGAACGGCGTGAGAGTAACGGCGGACGATTTTGTGTATGGGTGGCAAAGAGCTATTGACCCTGCACTTGAGTCGGAATATGCCTTTATGATTAGTGATATAGCCCAGATTAAAAATGCAACCGCAATTCAGGCGGGACAAATGGAAGTGAATCAATTAGGAGTGCGCGCGGTCGATGATTTTACGTTTGAAGTGGAATTGCAAGTGCCTGTGTCTTACTTTGAGCAGCTTTTGTATTTCTGCACGTTCTACCCTGCAAATCGTGAGTTTGTAGAAAAATGCGGCGACAAGTATGCGACAAGCCCTGAAACCTGTCTTTCTAACGGCGCATTTTTGCTCACTGAATATTCAGAAAAAGGCAATACTGTTTCTTTTATAAAAAATACTGCATATTACGATGCGTCTAAAGTAAAACTCGGCGGGCTTCACTATGAGCTTGTCAAAAACGGCGATGAGGCTTTGCAAAAGTATAAAGCAGGTCAGCTTGACTTTGTGGAGCTTTCTGGCTCTGCGGTTGACAAGATGAAGAACGACAGCGATTTTAAGGCAGTGGATTCGGGATTTTTGTATTTTATAACGTTCAATTTTGATGATACGCATTTTGCAAATAAAAACCTTCGTAAAGCCGTAACATTTGCGCTTGACCGAGAACAGATTGTAAACGAAATGGCGGACGGTTCGGCGGCGGCGTATGCGGCTATCCCGAAAGGATTTGCGTTTTCTAAGAGCGGGCAGGATTTCACGGCAAACGGCATAGAGTTCCCGAATGATTGCAATCTTGATATAGACAAGGCGCAAGAGTATTGGCAGGCGGCAAAGCGAGAGCTCGGCGTGAGTTCGCTGGAAGTGGAGCTTTTGACGGCAGACAACGAAACGCAGGTTATCGCGTGCAATTCTATCAAGCGGCAACTCGAAGATGCGTTAGACGGCTTGAGCGTGCGCATAAAGACGGTGGAGAAAAAAGAAAGGCGAAAGATAATGAGTTCGGGGCAGTTTGAGTTCGGCTTGAACAACTGGGGTCCTGATTATGCCGACCCGATGACGTATCTGGCGATGTGGGTAACGGGCAACGACAACAATATGGGGCGTTATTTTAACCCGACGTACAATGCACTGATTGCAAGCTGCACAGACGGCGAGCTTTGCACCAAGATACAAGAGCGATGGAGCGCACTCAAGAGAGCCGAAGCGATGGTTATGGAAGATGCGGTGATTTCGCCGATTTACCAAAAGCGCAACGGAGACCTTATAAAGCCGAATGTAAAAGGCATTGCATTCCACGCGGTCGCAATTAACCGCATTTACAAGAACACAACAAAACAGCCATAGGCTGATTTAGAAGAAAATGAGGTTTGCGGAAAATCCCGAAGTGTGTTTTTGAGAAAAGTGGGGTTTCGGGAAAATCCCGAAGTGTGTTTTTGAGAAAAGTGAAGTTTCGGGAAAATCCCGAAGCGTGCTTTTGAGGAAAGTGAGGTTTCGGGAAAATCCCGAAGCGTGCTTTTGGGAAAAGTGAGCCTTGCGGAAAATTCCGAAGCGTGCTTTTGAGAAAAATGAGGTTTCGGGAAAATCCCGAAGATTTTTTATGTAGCAAGGGGCTTAAGCCCCTTGTCAAAGCTATATTATCGAACAGGTATAATGATTTGAGGAACGGAGAAATATGGAAGAGGGCATTGAGAATAAAAAGAAATACAAACATCTTGCGGTGCAGTTTTCGCTGAATATTTTGGCGGTGCTTATTGTAACGTTTGCGATGCAGATTTTTTTGACCGTGCGCGTGGCAAAAAGCGGCTCTCAGAGCGATTATTCTGATTTCAGCGAAAAAGTTATCGCCGAAGACGCTGGCAAAATCCAATATTGGAACGAAGTGCTGATAAATGACCTGCGCATTTATTCCGACAACGACGTTACAAAGGCGGGCAATGCAGAAGACATTATCTCTTGGCTTTTGAGCCACGAAAATATCCGCAATCCTCTGTTTAATTATGTGATGTTCTGCACTCCCGACGGCGTTGGACACTCAAGCGACGGCAAGACGATTACGGTGATTTCAAAGCCGTTTTTCCGCTCGATAATGAGCGACCGTCAAAAGCAATTTGTGTCGAACATCGATTTTCAGCTTGACGGCAGTGTGTGCTATTACATTGCTCGCCCTGCATTCAATGCGCAAAAGGAGCTTATCGGCGTGTTTGCAGGCGCGGTTAAACTCGACGAAATCGACAAGATGATTAGCGAGCTTACGATGGGTAAGGCGGGAAAAGCGATTTTGGTCGGTTCAAACGGCGTTTTGATTTCGCATATCCGCGGAGTCGCAAAATATATGGATTTGTCTTACAGCGACAAGGCTGGCTATCGCGGACTTGACAAAATCGCGGCGAAAGCGTGCGCGGGGGAGGTCGGCGAGGGCTATTATTATGATGCGGACGGAGTAAAAACGTTTGCTTCTTACACGCCCGTTGCTGGAACGCCGTGGAGCGCGATTCTCACGATTCCGCAGTCGCAAATTGCGGAGGCGGGAAACCAGCTGAGAACGATTGTTATCATTATCAGTATCATCGTCGGAATCGTTATTTCGGGAATATGTTCAGCCCTTTTGTTCATCGCGGTTGCGCCTCTTCGCACGGTGCGAAACTCTATCCGCGACATTGCGGCAGGGGAAGCGGATTTGACGAAGCAAATCATCGTGAAGAGCAAAAACGAAATCGGTGCGCTCGGCGACGGTTTCAATGCGTTTATGACGAAATTGCGCACGATTGTCAGCGGTGTAAAGGATTCAAAGGCGATGCTCGGCGAGGTCAATGTCGGTTTGCAGGCGAGAATCGAGGAAAACGGCAAATCTATTCAGGCGATTATTTCTGACCTTGAGAACATCGGTTCACAGGTGGAAAATCAGGCGGCAAGCGTGTCGGAAACGGCTGGCGCGGTTGAGGAGATTTCGCAGAATATTGAAAGCCTTGAAAAGATGATTGAAACGCAGTCTTCGGGCGTTACGCAGGCGAGTGCGGCGGTGGAAGAGATGATTGGCAATATCCGCAGCGTGAATGTGAGCGTCGGGCACATGGCGGATAGTTTCAACGGCTTGACGCAGAGCGCAGAAGACGGCATTAAGCGGCAAAAAGATGTGAATGCGCGCATTAAGAACATCGAGGAGCAGTCGAAGGCATTGCAGAACGCAAACAAGACGATTAGCGATATTGCAAGTCAAACGAATATGCTGGCGATGAATGCGGCGATTGAAGCGGCTCACGCGGGAGATGCGGGGCGTGGCTTTAGCGTGGTTGCAGAGGAAATCCGCAAATTGTCTGAAACGTCAAGCGAGCAGTCAAAGACGATTCGCGACGAGTTGAAGAAAATCGAGGGTTCGATTAACGATGTGGTAACTGCGTCAAAAGCGTCGAGCGATTCGTTTGAGGCGGTGAATACGTCGATTTTGACGACGCAGCAGCTTGTTTTGCAGATAAAATCGGCAATGGAAGAGCAGCAGGAAGGTTCAAAGCAAATCGGCGACGCGCTCAAACTTATGAACGACAATACGAGCGAGGTTCGTGCGGCTTCTCACGAAATGGCGGAGGGAAACAAGAGCATTTTGGTTGAAGTTGACCAGCTTCGCGACACGACGGGCGTTATTAGGCAGAGTATGGAGAAGATTAGCGCGAGCGCAGGCAGTATCCGCGACTCAAGTAATTCGCTCAACGAAATCGCTAATAGCGTGGAATCCGCTGTTGGTCAAATCGGCAGCCAAATCGATTTGTTCACGGTGTAAGGTGCCGATACGGTAGATTTTTACTCAATGATACAGAACCGCTTGCCATACACTTGAGCAGGCGGTTTTTATTTATCGTTTAAAACAGTTTTTATTCCATTCGCAATATCATTTTTTAGAGAAGGTTCTATTTTACAAAATATTTTTTGCGAAAGGCTTTCTATAAAATCATCTTTATTAGAGTTTACCAAATTTTGTACACAACAATTTTCATCGAAAAGTTGCATAGGCTTTATTTTTAGAGTTTCTGTAATTTTATCTATTACGTCTGGCGGCGGAAAAGACACCCCGCACTCAATCCCGTTTATGTAGTTAAAACTTTTATCTATCAAAACTGCAAGTTGCGCTTGTGTAAATCCAGCTTGCTTTCTGTATGCTTTTAGATTGTTTATGAAAATCTGCTGGGTGGTCATAAAACAGATTTTGGCAATACTAACAGAAAAATTGACACAATTTACCAAGTATATTATGTATTAGATATTGAAAATACCAAGTTTCTTATGTATACTAACACAAGAAAGGTGTGTGTATTTTATATTTTGCGATATAAAACACTTTAATCTTGGTATGAAGTTATATTAGGAAGAACTATGAAAACTATGAAAAAATGCAAAAAATGTGGATTTGAATTGAAAGAAACAAATGTTGTTAAGTCTGTAAAAGTTGGAACAAATGCTGAAAAAGACATTGCTAAAGGAGACTCCATTATTTCTGTTGATGACAGAGTGGTAAAAAATCGTTCAGAAATAGAAAATGCTTTAGTTGGAAAAGAGAACTGTAAGATTACGGTTCTACATAATGCGCAAAGAAAAAGTATTGATATTGAAAGTCCAGAAACTTATATCAATGACATTGAATTTAAAACAGAAAATGTATGTCCGAAATGTGGCAAAAAGCAAAATAGCAACAAAATTCCTATAATTGCTGCTATTTTGCTAGCAGCAGGAGCTGGTGCTTATTTTATTTTTAGCAATAAACAGAATAAAAGCAGTTCAGAAATTTCTGATGTAGCTTCGGTTCTTTCAGAAGAAGATTTATCTGCAAATGTTGCTGAAGCAGAAACTGAAACATTGGAACAAGAATCTGAAGGTGTTTTTACTTCTTATCTTCCAGACCCTACGGTTGCAAAACTTAAAGAGATTCTTGAAAGTAATGAGTTAGATGAAGAGTCTGAGCAGAAACCTGAAAATATTGTATATGATTTGCAGGCATTGCAATCCACTCGCACTCGCAAAAAGTCTTCAAGAGGCAGTTCAAGCACGAATAATTCCATAGAAGATATGATACAAAATTATGAGGAACTAAAAGATACTTTTATTGGAATTGACAATATTTCAGAATATAAATCAAACTTGGGAGCGAAAGTTTATTTTAAGTACGGCAGTTATCTTGATATAGGAAATTCAGCAGTTGAAGCTGAAAAATATTTGCTTGTAGCGAAAGTTGAGTCTGACAAAAAAGAATATGCGTCAATTTTGCTTACTCTAAATGATTTGCTTAGTGAAATTCCAGAAGAAAAAAGAAGTTCTGCTAACTTCAATATAATGGGTTATGCAGATGCAACTTTATTTAATGGAAAAGTTGAAATAAGCGAGCGAAGTGAAAGGTTCAATACGGAATTATCTTTGAAACGTGCTGAATCTATAAAAAACATTTTGATTGGAAAGGATTTTAATATTTCACCAGATAGGATTATTACGAAAGGTTTGGGGTATTCAAAAAATCCTGATGAAACAGAAAACCTAGAACAATATCGCAGAGTTGATATTGTTGTTTCTTATTAAAATGAGGTTTCTATGCGAAAGATTTCTCTAATTTTAAGTTTACTGTTTCTGTTTGTTCCTGTTTTATTTTCAGAAGATGTAAAAGTACCTTTTGATGGTGGTTGTGCATATATTCCTCAAGTTGATGGAAAAGACGATTTGAATTCTGTTCGAATAGAATATGACAACGGAGATGTGTTTTTTGGAAAAGGTACAGCGGACGGATTTCCAATTGAGGGAATTTTAAGCAACGAGAAAACTCAAATCTTTTACGAAGGCTCTTTTGATGATGATGAAAAATATACAGGAGAAGGAACTTTAGATACTCCAAAATTTAATTACAGAGGAAGTTTTAAGAACGGAAAAAGAAATGGGTATGGGTCTTGTTTTGATAAGAAAACAAATAAAATTTATGAAGGTAATTTTGTAGATGACAAAAAGCAAGGCAAAGGCAAAGAATATAAATCTGATTCAAATTATTATTATGAAGGTTCTTGGTTGAATGACAAGTATCACGGACAAGGCTTGCTGATTTCTGAAAGCGGAACTAAATTTGAGGGCTGTTTTGAGAACGGAAAAATAAAAGGATATGGCAATAAGACTAATTCTACAGGCGAAGTCTTAAAAGGAAATTGGAAAAACGCTGATTTACTAAACGGTGAAAATTGTTCATATATCAGTAACGGAAAAGCGAAATACTCAGGTTCGTTTGTTGATGGAAAGTTTGATGGACTTGGAACTTATACAGATGATGAAGGTACAACTTACGAGGGTACTTTTAGCGAAAATCAAAGGACTGGAATAGGACAGCAAGTTTATTCTGACGGAAGTGTTTATACAGGCTATTACTTTGGGAATCAGAGAAACGGACAAGGCTCATTTGAATTCTCTAATGGAATGCAATATGAGGGTGGCTTTTTAAACGGCACATTCTACGGAACTGGATATCTTTCTGCAGAAGAAAACGATGAGATTACAATCATTGCTTCTGATGAATGGAACGGAATTGAGATTCCCGAAAACTCTGATAGTGATTCAACAACTTCTGCTGACGGTCTTTTGGCAGCTGTTGCACTGCCAAAAACTGGAAAAATTCTTTTCAGCAATGGGGATATGTGGGAAGGCTATATGCAAAACGGGCTTCCTGTTGCAGGTTTAGGAATCTGGACAACGCAAGAAGAACGCCTTGCAAAAATGAATAGCCAAGATAGCCATGTTGTTTTGGCATCGTGCCAATTAAATAACAAAAACTATGATTTATCTTCTGTTTACTCGGATTATGAAGTTGCTGAAATAATTTCTTCTGATGCATATTTGGTTGGATTCAATGATTTTTATAAAAAGCACAAAGCAACAATAGACAAAGTTGTTGGCGGTTTGCAAGCTGTTGCAGCTGTACTTACAATTATTCCAAGCCCGATTCAGCCGATAGCGGCGGCTGTTGATATTGGGCTTTCTGTAGCACAGATTTCTTTAAAAACTATAAGCACTTCGATAGACATTTATGATGCTTGTATGGCTGGCAATAAAAACTTAGTTCCAGAGTTGCTAAAAGACTACGGCAAAGATATTGCTTGGGACGCGATAAACATAATTCTTGCAACACCAGGCTCTGGGCAAGCAATTGCAAAAGTTGGTTCAAAAGTTTCTGAAGGAATGGGCAAAGCGGGAAAAGCAATTTCTCAAACAGTGGGAAAAGCTGTCGCAAAAAATCAGACTTTGGCGCATGCTGCCATGCATTTAGGTCAATTGGGAAAAGTTGGAAAAGGTGCAGGAAGAGCATTTGTTGAAGCGGCTGGAAAATCGGAATTCTTTCAGTTTGTTGCAAGAAATGGCGGAAAAATTACCAAAACTGTAAAAAATGGCTGGATAAAACTAGCTTATCCAAAAGTTTTTGCTCAATATGGCGATGATGCTACTCGGCTTTTGTTCAAATACGGGAATGATATTTCCGCACAAATGGCGAAAAACGGAGATGTTATCGTTAAGGCTGTAAAAGAAAATGGCGATGATGTGGCTCGCATTTTTCTGAAAAACGGAGATGAAATAGCAAAAGTTGCGAGGGCTTCTGAATATCCAGAGGCTGTTATCCGCTATATTAAGAACAGCTCGAATGCTGAAGACGCAATAAGGCTTGCAAAAAATAATCCAGCATTGGGAAGAATTGTCAAAAATTATGGTGATGAAGCAATAACATTCATCGAAAAGTACGGTGATGATGCAATAAAAATTCTTGAAAAAGATGGTAGTCAGTTTACAAATGCTCTAAAAAAACTGCCACGCGAAAAGCATGATATTGTATTTTCGTTTTTTAAGAATTCTGAGAATGCAGGAAATCTTTATGCAAAATATTCAGATTCGATAATCGAATTATATGAAAAAGTTGGTGTAACTCGTAGAGAAGCACTCATAAAAACTATCAATCGAGATGGTGATAAAGCTGTTGGTTTGTTGAAAAATACTCCAAATTCACAGCTACGGAAGACAATTGATGTATTGGAAACCGCTCCAAATCCAGAAATTGAAAATGCTTTTAAGTATGTACAAAAAACAAAAAACTGTAAGGTTGTAGGAGAAGGGCAACAAGATTTTGTTTATAGAGTAATAAGGGCTGATGAAAATCCAAAAATTGGTTTATATGCAAAAAATCCAAATCGAAATATGACAATAGACGGTCATGTAAGAACTGGAAGCAGAAATAATGGTTCTCAATTTATTTCAACGACAACCGATTATGATATTGCGAAAAAATGGGCAGAAATGGACGGTTGTCAAATTGTAAAAATTGAGTTAAATAAAATTCCTAATAATGTGAATATTTATGACTTGAGCATAAAAGAAGGTCAAGAATTATATTTAAAAGGACTTACGCAAAATTTTGCAAAAGGCTCAAAAGAAGTTTTGCTTGAAGGTGCTATTCCTCCAAGTGCTATAACATTGATAAATTAGGGGGCTTAAATGCTTGATAAACTTTATGATTTAGTTTTGGGTGAAAAAGGTTTCCTCGTAAAGATAAGATGTGAGAATACATTTGATGATGAAATATATTCCGAGATAAAATCTATTCTGCGAGAACTGGTTGCTGAATGGAAATCTTTGGAATCAATACCCAAAAAAGGTTTTTTAGCTGTCGTAGAATTGGTAGATTTTCTTTCTGGAAATAGTAGATTTCTTTCGGAAGTCGATTCTGTAAAAGTTGAAGATGCTGGCATTGAAATCAAAGATATGATTAATGAGCTATATTGATGTAGTCAATTTTTGTAGTGTAGAAAAAAATGAAACGGCTAGGATTTTTATGTTTACTTTTGCTTTTGAATTTTTATACAGCATTTGCAGAAGTAAATAATGAAATATTAAAAGAAATTCGGTCATTTTTACCAAAACTAAAAGACTCCCCCACAGGAGCAATTGACGCAGATGGCAAATATACAAAAGATAGAATTCAAGGGTTGAACTGTGCAGGATTTGCAAAATGGGTTGTTGATGGATTTTATTATCCATTAGCGAGAAATGAAACTGAAAAGTATATTTCTCTTCGTAATTTGCGTAAAAAGCACCTTACAGAACGGGGAACTCAAGATATTCTCGTTTATGAAAATAGCAGAGACCCGTATTTTGGTTTGGATTGGACTAGAAATCTAGCTGTTGAACTTGGGAAAAAAAGAGGAGAAAATCCTTCTTATAAAACTTACGATATAAATGATTCTGCAATCGATGAATATGTTACAGATCGTGGTTATCGCCTTGATAAAATTGAGAGTATACTTATTGAACAAAGCTCATTTAATTCAAATAGAATTTACTTAGGCTCAATAAACGGTATTTATGGCAAAAATCCAAAACTTTGGCAACATTATCATGTCGTGGTGTTTGTTTCATATTTTGACAATGGAAATCTTAAAATTGCTGTGCTTGAAAGAAACAAAGAAACTTCTTTTTCATATTTGCAGAAACGTTATTCTAATACCTATTGTCATTTAGTTGCAATTTCTACTGATGGAGATTTTGAGTTAACGCTTCCCTAGTCCATAGAAAAGAATCAATAATTTGTGTTATACTGTACTTATGGAAGAAACAGAAAATACAGAACGACGAAAGTTGTTGCTTTCAAAAATTGCTCAATTTAGGCTTTTTGATGATGATTTTATGTCAAAAGTCTTTGAAGACGACATTGAAGCAACTGAATTTCTTTTGAGAATCATTTTGCAACGCGATGATTTGAAGGTAATTGAATCAAAAGGTCAAGTTTCAATCAAAAATCTGCTTGGGCGTTCGGTTCGACTTGATATCAAGGCTAAAGACAAAGCTGGAAAATTGTACAACATCGAAGTGCAAAGAGCTGACGAAGGTGCTGGTGAAAAACGGGCAAGATATTACAGCGCGATTTTGGACACGAACACTCTTTTGCCGCGCCAAAACTTTAAAGATTTGCCCGAAACATACGTGATTTTCATCACCGAACACGATGTTTTGAAATGCAATTTGCCGCTTTATCACATTGACCGCACAATAAAAGAAAACGGAATGACTTTTTGCGACGAATCGCATATAATATATGTAAATGGTGAGTACAGGGGCGAAAATGACATCGGGAAGCTAATGCACGATTTTTCCTGCCGCAACCCCGATGAGATGAAGCTGGGACTTCTTGCCGAAAAGACAAGATATTTTAAGAGCGATGAGAAAGGAGTGAAGCGTATGTGCAAGATTATGGAAGAGTTTGTTGAAGATGAAAAGCGCGAACAGGCTGAAGAATTTGCTATCGGGTTGCTCAAGGACGGTACGCTTTCGATTTCAAAGATAGCAGAAGTTTCAAAGCTCTCAGAAAACAAAGTAAAAGAACTTGCAGAGAAAGTTAAAGCTAGTGTATAAAATTTTGTCAGCCTATGGCTGTTTTACAAACTGCTCGATTTTGCAGGTGTGGGTTTTCTGTTTTTCGTCGTAGTTTATGCCGATGTAACGAAGACGGGAATAGCCGAAACTTTCAAGGGAATTTCTGAAGAAGTTACGGCAGACGATGTTTTTGTGTTCTATATTGCAGAGCACGGTACAACTTACAGTGACGGCGATTATTATTATCTTCCTGTGGATTTCCGCTATACAAATCGAGAGGATATTCCTGAAAAATGTATTTCAAAGAATGATTTGATTGCAAATCTGTCGCTCATCAAGGCTGGGAAAACACTGGTAATGCTCGACACCTGCAATTCAGGCGCATTCTTGGATTCTGCCCAGCGCGGTATTGCAGAAAAAACGGCAATTGACCGCTTGACACGCGCTACAGGGCACGCCACGCTTGCCGCTTCCAGCGATACGCAGTCTGCGATGTAAGGCTACAATGGACACGGGATATTTACTTATGTGCTTTTGGAAGGCTTAGGAGGAAAGGCAGATTCCAACAATGACGGCTATGTGTCGCTTTCAGAACTTGCAAATTATGTGGAAAGTGAAGTGCCGAATCGCAGTTATGATAAATGGGGCTATGAACAAGTGCCGATGAAAGATTTGCGAAAACAAGATTTTCCGCTGACAGAGGCAAAATAAAAATGTTCAGCATTTATTGATTACGAATTACTAATAAACTAAGCCCTATCGATTAGTAATAAGGCTTCGTTTTTGCGAGAATTATTTTAGCGATAGAGAAAATTGCGGTTCAGCAAAAATTTTCTAGCGTGGCTATAAAATCATTCATTGTCGAATACGTTGTATTATCTGAAATTGAGTGGGAAATATTTTCTCCTGCGTGCAATCGTTTTTCCCATAGTATAGTTTTCTGCGTATCAGAAAATTTTCCTTTCTTGTAGCTTTTCCAATCAGACAATGACGTAAGCCTTTTTACGCAGTTTTCGCTAGAAATATCTTTAGAAAAGATTTTTTCTGAATGGGCAAGAAACCAAACTTCAATGCATGGGCGGCTTAATAACGGCTTTGCGTCGCAACTGAGAATATTGCTGACAACACTTTTAACATCTGCGTCATACATCAAAAAACAATTGATATTTTCGGAGTTGCTAATTTTCAATTCTTTTTTATGCCGATTTATCAATTTTTGGTTTATCTGCTGACCAACAATTTTAGAAATGATTTTTATCGGCAACCGATATTTCTGCCTTAAATGCTCGACATAACATTCTTCTGTTTCGCCTTCGCATAAAACAAGAAAAACTGGTTTCATTTTTCGCTCAGGACGACCGCTTTTGTTTCGTGCCATTTTTTATTCTCCAAACAATCTACGAATTTCGTCAATAGAAGATGTGATATATGGAATTGCATCGAATCGCCCCTGTAAATATCCTTTTTCAGCGTCCATATTTTCTCTAAAGTTCTTAAAATCAAAAAGAGAATAAAAGTCTGTAGAGCAATCTTCTTTTTTGTTTGTAAAATAAATTTGGTCGCGCCGCATTTTCTTAACGTCAATTAAGTTTGTATTGTGGCTTGTAAAAAGCAACTGCGCATTATTCGAGGCGTGGACAATATTTATAATAAATTGCGCAAGTTCTGTATGCAAACTCAAATCGAATTCATCTACAATTAACGTCTTTCCATTTTTACAAATATCGAGCAAGACAAGAAGAAGATAAAAAAGTTGAATAGTTCCAGATGATTCTTCCGCATATAAATCAAATTTGATATTAGGATTTTGTTTGTGTGTAGTTAAAAAACGAACTATTGTTTCTGGTGGCAAATTCGGTACACTTGGCGGAAAACTATTACTAAAATAATTTGTAGCAAATGGTATATTTATGCGTTCTTTGCGAACTTCGATATCAACAATATCGCTATCTGCCATTTTTAATGCTTTGAGCAAAAGTTTTTTATTTTTGCTAAAAAGGTTTACAGCATAATTATCAGGAATATTAGGTACGCCGACATAAAATTCCGTCAAAAAGAAATTGTAAATCTTTTTTGCAAGGTCTCTATCCATTTGGCTTGCACGGCTTATGAAAAGCGTGTTTCGACCTGTGCTTTGAGCTACGTCCATTGGCTTTACAAAAAAACCTTCTGCAAAATTAAAAATCTCGGCTTTCGGCTTGCCTACTTGCTCATTGCGAGTAAAGATTTTTGCTTTTCGCTTGTTCGGATAATAATACAAGCTCTCAGAAACGATTTCTTTTTGTGTTAACGAAAATGAATACTCATATTCTATTTCGTCTAAAATGAAATTGATAGAAAAAGAGCTCGGTTTTTCATAAAATCCGTCGAATTTAAATGGCATAAAATTGAAAGAAATGCCTTCATTATTTATATGAGAGTTTAATACAAGACTATTACAAAACAAAATTGCTTTAAATATACTTGATTTTCCAGAAGCATTTGGACCGAAAATCCCAATGCTTTTTAGATATTTTCTTTTATTAAAGATAAAAGTATTATCTGAAAGTATTTTTGTTCGCTCTGTTGAAATTTGTTCTGCTTCAAAATCAATAATTAAGGCATCTTTTACAGAATAAAAATTGCTTATTGAAAATTTAAGTACCATGAATATGCCTTCTTTGTAGAATTTCTACAAATATAGCATATTCTACGGTATATTTTCAATCTATTGTTAATACATTGTTTGGAGTTATATATAATTAGTTTTTCGTTTTTTTGCTGCTGCACTTTGCATTGGACAAAAAATTCCAGTTTAAAGGCTGCTGCAACGTTGCAGTGAACAAAAAATTTCTGTTTAAAGGTTACTGCACTTTACATTGGACAAAAAATTTCAGTTTAAAGGCTGCTGCAATTTACAGTGAACAAAAAATTTCAGTTATCGCCTTTCTTCACCGTGCCAATGTGCATTTACAAGGCTACTTCACTCTGCACAATTTTTGCGACAGTTTTGCAGTCATTTCGCAGAGGACAAGAATAAAAATATCGAGCGAAAGCCTAAGGATAATATGAATCGTAGTATTCAGAAATGGAAACGGGTCTATCTGCCAAAATCTTGAAAAAAGGCTGTCTAGCGAATGTATGCACAAAAGAGTGAGCGAATGTTTCCCCAAAAACGAAAGCGGCTTTTCGGCTATACGGAACTGCTCCAGCAAAGAACTGAGCTGAATAACGCAAAAACTCCCGCATACAGCACTGAAAAGAGCAATCATCGGGTAAATGCGCTGTGCCAAATCGATATAAGATTTTCGCTCCTGCACGATAAAAATCCAAAGAAAAAACGCCGCAACTCCAATTTTCTTTGAAGTGCCGATTGCTTGAAACTGATTTTTTAAAAGAAAACCAAAATCCATAAAAAGCATTGACACAAAAATTAAATCGAATCCTTGAGGAAATTGCGCTCTGAGTGCGGGGATACTGCATAAAACAGTGCCGAAAAGCAAAAATAATTCTCTGTAAGAGTTGATTTTTTCCAGCATAATTCTGAAAAACAATTTAGACCAAAACAGCGCAACTACGAACCACATATAGCCGATGCCGTTTATCCCGTGAAAATCGTTGCAGTTGCCCCACAAAATTGAAAGGAGTTTTGCTGCGATTTCGGAAATCCACGACTCGTTTCGATGAATTGCCAGTGATTTTGCAAAATGCAGTGCAAGCCGTATGCCGCTTACTGCAAAAACGGGAATATAGAGCCGCAGAAAATCTTTTTTTGTTGATTTTGCAATTTCGTTCATCGGAATCTGGCGAATTGTGTATCCTGAAAGAATAAAAAAAAGCGGCATATGGAATGAAAAAATAAAAACGCCGAGTTTATTTTTTGCAACACAATGTCCGATTATGGTGCTGATAATCGCAATTCCTTTTGCAATGTCGAGCCACACAAAATGTTTCTTTTGTTCCATAGCGGTTTCCTTTAGGTAGAAGTTACTAAGTATTGTTTTACATTAGTAATATATTGCTAATATTAACGAATAGTATCAAATCTTTCTAGTGCTAAAACTGGGGTAGTAAAATATTTATAGAATTATTGTCTATGAGTTTCAAAGAAAATTTGAAAGAAGCAATGTTTTGCAAGCAGTTGATGACGGCAGATTTAGCGGCAATGACAGGAATAAATGCAGGAACAATAAGCAGCTATCTCAAGACAAAGGGGTCTATGCCGCCTGCGGATAAGGCGTTGAAATTGGCGCAGGCTCTTGATGTGAGCGTTGATTTTTTGGTGAATGGATTTGAATCAAATAAGCCGTCGTCGATACAGCAAAAAAGCCCGTTCCCGATTGAAGTGTATAAAATCGCGCAGGATATGACGGATTTAGAAAAGGAAGAACTTTCCGCTATTCACGGAATTGTAAAAGTGCTAAAACAGCCAAAGGCTGCTTCTCAAAAGGCATAGGCTTGTTCTCAAAAAAAGACGCTCCGAGCAAAAATAGCCCGTGCGCCTTTTTTTGCAGGAATTGCTGTAGCAAGGGGCTTAAGCCCCTTGTCAAAACTATATTATCGAACAGGTCTACTTTACAGTTTGTTCGTAGAGCGATTCAACGGCTGACCAATCAACGATATTGAACAGCTCTTTGACGTACGCGGCGCGCAGATTTTTGTACTTCAAATAATATGCGTGCTCCCACACATCAATGCAGAAAATCGGCTTGTTTCCCGTGCCGAGCGAAATCGGATTGTCTTGATTTGCGCTTTGTGAGAGAACGAGCGAGCCGTCTTTTGCCACTGACAGCCACGCCCAACCAGAGCCGAATTGCGTGAGTGCAAGAGAGCTGATTTTCTCTTTGAACTCCGCGAATGAACCGAACGCCGCATTGATTTTTTCTGCAAGCTCGCCAGTCGGCTCTTTTTTGCCGTTCGGGGCAAGCGTGGAGAAATACAGATTGTGGTTGTAGAAGCCGCCGCCGTTGTTTCTCAGTGCGTTTCGGAGTGCAGTATCGCCAATCGCGTCGAGCGATGACAAAATCTCTTCTGCGCTCTTTGCTGCCAATCCTGCTTTCTCTGCTGCCTCGTTAAAGGCTTTTGTGTATGCGGCGTGATGCTTGCTGTAGTGCGTTTCCACGGTCAAAGCGTCAAGAACAGGCTCAAGCGCATCGTA
>ERZ842401.4687-NODE-4687-length-15696-cov-6.142702_pt1 | contig 15696 bp, 1 predicted proteins | sample MGYA00521270_ERZ842401 | MGnify/ENA primary metagenome ERZ842401 (study PRJEB31892, sample SAMEA3878208) | bioreactor metagenome | biome: Moose rumen | place: Sweden | collected 2011-10 | study: EMG produced TPA metagenomics assembly of the PRJEB12797 data set...
ATTTTATATTCGAAAATAATAATTAAAATAAGTTCTTAATTAAAAGACTTATTCTTTTTGAAAATAAATATTAATTAAATTCTAAAACGTTTATTTAATTATTTAGTCACTTTTACTAAGTAATAAGCAAGTTCCCTTTTTAATCCAATAAGAAAGAATTTCTTCTTTGGATTTTTCAATTCCTTCTTTGTCTTTTTCTCTCACAATATTAAGTGTAATATCCATAATATAGCTATTTCTTCCAAGATAATCTCCTCTTATAGGAATATAATAAAGTGGGAAATTTCTCGTAACTTCAACAACGGCTTCTCCCAGCAAGGCATTTGCTCCGAAATTAGGTAATCTATCTTCACTAGCAGTTGGTGTTATAATAATATTGGGTAATTCATTAGTCAATTCTTGTACCATTTCTTCTCTTATTCCCATGTTCTTTTTATCCCAATAACCTCCTTCTATTTCAATTCCTTGTATTACATAGCCATTAGTGTTTTTCATTGCTTTATCTTCGGTATCATTGACAACTTTAAATTGCAAAGTGATATTATTAAACGCGACTTTATTTATTAAAGAAAATCTTTGCTTTATTGCAGTAATGAATGAATTAGGACTTGTGAAATAACCTAAGTGATAAGTAGGAGTATATAAACCATTTCCTATCCACATTCTGAAAAATTCGAAACGCTTGTTTAAGTCTTCAATAAAGTGAATAAAGGATTTTGTACTTAAATAATAACAAAGCCATTCCACTGGGATTTTGTCTTCACTTATTGAATGAATCGCTGTTTGAATTTGAGGGGTTAATGTTATATGACCTAATAAAGCTTTTTCGAAATTGATTAAATCAGTATTGATTAAATCTAATAAATTATTATACTTTACCGCTTCTTGATATAAGAGGATATTTATCGGATTATAACTTTTCGCTTTATCACCACTTCCGCCACTACCTTCATCAGGAATAATCATTTCGAATTTTTTCTTATCGCTTTCTAAAGGTTTCGGTAATTTTTCTCTTGCAAATTTAATTTTATTCAAAACGATTTCATCAGTGCTTTTTGCTTCAGCCGAAGCAACCAAATCATGATTGAGAATTCTTATACTATCTAAAAGTTCTAAATTATCTTGAATTTGTGAACTAATTTCAGCATTGAAATGAAGTCCAAATACCTCTGGTTGTTCTTGTCTTAATTTTTGTGACTCTTCTTTATAGAAACACATTCGCATGTAGAAGTCTGATTTATTTGAACCTGTATTTTCTGAACTTGTCGTGTTTTTAAATTTCTCGAATAATGAGTCGTCTAAAATTGGATAAGGGAAATCAGGCGATGAACTTAAATTATAATTTTTATCTAAAATTAAATTAGGATTAAAGAAATGCTCAGCGTAGGTTTGCAATAATTCTGAATCTTTATGATTAGTAAATCTACTTCCGTAATTAATGCAAATTAATTCTTGAATTGCCTTCCAAGGAAACTCTTGTGGGGTGATGAATTTTTTACTATATGTTCTAAGAATATCGAGACATATTTTAAAGTCTGAATTATTAAAATCGTATTCTTTGGTCCATCCATATCCTTTATATTTTCTTCTTTCTAAAAGCATACTATGGAACATTGCTAAAGAGTAAACCATTTTACTAAATGCAGATGCTTTATTATCAGCCTTTTCATATTTGTTAATTGTAGCACCACTTGTTTCAGCCGCAGCTTCTTTGCTTAAATCGTCGAATAATAAAGCCATATTATTTCCTATACCATGTGGCAATTCGAAAGTTATTTTATTACATCGTTGTAATAAAGAGATTGGATAATTGGGATGAGGATTGGTAGAGATTATTATTCTGAAATTAGCATGAGGTCGCATCGCTTTAATATCATCTAAAGTCTTTTCGAATTGAGGTATTCCTTGTAAAGTTAAATGAGTATTAGCGACATAGACCCATCCTCCTACTTTTGCCATATCCATTAATAATTGATGAGTTAAAGGCCATTGATCTTGATTGAGGGTAGTTATTACGCATCTTGGTTTTATTTCTTCTTCTTCGTCTTTTTTACCTTTTTCTTTCTCTTTTTCTTTTTTTTCTTTTTCTTTCTTTTTTTTCTCTTTTTCTTTTTCTCTATTTTCTTCATCATCTTCGTCTATTATTTTCTCTTTTTCTTTTTCTTCTTTTTCTTTCAGTTCTTCCCATAATTGCAAAATATTATCAGAAGGTTCGACTCCACCTCCATGAACAATTAATAAAGGAATATCAGGATTTATTTCTTTCGTGATAATTTCTTTTAAATCAGGTCCTTGTTGTCTTAAATCCACTTCTAAATTATTCTCAATAAAGTCCCTAATTCCATTTGCGATTTTATCAGGTCGTAAAGCCTTAATAAATAACAGCTTTCGAATATTAGTTGTTCCTTTACATTTCGTTTCCCATTCGACTGGTAATTCCTCGATTTCTTTATTTTGATACCATTTATGCCAGTCGGAACTATTATGACTTATACTTGCGACAATACCTTTAAGATCAGGGATTTTTTCTAATGAAACTAAGAAACTCCAAGCATTTTGATCGTTGATCCATGATGGTTTTACCATTTTATCATCGACATGACCGTAATCGTTACTTAATAGCATTGAGAATTCTTGTATATTGAAGAAATCATAAACTTGCATTCCGCCCATTTGTGATTTCGGTTTTGGATTATCTTCGTCCATTTCGTCCTTTTTCTGTTGTGACATGAATTTACCTAAACCTTTTTTTTCAAGTTCTTTTTTCTGTTCTTCGTCATTAGAAAATATTGTTTCTAAACATAATTGAAAAGCGAATAATAATTTATCCTTTTCAAATAGAGATTGATTTGCATAACTTATTACTCGTTCTAAATGCACTTTTTCGATACTTTTAATTCTATCTTCGGAACTATCTCCTCCCATGTTTCTCGGATCGGTTGATAATTTTACGCTTTTCTCGAAAAGAGATATATAGTGCTTTAAACTGAATTCATACATGTTATTTACACTGTTCATTAAATATAGAACGAAAAAGTATTTGGATACTTTTCTTGCTAAAGGACGATATTCTTCCCTGGAAGCGTTGATTTTTTCGATATCTTGTGATGTTTCTTGAATTAATTTTTGATTCGCGGTTGAGTTCTTGGTGGATCCTTCTAATTCTTTGATTAATAAATCATCATCTAAATAGTTATCTCCTGCGTTATTTAATTTCATTAAAGTATTTTCTTCGTTTTTATCTAAACTTTTCTGTAATTCGAACATTTTTTTAATATTATTTCTTATATTATTTTCCGCCTCTTCTCTTTCTATTCTTACAACAGTACTAAGAATTTGTTCTTCCAATCCTTTCTCATTAACTAAGAAGTTAATAATATTAACCGAGGTGGATACTTCCGGTCCAAATTTCGGATTCGGTGCTTTCGTTCTTAAATATAAAGAATTCTTCGTTTTATCGAAGGTCTTTAAAAACTCTTCTAAATCAGGCGGTAAAAATTCACCAACATTGTTAATAATAACTGTCTTATTTTCGCGTAATGCTTTCGTTAAATTGACTAAATAAGCATTCATTGAAGTTGTACATTCGTAGTATTTTCTATTAGCTAAAGATGTCACTTGAGCTTTCTTTTTACTTGTGGATGGTTGACTTGATTGTTGAGGGGCATTTTCTGCTTCGATGTTATCAGTGGATGGTTTACTTTCTGTATCAAGTAACATATTTTTTATCCAATCAATTGCTTGATCTTGAGGATCTATTATTAATGAAGGTCTTAATGAGTACTTCATTATTACTGCATTTTCTACCATAGTGACATCATCTGGTAGACCATATATTTTCCAGTTTTGGATTTCGTTCTGATTTGATATGAAATTCAAGAAATCAAAACGAGGATTATATTGAATTCCTTTTTTACGTAATAAATCAGTCCATTCATTTTTTAATAAAGTTCTATATTTTTCAGGGAATACTCCAAGATAAGTCAAATTCGCTGAAGCTAAAATAATATCACCTAAAACATTTTTTAATAACTCTTTATTCTTTTTCAAAGATGATCCCCATCTTTCTTCCTCTTTCGCAAAGGCATTTGCCAAAGAACTCGCTCGTCCTAATTTAGCCTTGATTGATTCACTTTCGGCTTTTATACGTGCTAAATTTTCTTTTCCTTCATTTAATTGTCTTTGCAAATTGGCGATTTCATTTTTGATATCCTCCAATTGCTTTTCGAGTTTTTCTAAATTTTTCATACTTTCCAATACTTTTTTGTTCGCTTCCATGAAGTTTTTTTGTTTGACTTCTGCGACCCATTTCGCTTTAAAGTATTTTTCTACATTTTGAATATACATAGCTAAATCCGGCATTAATTCTGACTGATTTTTTAAAACGGCTAAATCAAAGTTACGAGAATACTTTTGAATTGTAGGGAAATTTCCCTTTTCTGTGACGGGAAGATGCTCGACGTCTTGAATAAGGTTAAAATCGAGTGATTGAAGATAGGTCTTGACTGCATCCCATGTTTGTGGCTTGTTAAATATGGCCATTAAAGCATAAAATACTTCCTTTGTTTCTTTAGGTCTTTCTCCTGCCGCTTTAAATTCTGATAATTTTTTACGAGTGATTTTTTCTTGGGTTAATTTAATAGCTTCTAACATAGGTATTCTTGCTAAGTTCATTTCTTTTTCTGATTCTTTTTTATTTCTTTCGAAGAAGTCTTTATTTTTCGCGTTCTTTTCTCTCTGGAATTTAACATCATTTTCTTGTTCGACAGCGTTCTTTTGTTTTTCTTGTATTTCATCTAATAATTTTTGGTTTTCTCGATTCTTCACAGCTTCGATTTTACTTCTTTCTTCAAGTTCTGTTTTCATTTCTTCGATTTTTTGTTTACCTATTTGAATCTTTTGAATACCTGAACGATATTTCTCAATACTTAAATTAATTGCCTTTACTTTCTCTTTTAAAAAATGATTAAAAGTATCTATTAAAGTTATGAAATTCTGACTTGTGAAATACGCTTCGCGTTTCATTTCTCGTTTCATTACTTCAATGACATTATTCGAAACACCTAAATGAATTTGAGCGAAAATATCCGAAATTCCAAGTAATAAAGATATTTTTGCTTCCTTTGTATCTTCTTCGGAAGTTACCGCAGGATTTTCGCCTCCTTCGCCTTCTTCAACTTTTTCTTCTTTTTTTTCTTCCTTGGGTTTATGCTCTTCTTGTACTATTAAATTTTCCATTAATATTTTTTTATTCGCGACTTCTTTCAAAGCTGCTTCAGGCCAATCAGTAAAAGCTAAACATGTCGTATGGTCTATAATACTTGGGTATTTTCTTACGTAGTCACGCAATTTATCTCCATAAGGAGAAAAGCTCATAAATATACGTAAATTATCTTTCAAATTTTTAATGAAATAACTTTGGAAAGTATCCATCGTCATCGACTGGATTTCAGGAGAGGCAGAACCGACTTTAATTTCTTCCCAGTCTGACGGCGAATATAAATTAGGAATAAATCCTATAGATATTAAATAGTGTAAATGTTCTATAATTAAACGACAGAATAAATCACGTTCTTTTATTACTAGAGATATTTGCTTATTAAATCCTGCCGCTTCTCTTATTACTTTTTTTATAAAATCTATCCATACTCCCTCATTAGCATCTCGTGCCCCGTTGAAAATATTAGTAGTAAAACCGCATAAATCACTCGCTATTTTAACATAACTTGTACGACCACTTGATCCTAAGCCTATTAACATACCATGACCACCAACTGTTTTATATATAATTCTACGTAAAAAGAAAATATTATATATCGAATTATCAAAGAAAACCATATCTTGATATTTTCTCATACTTTGTGCTGCATTTACCACAGTCTTTTTGAGTTCTTCAAATTCTGTAATTTCTTCGAAGGGTCTTATTGATCTGTCATAATTACCGTTTTCGTCTTTCTCAGGTATTGGATCGATATAAATACATTCTCTTTGGTCTTTCATTAAAGTATCATTATAAGACATTCCTAAATGTGTCTCGATTTGACGAGATAAGAAATCTTTGAAATGTGATTTGTCTTCTTGGGATAAAAATCTATCACTATAAGTTCTGAACGCTTCATGAGTAAATATTTTAACGAAATATTCTTTAGTAAAGTAACTTTGAGCACCAGTTTTTGAATTTCCGCTTACTTTTGATATTGCTTCAAAGATCTTGGTTATATCGTGCATATTAAATATGAAATAACATTTGCTTGGAGTTGGTTGAAAATCTTGGAAACTTGCGACAGCTTTATATAAACCTATTGCAGCCATTGCTAAACCTTCGTTTAGTTTTTTCACATCCTCACTTTGAGATGAACTTAAATAGAAGGCTAAAATCGTACTGAATATTTTTTTCTTGTCTAAATCGTTCGGGATTTGAATACATGTAGGAACAAATTTACTTAGGAATCTTTGACTTATATTACTTTGTTCATCAACGTTTCTAATACATGTACTACATAATAAAAGCATTGATTTAATATTAACATAATTCAATGTATCAACTGAATACCACCCTTCTAATTCCATATATTGTCTCAACATTTCGACGATTGTTTTACTTCCGAATTGATCTTCTTTTGGTAAATTTAAATCATCGACATAACACAACGACTTTTTATTCGAAGGAGGATAAAGTTTATTATTTCTTTTTTCGAAATGCAATTCAATTTCTTTCTGCAAACTTTTGCTTGATATACCATAACTCAAATTCACAGTAAAAGGTTGATATTTAGTTAATTCTAAAGTATTATATATCATCTTAATTATAGAGCTCTTTCCTGTTGCGACTCCTCCTAATATGAAAGGACTGTATCCATTTTTAAGCATGTTTAATATAATTATCCTATTTCTAGTAATATCAACAGTGGGTACAAATATTTCAGAATATAAACTATTTTGATTTGGTGTCCATCCTTGTATCATCTTTTCGTCCCAAGTTGCCCAATCATCTTTATCAGGATTTACGAAGAAATCGAAGATTAAAGTATTTGCTGGGAAATTAGCACTGTATTTACGAATTAAATTATCCACTTTTATTCTTCCTTGTTCTCCCAAAGGACCTCCTAAAGCCCACATTAAAGCAAAAACGAATAATCTTTCGGCCATTTCCCAATATTTAGTATTTTCCGCTCCGTTATTTTCTTCCTCTTCTTCTTCTTCATCTTTTTTCGCATCTTTATTTTGATCTTTAGCATCTTTAGCATCACTTGATATTTGTGCCATGGCTTCCGCTTTTGTTTGATTCGCTTTTTTTTCCATTGCTTTTTCTTCTTCGGATTTAAGATAAGGATTAATTGTATCTAATTCTGGAATGAAAGCGTCATAAATTTTTATTAAATTAACGATAATTTGAGAAGGACTAATTTTGCATAAATAACCTAAGTTCATTGTTTTTAATTCATCTAAAATATTATATACATATTTATCAAACCATTTCGCGATTAATTCGTACCATTCTTTACTGGCCTTATGTCTATCGAGCCATTTTCTCGCCATTGGGAACCATCCCAGTTTTTCTTGATCGAAAAAAATAAGTCCTACTCTTGATATTGTGGCGGGAGTAGCACTGGTTAATTCTTCAGCTTCGAAAACGACTTTAATATCTCTTTTTAAATTGATACGAAAACCACTCGGTAAAGATAACATTCTTGTTTCGTCTAATAAAGTATTTAATGACTCTATCCATAAAGTATCGACAGGAGAGTCCAATACTAGCCATTTTATTGTTCTTGATTTGCCATCATCATAACGAGTGTTTGATATATCTTTTAAATGGAATGGTAATAATCCATCATGATATTGACCATCTGATCCTATACGACCATATAATTCATCTAATTCGATTGATTTAGGGAAAATTCTTCTTATTTCAATATCAGTAAATTCATCTTCTTTGTCTTTTTTTCCTTTCGCTTGCGGCTTTGATTTCTGGACTTCATTTAATTTTTTAAGCAATTCCAAAGTGGTAGTTTTTCCACTGAGTGTGCCACCTACTAACATTAAACCATGTTTTAATTGCATGTTATTATATAATTGAATAACTTGATTTATTAAGAAAGGCGAACCTGTTAATTTTTTCATTTCTATTATTTGTTTGACCTCGTTTCTTAAATTCTCTTGTCGTTCTTGTTTGGCTTTTTCGATCTGTTCATTAAGGTCAGTTCCATCTCCTTGTAGACCGTCATTAAACACCGAACTTAAAACATTATCGAAAATTTCTTCATCATTCGCGGTTAATTTGGGCTTTAACATGTCACATATTGCCATCCTGAGTACAAATATCTCATCATGACCTTGCAAATTTTTTAAGGTCGAAGCGTATTTTAATATGTTCATTATCGCCCTTAAAGAAAAATCGTAATGTGATTGAGGACTTAATTGTTGCATTAAGACGTCTAAAGATACTATTAATAATTTGGCTAAACTATTTGCTATTTGTGCTGGATAACCATCAGCTAAAAATTTAATTTCGCAAATTCTTTGCCTATCTGCTGCTTTCAACGCGACAGGTCTGAATAATATTTTTAAATTCTCAGGTAATTCTGTTCTGAATATATATTGAGGATTCATTGTAATATAAATCGCTAATGAATGATTTATTCTTACTCCTGCGTTACCTTTAAATGGTATACTTATTTTTTTACTACGTAAAGCATCAAATATTGTTATTAATTGAATTCTAATAACACTTAATACTTCTACTTCGATTCTATTAAACTCATCAAAACATACCCAAGCTCCTGTGTTTATTACACCTAAGAACAAAGTTGCCATTGTATTATACGAATTTTTATTAGAACAGTTGAATACTATTACATATTTACCTAAAGCACGACTTAAATCTTTTATTGTTTCGGTTTTTCCTGTACCGGCTGGTCCTTGTAAGGCTCCGCCTCTGAAGTAAAACATTGCTGTCATCATATTTAAAAAGCATCTTTCAGTAACTGGGGTTATTACTAATCTTTCTTTATTTCCGATATATTCATATCCGTAATTTGCTTTATTTTGAAGTTGTTCCATTTGAACTATGTATTTTTCTTCGGTGATATTTCTATTACGATTTCTTTGGAACATATTTTGACTCATTATGTCTTTCTTATTTACGAAATTTATTTTTAATAACTTTTGCCATTCGTAATTATCTATACTTCTTACATTTTCGTTTTTTAAATTAGAAGTTAATTCGTATAAGTATTTCATAAGTAGAATATAATTGTATAAAATTACAATATATTTTTTTTGAATATCTTTCTTCTTTCTTTTGTCTAAATACGCCGCGGCTTTGGTGACCTGAGTAGTTAAATAATTCATTTGATTATCCCATTCGACATTTTTTTTCTCGCTTTTAGATGCTTCGATCAATTCTCTTTCTAATTTAACTCTCCATCCGAAATTAGTCAAGGTCAACAAAGCTTGACCAGTTAATCCAAATTTTTTTTTCATTATATACTTGATTAATTCCACCTTTTCCGCGTTTTTATCATTCTTATCGACTTTTTCGTCCAAATCCAGTTCAAAAGCTTTCGGGAATTCCATGAATTTTTTATAAGCTTTGGATAAGTTATTTTCTAAAGTGGATATCATCGCTTTTTCTAAATCATTCATCCAAGTTTCGACCATTGATATGACAATAACACTACTATCCAGTCTTAATTTTTCACCATGGTCCATACTGTCATATATGTTATTAATGAAAGGATTATCATCCTTCTTTTTCGTTGGTTGCTCTATTTTTATACGCTCCACACCTGTAAATAACTTAGTCAAATGCTGATTTATTACCTTCATATCAAAACTGTTTCCCATAAGTTCAAACAAGTCATCGTTGGATAGGAAATAAAAACGTTTGAAGGTTTGTCTTTTTGTATCTAATAAGGAATTCATACTACGTTCGACTTCGCTGAATTTATAGAATAAGTCATTTAAATCATTTTCTAATTTATCTTGATTGAAACATTCTCGTACTAATTTCTTTGCATCGAATGAACTACATATTTCTAAAAACTTCTCATTGTTTGTTTTATATACGGCTATATCATTCCCTGCTTGTTGATAAATATCATCAATGTCCTTTGAAAATATATTTTTTAAATAATTTCTCTTATCCTGGACTTGTTTTAATAATTGGTATAAATCACTGAATTTATTTAACTCAGTTTCTAAGTTATCTATTTTTTCTTTAAAGTCTTCATAATAAGGTGTCGATTTATATTCGGCTATTTTAGCCAAATGACTTTCTAAAGCATCCACCCAGGCTTTATTCTCTGGGAGTAATCTAAAGTCACCATCACTATTGTCTGTCTTTGCTTTAAATTCGAATTTTAATTCTTTTATTTTCCATTCTTCTTTTATCGCTTCTAAACCTTGATCTAATTTGAGTTGTTCCCTCGCGTATTTCACAATTTTTTCTATTTGTTCTCTATACATTTCTAATTTTAGTTCAATAATTTTCTCGAAATTGAAATCGATTGATTTTGGTTCTAAGCTACTTAAGCCCAAAGTATTTTGTACTTTTTCCCAATGACTTTGTTCGTTCTTTGTCATTGCGTCATCTCTTAATAAAACAAGAACTTCAATTAAAGCCTTGTATAAATCGAGTTGGTCTTTCATTGTAATATATATAGGTTTCTTAGTTAATTCTTTGCATTTGTTTCTTAATTCGTTTTCTATTGTTAGACGCTCTTTTTCCATTTTTTCTAAATTAAAGTCATAGAACTGCGTTTCTCTCCATTGTTTAACGATCTTGTTCATATTGTCTTTGATTTCCCAGATTTTCTTGAGTTCTTGAATCTGGTCTTTGACGTCTAATAAAGTCTTGTTCGATTGGGGCGTTTTGTGAAAGATATCCCAGAAAAGATTGATACCTTTTGAGACACTTCTTTCTTCTTCTTCTAATTGTTTACATTGTTCTTCATATTTTTTTAATATTTTCTGTGCTTCATAAGTCTTTTCTATTTCTTCCTGTAATTTACATTCCAATTTATCGGGTATTTGTCCCAAGAAATTTCGTTGCATTTCATCGACATCATCTATGAATTTTTTTTCTTGTTCAGCTACTTGCGAACTTAATTTATTTCTTGCATCATTTAATATCTTTTTCGAATCTTCTAATAAAGCAGTATAAACATCTTTTCTTTTTTCTAAATCTTCCACCTGTTTAAATAATTCTTCGTTTGGTCTATTCGCTGAATTACTTTGGATTACATTACTCACAACGTCATTTGCTCCGGTGATCATTTTAAATCTATCGTCTTTTTCTGCCTCGGCTTTTTTCAGCTCTTCCCATAAAGTCTTCCATTGATCTTGAGTTTCGGGCTCTTTTCTGAATTTTATTTCGTGTTCGTCAAATTCTTGATTGACTTTATCGATTAATTCGGATTTTGTCTTTTTTGTTATGTAACTTAAATCAAAGGTGATTATTCCTTCACATAATTCGATTAGTTTATTTTTTACTTTCGTTGAATCAAACTGAATAAATAATCTAGAAACAATCGTAGGAGGAATCTCACGAGAATCAGCGTTGGATAAATCATCTGTTTTTAAACGGTTTATCGCGATTATGTAATCGTTTAAGGCTGAGGTTAATTTATCACTGTTTCCTTCTTGGAGAAAACTTTTAAATACACTATCGATTTTTCTCACGTTTTCACTTTCTTGTAATATTTGTTGGAAAGGTTTTAACCTATCATTAGTCATCCATGGCCTTAATATATCTTGGAATTTTTTATCGAGTTGATTCGTCTTTAAATCGTTATTAAATATTTTTTTGGCTTCTTCCGCTTTTGGGAATCTTGCCTTTTCTTTTTCGACTTTTTCTGTACTTTGTAAAAATTGAGGAACACCACGTTGTGCTTTGCCTTTATCACTTTTTTTTCCTTTTTTTCCTTTCTTGGCTTTTTCTTGAGATTTATCCTCTTCAGCGTTTTCTTCTTTTATTGCATTTAAACTATTAATATTCTTATCGGTCTTTTTCGAACCAAAAGTATTTTTCAATTTTTTTTCGAATTCTGGATTACGTTTAACAAATAAGGAATAAATTTCAGGAGCGCTTTCAGCGCTTGATTTCATTCGGGCAACAGTATTATTAATTATTGTGGTTAATTCTTTATCATCCGGTTCAAATTTGTAATTATTTTTTTTGAACTTTCCTTCACTTAATAAAACATCGACTCTAAAGAAAGCAGAAAGATAAGCATTACCGCCTTCTCCTAACATTGCTCTATGCATGGTTATTATTGAATTCGTTAAGGATCTTTCTAAAGCATCATTAAATCCTTTTTTGCTTATTTCTTCAATATAAGCTTTAAATCCTTTAAATACTTCGACTTCATCGACGTTTGATATAAAGCTATAACTCTTCATTAATAAATCAATTATTTCTGTAGCTTTTTCTTCTATGAATTGAGATGTCTCTTTACAGACTCTTTCTTGCTCTAAAATAAAGTCGTCTTTATTATATATATCAGCGTTTTTTTCGATATGGAAAAATAATTTTTTACTGATTTGTTCACAGATATCACTGATTTTCACGGAATGGGATTTAAATTCATTAATCATTTTGGACATTTCTTTTACCTTGGTCCTTACTTGATTTATTACTTTGTCAAATCCACCTTGTTGATTCCAGTAATTATTTTGTAATCTCATTACATTATCATTGATTAATTTATTAAATTCTTCTTTAAATATTATTTTCTCCGTTTCTTTCTTAACATTTAAAACAAGATGATTATACTCGCGACAAGCATTAATTACTAATTCTCTTACTCGTCTCTTTTGTGTTTCTAATTCTTTTATGAATTTAACCGTGTCTCCAGTAATACTGAATTCTTCGAAACGAGAATAGCAATTAACATAAGCACTGTATTTCATTAATTCAGAAGGGTAATTACATTGATATAATTTGAAAAAGATTTCTTCATTTCGATTGAATTGACTTGTTTGAACCAATTCGACTATTAAAGGATGTTTCAATTTATCCATTAATTTATTTTGATCTATTTTACTCAATGCTTCTAATTCATCATGAACAATAGGATTTTCCCCTTGCAAATAAGCTTTTACTGATCCTTTTAATGTTTTTAATTCCTTTCTTAATTCTTCCATTTTTTTATTCTTTTCATAAGGTAATTCTTCTTTGCTGTTTTTTCCTAATAAAATTAGGTTCATTTTTTGTATTAACTTTTCATAGTCTTCCATTCTTAAACTCAAATATTTACTCCAAAGTGTATTACTGCCTTCTGCAGTTTGCATACTCATTCGAACGAAAGTTTTTTGATTGTTTTTTTCGTTCATTTGTTCTATTTCATTCGTGTATATATATATCACTTCCAAAGCAATATCGTTTTTAATATAGTTCTTTATTTTTTGCAACTTCGCTAAGGAATAAAAGTTTTCGACATAATTAACTGCTTCTTCTAAAGTATTCACTCGTTTAAAGGCGGAACTGATTGTGTTTTTGTACATATCTTCTAAATCTTCGACATGTTTCGAGAAAATACGGAATTCTTCTTGCCATTTATTTACTTTGGTGTTGAGGACATTATTGCCTGATTTAAATAACATATACATTTTATCGTCGAATTTTTCTTTGATATCGTTTAATTGTTTGGTTATTTCAAATCGTTTCGTTCCACCCCAGATTGGATTCACTGTTGAGTTTTTATTTTTACCGAATTGTAATTGACATAAACAAATTTCTTCTAAATTATTGCATCTTTTTTGGAAAGTTTCTAATTCATAAAAAACTGTTTGTGAATGCTTTTTGTCTTTTTTCCATTTTTTCTTTAGTTCTTCGTTTTTTTCGAACATTTCGATTCTTTCTTGGAATTGATTATATATCGAGACCCAATCATTAATGCATTTATTAATATCTAAAATATTTTGATATAATTTATCGTTGTATTCCGTCATTATATTTTTATCGTTCTCCTGAATTTTTTGAGTAAATTTATGAATTAATTGAAAAGATACTTTTTTCAATAAATTATCAACGTCTTCTGGGGTTTTATAGGTGTCACAAAATTCAGTGATAACTCGTATTTTGTTCATAATTTCCATCAAAATTGGTTTTATCTCTTTTATTTCAGTGTTTGGATTACGGATTTTATCGCAAGGGTTTTTTAATATCTTAAGAAAACGATGTGTATCTGAGGTAATATATTTCTGTTCAAGGATTTTATCTTTTAAGTCTTTGAAGCCTTTTAAATTCTCACTGGATGCTCGCGTTTTACTTAAAGTATTCACGATATCAATTAATTCTTTATTTTCTAATTGGTCACTTATGGCAGCTAAATTACTGTTTCTGCTTTCCAAATAAGATATTTCTTCATTTATATCAAAGTCTTCTCTATTCGAAGCATTATCTTGATTGCTCAAAAAGTCCCTTATTTGATTGGTCCATTCGATCATAATACTTTCTAATCTAGCCACTAATTCTTTATCTTTGCTTGCTTCTGAGCCAGAAACATTTTCTCGAGGAATATATAATACTACCTTGTTCAATTCTTGGAAATAACTTTGGTTTAATATAATAAGGAATTTATGCATGTTTGAGATAAGATCGTTCTTGATTCCTTCGGGCCAGTTTAAACCAAAGATTCTATCACTGAGACTTTCTTTCATTTTATCTAGAAGATATTTATCTATATTTCCATCGACTTTATCGTAAACTATTTGCGAATGCATATTTTTTTTGGTAATTCGCACCGGTTGCTTTTTTAAGAAAAAGAAAAATTCGTAATCACTTCTCGAAACGAAATTCTGAGTTCCAGAAGTTAAATTATTATCTTGTGAATCTTTATTTACTGTTGGGTCATAAAGTTCTAAGATATTTTCTCTACAAATTAGTTCAGCCTCTTTATCATCTTTGAATTTAATGAATAATTTGAGACATTTTGGCTTGTCGAGGAAATCAAAAAGTTTATTGACGATGTCTTTTGTAAGTCTTTCGTCGTTTTTGTCTTTGACGAAGGAAGATTCGATTAAACATTGAACTAAGTAAAGAACTCTTTTATCTTCTTCTTCTTCTTTTTGTTTCTTTTTTTCTTCTTCTAATCTGATTCTTTCTTCTTCTTCTCTTTTTAATCTTTCCTCTTCTTCTTTTTTGAGTCTTTCTTCTTCTTCCTTTTTTTTTCGTTCTTCTTCCAGTCTTTCCATTTCCAGTCTTTTTTCTTCTGCTTCTTTCTCAGCTTGTTCTTTATCTTTATCTTTCCCTTTCTTTCCTTTTTTTCCCGCGTCTTTTTTCTTCCCTTTCGCAGCAGCTTTATTTTCTTGGTTTTTCGCAGGTTTTGCCCCTTGTTTTGAAGTAGGCTTTGTTGGCTTCTTTTCTTCCTGTTTTGGTTCCTGCTTTTCTTCCTGCTTTGGAGCTTCAGTTGGTGGAGGATTTTGCTGCTCAGGAACGGCGTTTTCAACCACGGGAGGCTGAGATGACTCTTGAGGCTTGGTTTCGGAAGGATTTTCCTGAGGAACTACTTGCTGAACGTCCTCCTTTGGAGGACCTGCAGTTTCATTTTTGTTTTCTGTCATAATTTTATATTAAAAATTTAAATTTCTTGGATATAAATATATTAAGTTTTAAATTAATTATTTATTTAAATTTTTAAATTTATTGTATGAATATCTTCAAATGGGGATTGGGGATTGGGGATTGGG
>ERZ842401.4688-NODE-4688-length-15695-cov-26.040665_pt1 | contig 15695 bp, 11 predicted proteins | sample MGYA00521270_ERZ842401 | MGnify/ENA primary metagenome ERZ842401 (study PRJEB31892, sample SAMEA3878208) | bioreactor metagenome | biome: Moose rumen | place: Sweden | collected 2011-10 | study: EMG produced TPA metagenomics assembly of the PRJEB12797 data set...
CATGGCGATAATCCAGCCTTCGATGAGGTCGCAGAGTCGGCAAGCCAATGGCACATCTCCACGGCTATTGTCAAACTCCTTGCCGTCAATCGTCCAACCTGTGTAATGGGCGGTGATGATACTGCGAACGCTCGGTTTTGGGCTCTCCTGATTGCCTTTACTCAGCACCTTGTAGAAGATACCTTTCGGAAGTGCTTTTATTCCTTCTTCCCTTGCTTTCGCTGCCAACCAATCCTTGTTGGCTTGTATGTATTCACGTTTGTTCATTGTTTGAGGTACTTTATTAGGTGCAAAAATACGCAAAATTAACGTGAAATTTGCACAAACGCAATTTATTTTGCCTGCAAATGGTTATTTTTACGAAAGAATAACGATGTTTGCGATAAAATAAGTATCTTTGTACCCAGTTTCTTACAAAAAAGAATAACATGGAAGTTAAAGACTTAAACAGACTGAAAGTGGTGCTTGCCGACAAAAAGCGAACCAATAAGTGGCTGGCAGAGCAAATCGGGGTTGACCCTGCTACTGTGTCAAAGTGGTGTACTAACTCTGCACAACCGAACTTGGAAAATCTCATGGAGATTGCCAAATGTCTGGAAGTGAATATTGAGGAACTGTTAAGAATGAAATAATGTTATATGCTGGTAGTGAATGGCATTAAAATGGAAGTTGAGCGTAAGCCCATAAAGAATCTTCATCTGGCGGTCTATCCACCCGATGGAAGGGTACATGTGTCCGCTCCACAGTCATACACAGACGAGCAGATAAAACTCTTTGTCCTGAAGAAATGGGTGTGGCTCGTACAGAAACGCAAAGAGACAACATCCTACACGTTTCAAGATGAGCGTGAATATGTGTCTGGCGAAGCCCACTACTACAAAGGCGAACTTTATCGTCTGAAGGTTATCAGGGACAATACCTGTACTTTCCATGTTGATATTCAGGGCGACTACATCAATATATATGTCTATGAACGTACCACGAAGGAGAACATTGCAAACGTCCTTTGGAACTGGTACAAAGAACAAATCACTCCAACAATAGAGTTGTATGTGACAAAATGGGAGAAAATCCTTGATGTCAAGGTTACTGACTGGACTGTTCAGCAGATGCAGTCAAGCTGGGGCAAGTGCCACAAAGACACGGGCAAGATTATGTTCAATCTCCAACTGGCAAAGAAGCCGTTGAACTGCATCGAATATGTGGTAGCCCATGAGCTTACTCACCTCATTGAGCAGAATCATACAGACAGATTCCGGCACATCCTTGGGACTTACCTTCCGGGATGGCAAAAGATGAAAGAACAATTAAACGAATTCCCCCTATAAGACTATGGCAACGTATCAAGAACAAAGGGAAAGAGAATATCAGAACAAACTCGTCAAGCGTTTTGTTGACGAACTCGGTTATAAGTATCTCGGCAACTGGCAGTATGCCAAAGGCGAGACAGTGAATAGTCTGGGCAAGCAGAACTCATCCATCCTTGATGATGAGGTGCGTCTGTTCCTGAAAAAGCAAAAAAAGGAGGATGGCAAAACGCCAAGATATACTGAACGCCAGATTGAAGATGCTCTCTTTCAGTTAAAGAGCAAAGCCCGTCTTGGAAATGCCAAGATGAGCGGTCTTATGCAGTGCAATACAGAGTTGTATGACGTTTTGATGTCGGGCATAAAATCTCAGCCAGACCCCAAATCCAATCATGAGGATGTGATGTTCTTCGATTTTGATGACTACACCAACAACAACTTTGCCATAGCAGAAGAGGTTAGCTATATTGATCCATTGATGGGAAAGAACAAACGTCCTGACATTGTTGTCTATGTGAATGGCATCGCCTTGGCTGTCATTGAGCTGAAGCGCAGTCTTGTCAATTATGAAGAGGGCATCAAGCAGCACCTTTCAAACGAGCGCGACTTCATCCCATCCTTCTTTACCACTACACAGTTCACCATTGCCTCCAACGATGGTGTGGAGTTCCGCTATGGAACTGTCGGTACTCCATTGAAGTTCTGGTGCAAGTGGAAACGTGACACTACTAAGTTGGGGGATGTACTCACAGAGCAGGAATCTTACAGCATGTTCTTCGACAAAGAGAACTTCATGTTCTTCTTCCGCTACGGCGTATTGAACGACGGCGGTATCAAGAAAGTGCTGCGTCCACATCAGATATATGCCATCAAAGCTGCTGCGGCTCGTATGCCCAAGAAGGAGAGCGGTGTCATCTGGCACTCTCAGGGTTCTGGCAAAAGCCTCACGATGGTTGCCCTGGCATCCTACATACGACGCAACTTTGAGAATCCTCGCGTCGTGGTCATTACCGACCGCAAGGAACTTGACCTTCAGTTGGCAGGAACATTCATAAAGGGAGGCAACTCTCTTCATCAAGCTACTTCCAGTAGCGACCTTCTTGATACGCTTAACAAGGGTGAAGAATGGCTCATCTGTTCCCTCATCCATAAGTTCGGTGCAAACGGTTCTGAGGATGAAGCAGAAAAAGATGAATCTGGTACAAAAGTCAGCCTTGATGAATACCTTGAAGAACTTCAAGCCATCATCGCACAGAAGTATGGCAATAACTTCAGTGTGAAGGGCGACAATATCTTTGTGTTTGTCGATGAATGTCACCGCACACAGAGCGGTCGCCTGCATGAAGCCATGCGGGCCATCATGGGCAAGGAGATTATGCTCATCGGTTTCACTGGCACGCCGCTTCTGAAGAAGGACAAAGGCGACATGTTTAATCGTATTAAGAGCATGTCAGAGCGTACCTTTGGCCCGTATATCCACAAGTATCTGCACAAACAGGCTGTGGAAGATAAGGTTATCCTTGACCTGCAATATGAATACCGCAACGTAGAACAGCAACTTACCAGCAAACAGAAGGTTGACCAGAAGCTGGCTGCATTGACAGCCGGACGCGAACTGACCGAAGAACAACGCAGGATGGTGGAAGACCGATGGGCAACTTTGGAGAAAGTCTATTCCACGAAGGAGCGCATAGAGCGTATCGGCTACAGCATCCTTGATGATGTAGGTTTTGGCTTGTTGCAACACGACTGGAGCAATGCCATGTTAGTGGCTGGCTCCATCTATCAGGCTTACAGATATTACAAGTTCTTCACTCAGGACAGCAGTAACACCTCGCTCAGAGGACGTGTTGCCGTAGTAACAAGCTACGATCCTATGGATAGCGATATTGCCAACGACTCTGCTGACACGAGTAAGGAAACGGAGGCTAAGTTCAAGTATGATTGGGCAAAGCAGTCGTTCAAGGATGCTGGCGATGGTATCAACAACGCTGATGACTATGAGAAGTGGGCAAAGAACCTCTTCATCAAACGTCCTGCCCAGATGAAGCTGCTCATTGTGGTAAACAAGTTGCTCACTGGTTTCGATGCCCCATGTGCCACCGTCCTTTACATCGACAATGAGATTAAAGACCATACCCTGTTCCAGGCAGTATGTCGAGTGAACCGCCTTGGTGAGGATATCAAGGACGAGGAAGGAAACGTAGTTGTCAGAACGCACAAGGAGTTTGGCCGTATCATAAGCTTTAAGAATCTGTTCGACAGCATTGAGGATGCCGTTGTCAAGTTCAATGACGGTGAGGGTTTCTCTGGTCTTGATGATGTCGATGTGGAAGGACTGCTCGATAGTGCCGTCAACAAATGTAAGGAGAAGTTGCTTGCCGCCAAAGAAGCATACGAAGGACTGAAAGCCATCTGGGAAAGCAAGGGACTGACTGACATGGAACCGCTTACAGAGTATTATGTCACCGAACGGGAAGGCGAAGACCCAGCTCAATGCCGTAGAAATGTCATGTACAGCATCACAGGTGGTATGGTCTCGGCTTATAACAATATGTCCGACTATTTCAGTCAGACAGATTTCACGCCAGAGCAGATAGAACAATTTGCTTCGCTCTCCCGTGAGGCTGGAACCATACAGCGCAAGGTGCGTCAGAAGTCTGGTGATGACTTCGACCCACGCACTCTTGACCCTGATATGCGTCAGCTTCTCGACCAGCATATTCGTGCTGAAGATGCTGAAATACTGGTAGCGGCAACTGCCGACTTCTCTTTTCTCGATCTTATCAATGACGCTACTGACAGCGACAAGGCTGCTGATGAAGCCATCCGTCAAGCTGGCGGCAATGCCAATGGAGCAGCCGAAGTCATTGAGGGCAAGGCCCGCCGTGTCAATACCGACTGGAACAGCGGTGACGAGGAGGAACAAAGGGCTTTCAGCGAGAGGTTACAGGCACTACTCGACGAACTCAAAACAAGAAATGCCGATGCCAAGGAAAGGATAAAGGCACTCATTGATCATATCAAGGCCATCAAGCATGGCAGCGATGCGCCCGAAGGTCTTGACAATAGGCGAAGCAAGGCTCTATGGAACAACCGTGCTGCTTGGAACGCTCCTGCAGATGACAACGAAACGATTGAAATCATCAAGAATATTGATGACTTCATCTACCGCAATGCTGGGGCTAACTGGCAAGACCCCGACAGCAATGCCAGTTGGGACTTGCGTGATGACTTGCAAGCGATGTTCCCATCATTCAGTGAACAGGACATTTACGAGATCTACCGTCTCGCTTCACAGAATTCATAACAGAAAGCAGATAAAATATGGCAATAAAGAAATCACAGTTATACAGCGCACTCTGGGAGTCGTGCAATGCACTTCGCGGTTCAATGGATGCCAGTCAGTACAAGGACTATGTGCTGATAGTCTTGTTCGTAAAATATCTATCCGACAAAGCAGGACAGCCAGGCTTTCGACTGAGAGTGCCGGAAGGATGCAGCTTCAAGGACTTCGTAGCCCTGAAGCAGGATGACAAGATCGGAGAGAAGATGAACACCAAACTAGAGGCCATCAAGGAACTGAATGCCCGACAGATTGGCGACCTTGCCCTGCCCAACTTCAACGACCCTACGAAACTGGGCAGTGGGCGCACGATGGTTGACACTCTTTCAAAGCTTATCGGTGTGTTTGAGAACGATGCGCTTGACTTTTCTCATAATCGTGCTGCCGACGATGACCTTTTGGGCGATGCCTACGAATATCTGATGAAGAACTTTGCTGCCGAGAGCGGTAAGAGCAAGGGACAGTTCTACACACCTGCCGAGGTGAGCCGTGTGATAGCAAAGCTACTTCGCATCAACGAACTCGACCGTGCCGAGCATACCATCTACGACCCCACCTGTGGCTCTGGCTCTTTGTTGCTTCGTGCCTTGGCAGAAGCCAGCAATCCACGTGTGTCTATCTTCGGACAGGAGAAGGACAGCAGCACGGCGGCATTGGCAAAACTGAATATGTTGCTTCACGGCATCAGCAGTGCCGACATCAAGGTGGGCGACACGCTTGCCGACCCACAATTCAAGCAATATGGCATGGTCAGCACCTTCGATGTGTGCGTAGCCAATCCTCCTTTTTCTATGAAGAACTGGCTGGCATCGGGCATGGAGAACGACCAGTATAACCGCTGGACTGCCAATCTGCTGCCTCCTGCCAAGTGTGGCGACTATGCTTTCCTGCTTCACCTCATCCACTCAATGAAGACGGACGAAGGCCGTGGTGCTTGCATCCTGCCTCATGGTGTGCTGTTCCGTGGCAATGCTGAATATGACATCCGCAAGCATATCGTCAAGCAGAAGTATATAAAGGGTATCATCGGACTGCCGCCAAATATCTTCTTTGGCACAGGCATTCCGGCTTCCATCATCATTATTGACAAGAAGAACAAGGACAGCCGTAAAGGCATCTTCTTCATCGATGCAAAGGATGGCTTCAAAAAAGACGGAGCGAAGAACCGTCTGCGCGAGCAGGACATCAAGCGCATCGTGGATGCGTGGGATGCCCAGAAGCCCATCGACCATTACTGCCGACTGGTGGAATGGGACGAGATTGAACGCAACGACTACAACCTGAACATTCCCCGATACATACAGCCAAAGGACACCGAGATACAGCACGACATTGAGGCGCACTTGCACGGCGGACTTCCTGCCCACGATGTGGACGGAATGCAGACCTATTGGAATGCTTGTCCTTCGCTGAAGGTCAGTCTGTTCAATCGTGAGGCAAACGGTTACTACAGTCTGAAACCTGCAAAGGCAGACATCGCTCTGTCTATAGACAATGACCCGTCTTACCTCTCGCAGAACGAGCGATTCTCTGCGCTACTGAAGGAATGGAAAGCTGAGATTATGCCACTGATGAAAGCCGTCAGCCAGGGCGCACGCCCCAAGGAACTGATTGCCGACTGGTCGGAGTCGCTGCTTGAAAAGGCAAAAGGACATGGCGGACTGGTAGATGCCTACGAGGTCTATGATGTGTTGCTCAACTACTGGACTGACGTGATGCAGGACGACTGCTACATGATTGCCAACGACGGATGGACTTATCCCGAAGTACGTGCCGTGAAGCAGGGTAAGGGCGATAAGAAGAAAGTTGTCATGTACGATGAGATTGTTTGCGACTTTCTGCCTGTCAACATCATTCTTGCAGAGTATTTCACAAATGAAACAAATGAGATTGCCGAACTGTCAGCACAGATGGAACAGAAACAGTCTGCATTGGACGAACTGCTTGAACTGGCAGGTGATGACGAAGATGAGCAGAACGAGGTGAAGAAATCTGCCGAATACAAGAAAATCGACAAAGAGAAGTCTGCTCTCAACAAATCCCTGAAAGAGAAGCGCACCGAACTTACCGATGCCGTGGTGAAGAAGTATGCAGCCTTGACAGAGGATGAAATCAAACGGCTTGTGGTGGAACGCAAGTGGCTTGCAAATGTTGTTGGTGGTTGCGAAGCATTGATGCAGAACGTCACACACCAGATAGCAAGCGATGTGACTGCCCTTACAGAGCGTTACGAGGTGACACTGGGTGCAACTGAAAGCAGAGTTAAAGACTTGGAGCAGGAGGTACTTCGCTCACTCAAAGAAATGGGATTCACCTTGTAAATAAATATTTATATGGATAAGAGGAAAGCAAAATCAACAGAAATCTCGGTACTATATAACTTGCCAGAGAATTGGGCAGATGAGACAGCGTTTTCATTCGAACATCTGTCAGAACTGGTGTTGCAGTTGCACGATTCCGCCTATTCGGCAACCGTGAAGGCGATAAACCGCTTTGCCACAATAAGAAACTATGTCATCGGATTCTATATTGTGGAGTATGAACAGCATGGCAATGACCGCGCCAAGTATGGCGACCGGCTGTTGAAGCGTTTGGCAGAGCGTGTGAACAGAAGGGGAATTAATGAGACCGTTCTCAAAAATTGTCGTCGTTTTTATTTGGCATATCCACAGATAAAAGACTATTTGACTGCCATTTCTCCGTCTGCATCGGAGAAATCCTTGGGAAAAAGTCCGACAGCGTCGGACAAATCTTCACAAATAAGTCCGACAGCGTCGGACAAATTCATCACACCAGCTACAGAGCTTGTTTCCATGCTCTCTTTTTCTCATATTGTTGAGATTCTGACCGTCGATGACCCTTTGGCTCGTTTCTTCTATGAGACAGAGTGCATCCGCTGTTGCTGGAACGTGAAAGAGTTGCGCAGACAGATTTCGACAAATCTCTATTTCCGTGCTGGCGTAAGCAAAAATCCCCAACTGCTGATAGACAGGACGGAGAAAAACAATTTGCCAGCATTAACCATCAGGGATCCGTTCTCGTTTGAGTTTCTTGGCTTGCGTCCAGAAGCATTCACGGAAAGCGATTTGGAGAATGCCTTGATAACGCATCTTCAGGAATTCTTGCTCGAAATGGGCAAAGGATTTTGTTTTGAGGCACGGCAGAAACGGATGATTATCGACGATGAATACTATTTTGCCGATTTGGTGTTCTACAATCGTATCTTGCATTGCAATGTCATCATCGAACTGAAAGACGACGAGTTCCGCCATGCCGACCTCAGTCAGCTCAATGCCTATGTTTCATATTTCAGAGATAACGAGATGAACCCAGGGGACAACCCTCCTGTGGGTATTCTGCTTTGCACTCGTAAAGGCGACAAGATGGTGGAGTATGCTCTGGCAGGCATGGACAACAACCTGTTTGTGTCCACCTATATGCTTTCGTTGCCCGACAAGAAAACATTACAAGACTTTCTGTTAAAGGAGATTGGCAGATGAAAGAAATAAGATTCAAAGATACAGAGGTTGGAAGGATTCCAGAAGATTGGCAACTTGATAGACTCAAAGAAAACTTTGAGTTCAAGGCTAACAATACACTTTCAAGGGACGCTTTATCTGAATCTGGTATAATACAAGACGTTCATTATGGCGATGTCCTTGTAAAATACGGTACACATCTTGACGTTCAAAAGGATGGTGTACCATACATCTCTAATGATGGATTCTGTGCATCATCTTTCATCTCTGATGGCGATGTTATCATAGCCGATACCGCAGAAGATGAAACTGTAGGCAAAGCGACTGAGGTGCTTAACGTCAGGAACAACAAATTAGTTTCTGGCTTACATACGATGTGGCTTCACCCTGTCAATCAGGAAAAATATGCGCTAGGTTACTTGGGCTATGCTTTTAATGCAAGCATATATCATAACCAGCTTTTACCATTGATGCAGGGAACAAAGGTGACCTCTGTATCTAAATCGGCAATAAAAGACACATACATACTCGTCCCACCTAAATCCGAACAGACTCGTATTGCCACGATACTTTCCAATATCGATGCCCTAATCTCTGAATTGGGCAGACTGATAGAGAAGAAACGTGCCATCAAGCAAGGTGCCATGCAGCAACTACTTACAGGCAAGAAACGCCTCAAAGGACTCACAGAGCCATGGGTGGAAAAGACGTTGGGAGAAGATGCTACAATTCTTCGTGGTGGTTCACCACGTCCTATTGAGGACTATATAACTGATAGTCCAGATGGGTTAAATTGGATAAAAATCGGTGATGTGAAGCCCGATGATAAGTATTTCCGTAAAACGGCAGAGAGAATCAAAAAGGAAGGATTGACAAAAACTCGCCAAGTGAAGAAAGGTGATTTTATTCTTTCCAACTCCATGAGTTTTGGAAGACCTTATATCTTGGATATAGATGGCTGCATTCATGACGGTTGGCTTGTAATACAAGATTATCAAAAGGCTTACGATATGCAGTTTTTGTATTACATCCTTTGCTCTGATGCAGTTATGAATCAATATGTTTCAATGGCAGCAGGTAGTAGTGTGCAGAACCTTAATAAGGAAAAGGTTGCCAATGTAACATTATATGCACCAACTTCTTTGGAAGAGCAATCTACTATCGCTTCCGTCCTCACCTCAATGGACGAGGAAATTTCCTCCCTCGAAGCTAAGCGAGATAAGTACACTGCTATCAAGCAAGGCATGATGCAACAGTTACTCACAGGTAAAATCCGCTTAGTCGATTAGTACGGAGGGTATGAACAGACTCGTCATCATCAGAAACGGATTTGACATAGCACATGGTCTCAAAACCTGTTATGTGGGTCTCACAACTGGTACTGAAATATGCGACAACACCACAAAAGGCATCACAAAAGGATATTATAGCATCACAAAAGAGCCTTGGTGCATCACAAAAGGCGATTATTGATATGGTATCCAATCCCAATTTACGGAGATGGCAGAATCTTTGGGTATTGACCGCAGAAATATCCAAACAAACATAAAGAAATTGCAGGAACTCGAACTTATTCGCCGTGAAGGTGGTCACAAGGATGGGAAATGGGTAGAATCATTGCTATGGGGGCTACTGGTCTAACTGGCAGGAAATGCGTTTCTATGGAAGTGTTCGACAGGGCATAACCTATTCAAGCCCGTTTTAGGTGCTACGGTACATACAACAATACCCATTCTGCATAACGCCGTCGCTCGATGGATGGTATTTTCTTTCCCTTCCATCTACAGAACTGCACATAGTCGGCTTTGAAGTTGCGGATGCCTGCTTCTATTTTCATCAGCAAAGTGCTTTTGGGGTATTTCTTCTTGCTCCCCAGAATCCTATAAGGCCCGACATTGTAGGCTAATGCGGCAAGCAACAAGGAGTCCTTGCCGTACTTGCTGAACATACTGCAAAACTCTTTTAGGTCTTTGCGCAGGAGCCAGTCGGCTTCGGCAAGAGACATATTCGATGAATAAGTCTCGCCAGGTTTCAGCTTATGACCATACCCAACGTAGGGATAATCCTTCTTTCGGTGTATCCCTTCATAATACTTGATACAGCATACGGCTCGCTCAAAAGGTGGTAAAGCGTAAATGCTGCCTACTGTTTCTAACGGTTTCGTTTCAGAGGGTTCCCGTGCCTGTGCATTTGCCATCAGGCACATGGCTATCAGATTTAATAATACTATTGTTTTTGCTTTCATAATCAGCGTACTTTGAATTTGTTTATCTCATCGATCATATTCTTCACATCGAGATTGACGGAAACGAAGTTCTGGTACAGAATACGCTCCTTGGCATCAACGGAAGGGAAAGAATAAAACTTAGGAATCTTGTAGTTCTCGTAATCGGCTTCTTCCTTCTGGATTTCCTTCATGTCAAAGTCTGTCTTGCAGTAGAACTTTGAGGTCTGGAACTCCGCACTCTCCTGGATATTCATAGAGTCACCGCGTCCTGTCTTTGTCTTAATGAAGTCGCGTGCCGACTGACCACATATCCAACCTGTCGGCATATCGGAAATCTTGGATGCTGGAACAAGGCTGTCCATGTTCTCATTGAGATTGATGGAGGTCTTGTCACGGTCGATGGTCACACCTTTCTTTAACTGAACAACCTTTCCGAAGATGTCATTAGAAAGCCATTCAAGGGTTTCCTTGGCTCTGGCTGAACCGCTGACCACATTACCGACGGTCGTAATGACTTTCTGCATACCGACTTTACCATAGTCACTCTCCAACTGTGGCAGTTCCTGAAAGCCGAGAGCCACACTTACCTTGTTGCTTCGGGCTGTGCCGATTAGACGGTCTATCTTGTGGAAATACAGGGTTGGCAACTCATCGACGATGATGCTCACAGGGATGTTCTTGCCCTGCCCTGTATTGACACGAGTGACAAGACGGTTCAGAATCAGGGCATTCAATGCTCCGATGATGCTTTCCATCTCTGGGTCGTTGGCAATCAACAGATAACTGGGATTGGCTGGGTCTGACACCTTCAAGTCAAAGTCATCACCATCCTTGTGGAATATCCAGTAGGATTCCTTGGTGGCAAGACGTGAGGTATAGACACGCAGCGTACCAATCATACCTTCCAACTGCTCCATAGCCTTGTTCTTCATGGCAGTCTGGAACGGACCAAGAAGTGGTGCAACCTCTGGGTCGGTTTCCAGCACCTCAAAGATGGTCTGATAGTCAAGATTGAGGAAGGACAGGATATGTGGCATGTCACTGTACTTGCCAAGCCAGTAGTAACTATCTGGACTAACCTCGTTGTGATTAGCATCGAAGACTCGGCCAGTCGGCTTCGGGCGATGGGTCTTAGGTTCTTCGGTCATTTCTGCCTCCAACGGCTTGTTGGTTTTCTTGTCATACGGCACCTTGCGGTAGTTGGCGAAGAAGAAAATACAGGCAGCAAGGAAGTTCACGGCTGAAGTCTGGAAGAACTGGTCAGAACCGCCACCACCTTCTTTCTTGCCCTTCTGGAGTGATTCAAGCAGGGTTTCTGCCGTCTCACTGGCTGCGGCAAGGTTGGGAATGTATTTCAGTTGGATAGGATTGACACGTCGGCTGTACTCCACATCCACAAAGTTGATGATGTTGAACTTACATCCCTTGGGTACTTTGCCAGCTGCCAAATTCTTGCGGTAGTGGTAGTAGAGTTTGGTGGCCAGTGTAGGAAACTTGTAGTCATACACTACCATGGCAAAGCCCTTGGCACTGTGCTGACGGATGAACGGCTCAATGATGGAGAAGGTCTTACCAGAGCCAGGTGTACCGACCACCCATGTACCTCGGAAGGGATTGACGATGTTAACCCAGCCCTTGCGGAACTTCGACTTGTAGTAGTAGCGCATGGGGATGTTCACGCTATACTTGTTCTCAATCAGTTCCTCACATTGCTGGAAGGACTCGTTCTCGAAGTTGAAACGGTCTTTAAGTAACCCTTCCTTCAGGAACTTGCTGATGTTGTCGAGGGCAACATGGATGAGTATTGTTCCAAGTATGGAGGCTGCCATATAGAGCCAGATATTGAGGGCTATCGTGTAGAAGCGCGTGTCCATACGGGTCTTGAAGAGCCAGATGGAAACGAGCGTCACAATGAAGCCGCCGACCAAGGGATAGAGTACCTGACGACGGGCATCAAACTCGATGTGCTTCTTGTTTCGGGTGCCGATACAGGTGATAAAGATGCAGAGGATGGTGGCAAGCTTGCTCCATACCAGATTGCCGTCATGGTAGATAAACCACCGCTTCATGCGGTCGTGGACATCGCAGACGATGCCGCCCCAATAATCAAGCAGCTCCGGGTCTATGGCATACTCGAAGAACTCTACGACAAGCGAGACGTAGATGAGCGTTCGGAATATCTTATAGGCGGTCTGAAGTTCTTTGGTTTCTTCCATCGTTGATGATTACCTTTCTGAAATCTAATTGTACAAAGTGATAATGGGACGTATCTTATGCGCCTCTGTCTTCGGGGTTTCCTGCATGGCTCCAGATGCCAGGGAGAAGAGCCATGCCTTGGCAGACTCCTGACCGCTGACCTCCGTGGAACTCCAGTACCAACACTTGCCTGCATCTTCTGAAATCGCGTCACCGCCGCATTGGGTGATGTAGCTGTTGATGGCATTCCGTGAGGCATAAAGCAACTGGAGCTGGGCGACGGAGGGGATATAGGCACTTTGGCCATACTTCCATAGGTCAAAGACGGAAGACGCGGCAGGTGAAACGCCAGAGGCATACATGGCGTAGGTGTTGGCATTACCGTCAAAGGCCGTTGGATTGGCAGAGGTGTTCTGCTTGACTCCCGTGCTGTCGCTGAAAGCTGCCATTGGCACGTCCCAGAGATAGACAGCATAGCCGGTGCTTTCCGTCTTGCCATCCTGATTGACGTGGAAGACAACACCGATGGGTGTCTTGCCCTTGCTCTCTATATCGGAGAATCGCACAATCTCACCGTCAGTGCAGAGGATGTCACACGTCTTCATGGCTGTGTCTGGAAACTCGATATGCTCATCACATGAGGAAAGTGTGGCTGCAATGCCGATTGCGACTAATGCAGCATATATATAATGCAATGTCTTCATCTTGATTAGTGTTTGAGGGTTGGAATTTTGAAACCGATGACGAAGCCTTCGCGGAAGAGGTCTTCACGGTCAGGAACCATTAAGTCACACTTCGCTTGCACAAACAGCACCCAACCTTTACGGAGGGCGAAATTATGCTCATAGCCCACATGGAAGCCTCCAAGGAACTTGTCGGTATTACTGCCGACACTGGCTCCGATGCGGATATTGCCGTAATGGTTGCGTCCGCGTACCACACAGGGTTTGTAGGCTGCACCTACACCCCAAGTGCGGTAGTTCTTCCAAAAGGAATCCGGGCAGATATGCCCACAGGAAGCGCACTCATCCCATTTGAGATAGCCATTGACGAAGTATTCCCACGCATTGTGGTACTTGGTCTCATGCTCCCATGACAGGGTGGCATCAAGGCCGTTCTCATAGAGGAGTCCTGCACCCAAGCCGATGCGGTCACTGTGCGACTGGGCAAAAGCCGAAGCGGACAGACATACTGCCGCTATCATTGACAAGAGTATTTTCTTCATGGCTTATTCCTCCTTCAGCAATACAGAGTTGAACGAATCGGCATAGAGTACGTCCTCATAGTCGATATTGAGGGTAATGGCTCTGCCACTGATCTGCTTCTCGGACAGTTCGATGCTCAGCACCTTGTCATTCGGGAAGGTCATCTTCTTTAGGACGATGACATTGCGATAGCCGTACTTGAACGTCTGGCTCTGGTCAAGGACGAATGCCGGAGTGAGTTCTATCATTTGGGCATTGGTGGCCTTTGACTGTTTCTTGTCGGAGAGTTTCACACGCAGCTCGTCGATGTCAAAGCGTATATTGGTTCGGTTCTCAATGGAGAAGTCTATGAAGAAGTATTCGCCTACGCTGTAGATATTGTTCAGGCGCATGGTCATCCGATGCTGCTTGGTGCTGACATTACGGATGCGGGCAGTCGAGTTCCAGATGCTACGAGCATACTTAGCCATATCCTCGGTGGACATGCTGACGGAAGGATTGTTGTAGGCAATCTTCTCTTCGGGCAATATCTGCTTGTCGGTGACGGCCTCCTGAAGTCTGGTCGTATAGATGAGGGCATACTGGGATCGGTAGCGTTCAGTAACGATGGTGACAATGGCAAGCACGTCACCGTCGGCATGTACGTCCGCACCTTCCTTGGGCTTCAGCCGGATGGTGTTATTGATGGGCTGGTCGCCGACAACTTTGTCCGTACTGATGTCAACGAAACGGACGGGTTCGGAAGCCGTGATGACGGTCGTCACCTGTTCGTTGACCGTAAGCTGTTCCATCTCTTGATAGGTCTGCTGTGCCATGACAGGACCGGCAGACAGGGCACACAACAGGAGTGCGCCAAGACTTTTGATTGTTTTCATACACATTGTGAAATTACTATTGTTACGTTAATTGTTCTTTGTCTCTCTACCATTAATCAGATATACGAAGGTGCCGTATTTCAGCTTGGCAGAGTTTTTCTTGATGGACTTGCCGATGGCGTTGCTGCTCTTCTGGACGATATTGCTGATGGCCTGATTGCCCCATTGGGTGAGGGCATTGCCTCCAGAGGTGGCCGTATTGGTGAGCGTAGAGGTGTTGCTCATGGCTCCAGACGCTACATCCTTGCTGGTCTCTCTGAAACTGCTGCTCGGAACATAGAGTCCTTCCAGTCCGTCGGTGTCATAGAGGGAGAGGTTGACTTTGATAAGTTCATCGTGAATCAGGATGCTCTTGACTGTTCCCTTGACACGCTGAGAGCCGAAGCCGCTCATCTGGGCATAGATATAGGTGCCTTTGGGTACTACCACCTCATTGATTTCAATGTCATCAAGAAGACGGAGGCGCACACGGCTTCCATCAACAGCCTTGACATTCTCGTCAATGATGGCCTTGATAAGGTTGGGCTCTTGGTCAGCATTGGCGATGGTGTTGAAGTAGTCAGATGTGGTCTTGACTTTCTTCACCACCTCTTGTGCCTCGTCATCGTCACTCACACCCTTGACCACACGCTCATTGACGGTGAGCTGTCCTTCTGCCGTTGTCGGCTTGCCGGTCACAGAATCAGTGCTTTCATTGTCTGTTGCCTCGACAGTGGGGGACTGCATGGCTTGCTGGCCTTGCAGCCTGGCCTGGGCTAAGACACGGTTAAGTTCGTCCATCGCCTCGCGTTCACGTTGCTGGCTGCGTGCCAGGCGGTCGTCTTCGGACAGGCGGCCACCTTCGACTTCCTGGCCTTTTTGTGCGCTTTCCTGTAGTTGTCTCTGTAGCTCAGCGAGTTTCTGGGCTTCCTGTGATTCAAGCAACTCACGTTCCGCATCGCTGTACTTGGAGTCGTAGTCTTCTTTTTCTTCATCGTTGTTCCTGTCTATGTTGTTCATTGCTGAATAATCGTCGATACGACCGTATGATTTGAGCATACTCTCGTACTTGTTCCCGATA
>ERZ842401.4689-NODE-4689-length-15694-cov-44.656244_pt1 | contig 15694 bp, 15 predicted proteins | sample MGYA00521270_ERZ842401 | MGnify/ENA primary metagenome ERZ842401 (study PRJEB31892, sample SAMEA3878208) | bioreactor metagenome | biome: Moose rumen | place: Sweden | collected 2011-10 | study: EMG produced TPA metagenomics assembly of the PRJEB12797 data set...
CGAACAGGTCGGGCTGGGATTTCTGCTTACTCTTCTTGAATGCCATTTGATACCTACTATTTATGGTACAAAGATACAAATAATTCTCCAGATTGCAAAATGTCAAAGAGCGATATAGTGTTAAACTAACGTAATATATTAATGTGGTCGGACTATCCGACTTTTTAAAGTGGATTCATATTTTCGTAAGTGATTTCAAAGTTACGATTTGGAAACCTAACTTATTCACCAATCCTCCCAATTTCGCGTTTCCCTCATTTTTGAACTTCCCCGTTCTTCGCGTCTTGTTTTCTCTCATAGGTGCTCAGGCGCTACGCGGAGTTTCCCCGTTTTGCCCTTATTTTACGGTCATTCTGCGTTAATCTTCCAAAAACCGTTGTTCTTTACAACCTTTTTTCGTAACTTTGCCCGCCCTAAGACAAGCATTGCACGTTATGCCCGCACAATCAAACAACAGCAACGGTCGCCGCACGACGCGGCAACAAACCCCAGTAGACAACACCTACGCTCACCTGCAGCCCCAGGCTCTCGAGGTGGAGCGAGCCGTGCTGGGCGCCCTGCTCATCGACAAGGACGCCTATGCCGTAGTTTGCGAGATGCTCTTCCCCGAGAGCTTCTACGAGCCGCGCAACCAGATGATATACTCTGCCATACGCGACCTGTCTATGGCCGAGCGGCCCGTAGACGTGCTCACCGTTACGGAGCAGCTAGCCAAGAACGGCACGCTGGAGGAGGCCGGCGGCCCTGCCTACATCGCCGAGATTTCGAGCCGTGTGGCCACGAGCGCCAACGTGGACTATCACGCCCGCATCATTGCCCAGAAGTTCCTGGCCCGGCAGCTCATACAGTTTGCCGGAAGCATAGAGACAAAGGCCTTCGACGAGACCATCGATGTGGACGAGCTGATGCAGGAAGCCGAAGGCTCGCTCTTCGAGCTGTCGCAGAAGAACATGAAGAAGGACTACACCCAGATAGACCCCGTGGTGGACCAGGCACTGAAAGCCATCAACAAGGCTGCTGCCAACACGGGCGGTCTGACGGGTGTGCCCACAGGCTATCACAAGTTGGACGAAATAACCAGCGGCTGGCAGGCCAGCGACTTGGTGATCATTGCCGGACGACCAGCCATGGGCAAGACGTCGTTTGCGCTCAGCATGGCCAAGAATATTGCTGCTGACTATAAGGTGCCACTGGCTTTCTTCTCGCTTGAGATGTCGAACGTGCAGCTCGTGGACCGCCTCATCTCCAACGTCTGCGAGATTCCTGGCTCGAAAATACTGAACGGACAGCTGCAGCCCGACGAGTGGGATCGCTTGGACAAGCGTGTGACCAATCTCTTAGGTGCTCCGCTCTACATCGACGACACGCCGGGCCTTTCGGTCTTCGAGCTGCGTACGAAAGCGCGCCGACTGGTTCGCGAGCACGGCGTGAAGATCATCATGATAGACTACTTGCAGCTGATGAACGCCAACGGCATGCGCTTCTCCTCGCGTCAGGAAGAGGTGTCGACCATCTCGCGCTCACTCAAGGGGCTGGCCAAGGAGCTCGACGTGCCTATTCTGGCACTGAGCCAGCTGAACCGTGGTGTGGAGAGCCGCGAGGGACTGGAGGGCAAGCGCCCGCAGCTGAGCGACCTGCGCGAGTCGGGCGCCATTGAGCAGGACGCCGATATGGTGTGCTTCGTCCATCGTCCGGAGTACTACCACATCTATCAGGACGACAACGGGCGCGACCTGCACGGCATGGCCCAGATCATCATAGCCAAGCACCGTAAGGGCCGCACTGACGACGTGCTGCTGACATTCCGCGGCGAGTACACCCGCTTTGAGAATCCTGAAGACGGGCGGCTGTCGCACCGCAGCCAACAGTCTCAGCCTGGCGACAATGGCGGCGAGATATTGGGATCGAAGATCAACGGCGGGGCGGCTGACAGCATGGGCGGCGGCAACCCGTTCGACAATCCCTTCAGCGGCGAGCCGCTGCCCGAGCCCGACATGGGGCCGGCACCCTTCTGACCTATTTATACAACATGACTGTGCCGCCGTCGCTATGGGCGTACTTGCGCAGCAGCTGTTGTATGTACACTGCATTGGCCATCACGCGGCGCTCGTCGCCATCGTAGCCATTGACCAACACCACGAGGTGGCGCGTGGCCAATGTCATCTTGGTGCGCTCGTGGTCGCTCGTAGGCGTTCCCACCCCACCCTGCTCGTCGCGGTATACTGGCAGACCGGCTATGTTAAGCTTGCCACGCCCTATGCCTTCGTAAGGTTCGTCTTCACGACCAATGCCCAGCGTGAGCGTGTCGCCGGCAAAACGGTCGGCATCGAACCCGCCAATGCTGTAGCCATAGGCAATGGATGCCAGGTTGACAAGGTCTACCAGCGTATCTTTCTGATAGAGTTCCTTGCCCTGCAGCATTCGGCGAATGAGTGCTTCAGAGGCAGGACGATAGCGCGAGGGATCCTTGCCACATTTCTTATATACGGCCCGTGTGGCCGCAATGCCAGGCTGCTCCTTCAGGCTGTCGGTGGTCAGTTCGCGACGGAAGCGCTCTTCTTGGGCATGTATCTCGTCCCACAGTGCTGCACTATACTTGGTGTTCACCACCTGAGCCTCGACGCATGCCCCCACAAACGACGGGCACACCTGCTTGATTTCGTTTGATACGATGATATTCATTGTCTTGCATTCATTGAGCTATTCGTGATGATAAGGTTCGCCACGTATGATGGTGCAGGCACGATAGAGTTGCTCGGTAAACACCAGGCGCACCATCTGATGGGAAAAGGTGAGGCGCGAGAGCGAGAGCATCTCGTTGGCCCGCTCGTAGACAGCAGGCGAGAACCCGTATGGCCCACCTACGACGAACACCAGCCGCCGCGCTGTGTTGAGTTTCTGCTGCAGCCAGCTGGCCAGCTCTGTGCTACGCAACTCCTTGCCATGCTCGTCGAGCAGCACCACGGTGTCGCCCGGCTGCAGCTGCTTCAGGATAAGCTCGCCTTCGGCTTGCTTCTGCTGCTCGGCCGAAAGGCTCTTGGTATTGCGCAGCTCGGGTATCACGGTTATGCTGAATGGCATGTAGTGAGCTATGCGCCCGGCATAGTCGCTGATGCCGGCGTCGAAATGCTTATCGGTGGTCTTGCCCACCAAGATCAGTTCGGTCTTCATTGCTCCTGTCCTCGCTGATAGTCTTTCCGGCGCTTAGGGTTCATGGGGAACCAGCCCTTCTCTACTCGCTTCTTCTGTGAGAACAGCTCGCCAATACCCCACAGCGACGAGGCGCCAAACACGCCAATGAGCGAGGAAACGATTTCGTTCTCGACAAACAAGGCAGAGACAACGCTGAATATCCCTACCAGCAAGAACACCCACCAGAGACGAGTGCCTGTGTAGTATTCGGCCTTGATGACCACGGGGTGGAAGAAGCCTATTATCATAAAGGTAGATATGGCTATGATGATGCCAGTAAAGTGTAACTCCATAAAAAAGATGTCTAATTCTTTGGGCTGGCAAAGGTACTCACTTTTTTCTGTCTCACCAAATATTTTTCGCACATTTGCTGGCTTTGCAAGCGCAAAACACGGCATAAAAATACTTCGCACCACCAATTTGGCAGAAAGTTGCTTGGCCGTTTCACGATTATTCGCTAACTTTGCAAGCGATAACAACAAACAACTAACCGATTATGTTTGGACTTGGATTTAACGAGATTCTCATCATCGCCTTGGTGGTGCTGCTGCTCTTCGGCGGCACGAAGATACCCGAACTGATGCGCGGGCTGGGCAAAGGCATTAAGAGTTTCAGGGAAGGAATGAAAGAGATTGATGCCGACGTGAATGCCGGCGAGAAGAAAGAGCTGGAATGAGCAACGACAAGCAGGCCACGTTCTGGGAGCACCTCGACGAGCTGCGCGGCACGCTGTTTCGCTCGCTCGTGGTTCTGATGCTGTTTGCCATAGTGGCCTTCGTTATGAAGGACTGGCTTTTCAGCATTGTGCTGGCCCCGCACTCCAGCCGGTTTGTGAGCTACAGGCTGCTGGGTGTCGACGGCTTCACGCTGCACCTGATGAACACCGGGCTGACCGAACAGTTTATGATACACGTCAGGGTGGCACTTTATGCTGGCTTGCTGTGTGCCTCACCTTATATATTATATGAGCTGTTCAGATTTGTCTCACCGGGGCTCTACCACAACGAGCGCCGTGCTGCCATGAAGATTGTAGGGTCGGCCTACATGATGTTCATCATCGGCACACTGGTCAACTACTTCATCGTGTTCCCGCTCACGGTGCGTTTCCTGGGCACTTATCAGGTAAGCCCTGACGTCGACAACATGCTCACCCTCCAGTCGTACACCGACACACTCATCTCCATGAGCTTGGTCATGGGCGCTGTGTTCGAGCTGCCTGTGGTTTGCGCCATACTGGGGCAAGCGGGTCTCATCAACCGCAAGATGATGTCGAGCTACCGTCGCCATGCCATTGTTGCCATTCTGGTGGTGGCAGCCATCATCACTCCTACCACAGACGCCCTGACGCTCATCGTTGTGGCACTACCCATCTGGCTGCTCTACGAAGCCAGCATATTCATCGTAAAACAATAAAACAAAACAACATAACACACTTATGCTCAAGAAAATACGCATCACACTCGCAACACTGTGCTTCACAGCCATCACGCTGCTGTTCCTCGATTTCACAGGCACACTGCACGCCTGGTTAGAATGGCTGGCCAAGATTCAGTTCCTGCCTGCTGTGCTGGCGCTCAACGTCATCGTCATCGTGGCATTGCTCGTGCTGACACTCGTTTTCGGCCGCATCTATTGCTCGGTCATCTGCCCACTGGGCGTTTTGCAAGATATCTTCGGCAAGTTGGGCATGAAAGCCAAGAAGAACCGCTATACCTACTCGAAGGCCATATCATGGCTGCGCTACTCCATGCTGGGTCTGCTGGTGGTGGCACTGGTAGCCGGCGTGGGCACCATAGTGCAGCTGCTGGCCCCCTACAGCGCCTACGGACGCATAGCCACCATGCTGCTACAGCCTCTATGGAAGCTGGGCAACAACGTGCTGGCATCATTTGCCGAATCGATGGACAGCTATGCCTTCTACACTGTCGACGTGTGGATGAAGTCGCTGCCCGTGCTTGTCATTGCAGCCGTCACGCTGGTAGTGCTCTTCGTGCTGGCCTGGCGCAACGGCCGCACCTACTGCAACACCATCTGTCCTGTGGGCACGGCACTCTCGTTCTTTGCCCGCTTCTCGTGGCTGAGAATACAGTTCGACACCGACAAGTGCCGCAACTGCTCGCTCTGCACCAAGAACTGCAAGGCCTCGTGCATTGACTACAAGAACCACGCCGTCGACTACTCACGCTGCGTGGTTTGCGGCGACTGCATAGAGAGCTGCAAGTTTGGTGCACTGAAGTATATGGGGGCCTACCCCAGCCCCTCTAAAGGAGGGGATGCTAAATCACCGAATTCTACTGACATCGCTTTAGGCAATCAAACACCCCCTGCATCGGAGGGGCTTGGTGAGCCTTCACGCCGCTCTTTCCTCTTGGCAACAGCCCTGGCCACCACCGCAGCCCTGGCACAGGAGAAGAAGAAAGTAGACGGTGGATTTGCCGACCTGGCCAACAAGACCGCCCCCTCACGACAGACGCCACTCACCCCGCCAGGCTCCATCTCCGCCAAGAACATGACGCAGCGTTGCACCGGCTGCCAGCTGTGTGTGTCGGAGTGTCCCAACAACGTGCTGCGCCCCACTACCGACCTGATGAACCTTATGAAGCCCACGATGAGTTATGAGCTTGGCTACTGCAGGCCCGAATGCACGCGCTGCAGCGATGTATGCCCAGCAGGAGCCATCAGGCCGCTTGACGACATCGAGAAGTCAAGCATACAGATAGGCCACGCAGTATGGATCAAGAAGAACTGCGTAGCCGTGACCGACGGCGTGGAGTGTGGCAACTGCGCCCGCCACTGTCCCACTGGTGCCATAGAGATGGTGCAGCTCGACGAAGACGACGACCTGTCGCCCTCAGTTCCCGCTGTCAACGAGAGCCGCTGCATAGGCTGCGGTGCCTGCGAATATGTATGCCCTGCAAGGCCATTCTCTGCCATCTATGTCGAGGGCCACGAGGTACACAAAAACATCTAAAGCATCCGCATACCACCTCCACCAAGGACAAGAGCCATAACTACATTTACAACGAGAACAACAGAACAATATGAATAATAAGCAATCTGAACACGCAAGCACTCCCCTACCCTCACAGAAAGGAGCCCAGGGCGAGGCTCTTTCGCGCCGCTCGTTCCTCAAATATTTAGGTGCAGGCACTGCCACACTGATGGCCGCCTGTGCAGGAAGGAACACCACGCATAAGGCCGCCGACAACTACACCAAGCAGGTGGAGCCACCCACAGGCAAGATGACCTATCGCACCAACCCCAAGACCAACGAGAAGGTGTCGCTCTTAGGCTTTGGCATGATGCGCCTGCCCACCGTCAGCGGGGCAGCATCGGGCCGTGAGAGCACCGACGAGATAGACCAGGAGATGGTGAACCGCCAGGTGGACTATGCCATAGAGCACGGCGTGAACTACTTCGACACGTCGCCCGCCTATTGCCAGGGCCTTTCAGAGCACTGCACAGGCATCGCCCTGAGCCGCCACAAGCGCAGTGAATACTTCGTGGCCACGAAACTGTCGAACTTCAGCCCCGAGACCCAGTCGCGCGAGGCCAGCATCGAGATGTACCACAACTCGATGAAAGAGCTGCAAGTAGACTACATCGACTACTACCTCCTGCACGGCATAGGCATGGGCGGTATGGATGCGCTGAACGCCCGCTACATGGACAACGGCGTGCTCGACTACCTCATGCAAGAGCGAGAGGCTGGCCGCATACGCAACCTGGGATTCTCCTATCATGGCGACATACAGGTGTTCGACCACTTGCTGGCCCAGCACGACAAGTATCACTGGGACTTCGTGCAGATAGAGCTGAACTACCTCGACTGGGACTATGCCAACGAGATAAACGAGCGCAACACCGATGCACGCTACCTCTACGGTCGGCTGAAGGAGCTTGGCATACCTGCCGTCATCATGGAGCCACTACTGGGCGGCCGACTGGCCAAGCTACCACAGTATCTCATCACCGAGCTGAAACAGCGCGACCCCGAGCGCAGCGTGGCCTCGTGGGCCTTCCGCTATGCCGGCACACCCGACGGTGTGCTCACCGTGCTCAGCGGCATGACTTTCATGGAGCATCTGAAGGACAACCTGCTGTCGTACTGTCCGTTACAGCCGCTCAGCGACGCCGACATGGAATACCTGCACAAGGACATTGCCCAGCAGATAGTGGGTGTCGAGACCATTCCCTGCAACGACTGCAAGTACTGCATGCCCTGTCCCTATGGCGTAGACATCCCCGGCATCTTCGTACATTATAACAAATGTAAGAACGAGGGCACGCTGCCCCACGGTGTGGGCGATGCCGACTATCGCAAGCACCGTCGCCAGTACCTCATCAGTCTCGACCGCAGTGTGCCACGCCAACGACAGGCTGACCACTGCATTGGCTGCGGCCAATGCGAGCCTCACTGTCCGCAGAACATACGCATACCGCGCGAACTGCAGAAGATAGACAAGATGATAGAAGAACTGAAACGCGAAAGCAACACACTATGACAAGCGAATACATACTGAGCATCTTCATTGCTGCCATGCTGGGTGGTGCCATTGGCCTTGAGCGCGAATACCGTTCGAAGGAGGCTGGTTTCCGCACTCACTTCCTTGTGGGCCTGGGCAGCGGCCTGTTTATGATTCTGTCGGTGCACGGCTTCGACGAGTACCTTGGCATGCCAGGCATTCAGCGCGACCCTGGGCGCATTGCAGCCCAGGTGGTCAGCGGCATCGGCTTCATCGGTGCCGGCTGCATCATCTTCCAGAAGAATGCCGTGAAGGGTCTGACCACCGCTGCCGGCCTATGGGTAACCTCGGCCATCGGCATGACCGCCGGACGGGGCATGTATGCCGTAGCCGCTTCGGCCACACTGATGGTGCTGGTATGCCTTGAGGGCATGAACTTCATTCACCATCGCCTGTTCAAGCATCCTCACCGCGAGTACGACGCCGACGAGAACACTGCAGAAAAACAATAACATTCTGGGTACGGGCTTTTCGTAGGTACGTAAGCGGGCAGGCGACAAGCCACCTACCCCCAAAAACTACTCTGCCACAGACGGCTGCAAGTGGTACTTGGCACGCCGCTGCCCGTTGCGCGACTTCTGCGGCTTGCCGCTCACAGGGCCACCCTTCACACCGCAATACTGCTGCCAGCGCAGGCGAATGCGCTCCACATAGTCCTTCGTCTCTGAGCCACGCATATAGCCATACTTCACCAGCGGGTCCTGATAGTAGCGAGGCTCGCTGAGCTTCAGCACATACTGTGCCACCACATCCCAGCTCTTTGCGTTCTGACCGTCGCGCTCAGCCAGATGCATGGCGTCGCGAATATGGAACTGACCGCCATTATAGGCCGCCAGCACAAAGTCCTGCCGCTCCCTGGGGTCGGGTATGTCGCTGAAATGGGCATAAAGCTCCTTCAGCAGACGGGCAGCCGCAGCAATGTTCTTCTCCGGGTCGTTCATGTCGGCACGCGCCAGCCCCAGATGGTCGGCTGTCGACGGCATTATCTGCATCAGACCGCGAGCACCTGCCCACGACTGCGCCATCGGGTCGAACGTCGACTCCTGATAGCACTGTGCAGCCATCAGCCGCCAGTCCCACCCTATCGGGCGGCAATACTGCTGGAAGTAGCCATCGTAGCGCGAGATAACGCCCCCCTCACGATTGAGCATCGGTGCATACACACGCCGCTTCACGCCGCCACTCTTCAGCAGGCGTTGCTCCTCCTGAGCCACGTCGGCCATCAGTGCTGGGGTGTACCACTCCTTCAGGCTTTGCTGCAGCTGCGGTTTCTCATCGTCGACCACCCATCCAGGTGTCAGCGAGTCGGCTTGCAGCGGATAGGCTATCACGTCGGCCTCGCCGTCAGCCAGGCGTCGCAGCATCTCAGCCGTATCGCGGCACACCTCCATGCGCAGCCTGACGCCCAGCACGGTGGCCCAGCGCTGGCACAGCATCGAGTGGACACCCAGCTGCATGCCGCGATAGTCGTAGTGCGACTGAGGCCCCGACAGCGTGAGCGCTATCAGTTCGCCAGCCCGCTCTATGTCGTTCAGGTCGAACGCCGCCGTATCTGCGCCCTCGCCCACCACGTCGCCCCATGGGGCCTTGATGGGTTCGCCTTGTTGCCGACTGCTGCATGCCGTCAGGGCAAAAAGCAGCATAAAGATACCAATTACTTTCACTATTTCACTAATTTCGCTGCAAAAGTACACAAATAATTGCATATTAGGGAATTTTTCTGTAATTTTGCCACGCAAAAAGCGATAAAAGAGTATTTACGAACAGAAAAAGAAAGGAAAAAAGACATGCTCAGAATAGCAATCCAATCGAAGGGCCGCCTGTATGACGACACGATGAATCTGCTGACAGAGGCCGACATCAAGATCAGCGCCAGCAAGCGCACGCTGCTTGTGGCCGCCCAGAACTTCCCTCTCGAAGTGCTCTATCTGCGCGACGACGACATCCCCCAAAGCGTAGCAACGGGTGTGGCCGACATTGGCGTGGTGGGCGAAAACGAATACTGCGAGCGTGGAGCTGAAGCCGACATCATCTCGAGGCTGGGCTTCAGCAAGTGCCGCCTGTCGCTGGCCATACCCAAGGAGGTGAGGTACGACGGCCTGCACTGGTTCCAGGGCAAGAAGATTGCCACGAGCTATCCCGTCATCCTCGGCAAGTTTCTCGCTGAGAATGGCATCAAGGCCGATGTGCACGTCATCACCGGCAGCGTGGAGATAAGCCCGGGCATAGGTCTTGCCGACGCCATCTTCGACATTGTCAGCTCTGGCTCGACGCTCGTCAGCAACAACCTGCGCGAGGTGGAGGTGGTGATGAAGAGCGAGGCCCTGCTCATTGGCCACGCCGGCATGAGCGCCGAGAAGCGCGCCATACTGCAGCAGATGCTGTTCCGCTTCGAGGCTGTACGCCAGGCCGAAGACAAGAAGTATGTGCGCATGAACGCGCCGAAGGCCCGGCTCAACGAGATTATCAGCGTGCTGCCCGGCCTGAAAAGCCCCACGGTGATACCTCTGGCCGACGACGAGTGGTGCTCGGTTCACACCGTACTCGACGAGCAGCGCTTCTGGGAAATCATTGGCCGGCTGAAAGACCTGGGTGCCCAGGGCATTCTTGTTACTCCTATTGAAAAGATGATATTATGAACATTTACAGGAATCCGGCGCCCGACCAGTGGGATGCCATCGTCCAGCGGCCACACCTCGATGCGGCCCAGCTGCACGACACCGTTGCCAACATACTGAGCGACATCAGGCAGCGCGGCGATGCTGCCGTGACCGAATATGAGGAGCGCTTCGACCATGCACGGTTAGACACACTGGCCGTTAGTCAAACCGAGCTGGACAGTGCCGGCCAACAGCTGAGCAGCGAGCTGCGCAGTGCCATCGAGCTGGCGCATGAGAACATCGCACGCTTCCACGAGTCACAGCGTTTCGAGGGCCACAAGGTCAAAACACAGCCTGGCGTGGAGTGCTGGCAGAAGAGCGTAGCCATAGAGCGCGTGGGCCTATACATCCCTGGCGGATCGGCTCCACTGTTCTCCACCGTGCTCATGTTGGCCACCCCGGCCAAGATTGCCGGCTGCAGGCAGATAGTGCTCTGCACCCCACCCGACCGCTCTGGCGCGGTGAACCCCGCCATCCTCTATGCTGCCAAGGTGGCCGGCGTGAGCCATATATATAAAATAGGTGGCGTACAGGCCATCGGCGCTATGGCCTATGGCACCGAGAGCGTGCCAAAGGTGTTCAAGATATTCGGCCCAGGCAACCAGTATGTCATGCAGGCCAAGCAGCAGGTGTCGCTTGCCGACGTGGCCATCGACATGCCTGCAGGGCCCTCAGAGGTGTGCGTCATTGCCGACGGCACGGCCCGCGCCGACTTTGTGGCTGCCGACCTGCTGTCGCAAGCCGAGCACGGCCCCGACTCGCAGGTGCTGCTCATCACCACCAGCGAGCAGCTGCTCAGCGAAGTGTCGGTGCAACTGGAGAAACAGCTGGCACAACTGCCACGCAAAGACATAGCACAGCGTTCGCTCGACAACAGCCATTGCGTGGTGGTAGACTCTACCGCGCAAGCCATTGCGTTGAGCAATGCCTACGCACCAGAACACCTCATCATACAGACATCCGACTATGCCACGCTGGCAGAACAGGTGGTGAACGCAGGAAGTGTGTTCCTTGGCCCCTACGCCTGCGAGAGTGCGGGCGACTATGCCAGCGGAACCAACCACACACTGCCCACCCACGGCTATGCCACGGCCTACAGCGGTGTAAACCTGGACAGCTTCTGCCGCAAGATAACATTCCAGCACCTGTCGGCAGAGGGTGTACGCAGCATAGGACCCGCCGTCACAGCGATGGCTGGTGCTGAGATGCTCGATGCCCACCGCAACGCCATGCAACTGAGAATTGACAACCTATAACCCCCACCTGCTATGGACCTTACATCACTCCTACGCCCAAACATTGCAAGCCTGGCGCCTTACAGCTCGGCTCGCGACGAATATGCCGGCCACGAAGCCCACGTATTTCTCGATGCCAACGAGAATCCCTACAACGCTCCTTACAACCGTTATCCCGACCCGCTGCAGCGCGAACTGAAGAAGATCATTGCAAAAGTGAAGCAGGTGCCAGAGCAGTGCATCTTCGTGGGCAATGGCAGCGACGAGGCCATCGACCTGCCCTATCGCTGCTTCTGCCGTCCAGGCGTCGACAATGTGGTGGCCATCGAGCCTACCTATGGCATGTATCGTGTGTGTGCCGACATCAACGACGTGGAGTATCGCCCTGTGCAGCTTGGCCCCGGCTATGAGCTACAGGCCGACCGTCTGCTCGCAGCTACCGACAAGCACACCAAGCTCATCTGGATATGCTCGCCCAACAACCCCACTGGCAACAGCCTCAGCCGACCGGAGATAACGAAGGTGCTCGACGCCTTCAGCGGACTGGTCATCATCGACGAAGCATACATCGACTTCTCGCGCGAGCCATCGTTCCGCACGGAGCTGGCCAAACGCCAGAACCTGATAGTGCTGAGCACGCTGAGCAAGGCATGGGGCTGCGCCGCCATCCGTCTGGGCATGGCCTTTGCCTCGCCCGAAGTGGTGGCCGTGTTCAACAAGGTAAAGTATCCCTACAACGTCAACCTGCTCAGCCAGCAGCAAGCCATCAAGGCCCTGTCGGACCATGTGCAAACCGACAAGTGGGTGCGCATGCTCTTGCAGGAGCGCGAACGACTGGTGGAGGCCTTCCGCCTGCTACCCATCTGCACGCAGGTCTATCCCACCGACGCCAACTTCTTCTTGGCCCGCATGACCGATGCACAGCTCATCTACGACTATCTCGTGCAGAAGGGCATCATCGTGCGCAATCGCACCCGCGTAGCTCTGTGCGACAACTGTCTGCGCATCACCGTAGGCACCCGCTCGGAAAACAGCGAGCTGCTGTCGGCCTTGCGCCAGTTTCAGTGAAGATTCCAGGTTTAGGTCAACTCCCAAACCCACGAAAGCTGAGTTAAGATTCTAAATAGAGCACCCCTCAAAACTCGCGCGGAATCAAGCAAGCCATCGTTTGCCTGATTCCGCGCGATTTTTTAGCCAGTTTCGCATCTTGCTGATTATCAACACAATCGGGTTTTAGCATGTTTCCAAAGAGGCTTCTGAGCACTCGTAAATAGCCTATTTAGCACCTGAAAGTATGCCATTTACTCCGAGAAAGCATGCCATTAAGCATCTGCAAGTATGCCGCAAAGCCCATGCGGGCATGCCGCAAAGCCCATGCGGGCATGCCGCAAAGCATCTGCGGGCATGCCGAACAACGTCTGCGGGCGGCCTGCTCACCCTTTGTGAACAAGCCGCCCGCTCTTTTTGGCCATATTCAGGCCCGCTTATCATTCTATTTCGGGCTTTCCGATTGTAACAATTTTTCGCCTTATTTAGAATTTTGAGATTATCACGAAAAGACCATTTGCTTAGTAGTTCTCGGCCTTCACCTGGAAGTAGGCCTGAGCGTGGTTGCACACGGGGCACTCCTCAGGAGCCTTCTTACCTATGACAATGTGGCCGCAGTTGGAGCACTGCCAAATGACATCGTTGTCGCGCGAGAACACACACTCCTTGCGGATGTTGTCCAGCAGCTTGCGATAGCGCTCCTCGTGCTCCTTCTCGATGGCACCCACGCCCTCGAACTTCTCGGCAATCTCGTCGAATCCCTCCTCGCGGGCCTCGCGGGCCATGCGGGCATACATGTCGGTCCATTCGAAGTTCTCGCCGCCGGCAGCATCCTCCAGGTTGGTAGGCGTGTCGCTCACCTTGCCGCCGTTCAGGTATTTGTACCACAGCTCGGCATGCTCCTTCTCGTTGGCTGCCGTCTCTTCGAAAATCTTACTGATCTGCACATAACCGTCTTTCTTGGCCTTCGAGGCAAAGAATGTGTACTTGTTGCGTGCCATTGACTCGCCTGCAAAAGCCTCTTGCAGGTTCTTCTCTGTCTTGGTTCCTTTCAGTTCTTTCATGTTGCTTAATACTTAGTTATTGTTAGTGACTGGGTGCAAAGTTAATACAAATCAACGAAAAAACAAAAACTTAGCTATGATAATTCACAAATAATTAGTAACTTTGCAACCAAATTCAAATTGTAAACACTTTGATAGAGAAGCATATTGTACTTGAGGACATCGACCCAGTGGTGTTCTACGGCACAGGGAACAGCCACCTGCAAATGATCAAGGCGCTCTTCCCCAAGCTGCGCATCGTGGCACGCAACAACGTGCTGAAGATTATGGGCGACGAAGAACAGATGGCCACCTTTGAAGAAGGGGTGGAGAAGATAAGGCAGCACGTGGTGCGCTTCAACTCGCTGAAGGAAGAGGACATACTCGACATCCTGCGCGGCAACCGCACACGCGACGAAGTGCCCGAGGGCGTGGTGTGCTACTCCACGTCGGGACGCCCCATAAAGGCGCGCAGCGAAAACCAGCAGCAGCTCATCAACGCCTACGAGCACAACGACATGGTGTTTGCCGTAGGCCCAGCCGGAACGGGCAAGACCTACCTGAGCATAGCGCTGGCCGTAAAGGCGCTGAAAGAGAAGACGGCCAAGAAGATAATACTCTCCAGACCAGCCGTTGAGGCGGGCGAGAAGCTGGGATTCCTGCCTGGCGACATGAAGGACAAGATAGACCCCTACCTGCAACCGCTCTACGACGCGCTCGAAGACATGTTGCCGCAGACACGCCTGCAGGACATGATGGAGAAACACATCATACAAATAGCGCCGCTGGCCTTCATGCGAGGCCGAACACTCAGCGATGCGGTAGTCATACTGGACGAGGCGCAGAACACCACGCCTGCACAGATACGCATGTTCCTCACCCGCATGGGGTGGAACACCAAGATGATTATCACAGGCGACATGACCCAGATAGACCTGCCCCACACGCAGAAGAGCGGACTCGTAGAGGCTCTGCATATCCTGAGCGAGGTGGAAGGCATCGGTGTGGTGAACCTGACGCAGAAAGACATTGTGCGCCACAAGCTCGTCACCCGCATCGTCAACGCCTACGAAGCCTTCGACAAAGAAGCGAAATCGTAAACAGCAGACAGGTAAACCATAAATAGAGAACAAGTAAACCGACAATAACAAACATGGTAAAAGCATTAACAAAGACTGACTTCCACTTCGATGGACAGAAGAGCGTCTATCACGGTAAGGTCCGTGACGTGTATAACATCAACGACGACCTGATGGTCATGGTGGCCACCGACCGCATATCGGCATTCGACGTGGTGCTGCCCAAGGGCATACCCTTCAAGGGCCAGGTGCTCAACCAGATTGCCGCCAAGTTCCTGGATGCCACCACCGACATCTGTCCCAACTGGAAGCTGGCCACACCCGACCCCATGGTGACGGTGGGACTGAAGTGCGAGGGATTCCGCGTGGAGATGATTATCCGCTCGATACTCACCGGCTCGGCCTGGCGCGAGTATAAGAACGGCGTGCGCGAGCTGTGCGGTGTGCGTCTGCCCGACGGCATGAAGGAGAACGAGCGATTCCCCGAGCCTATCATCACGCCAACCACAAAAGCCGATGAGGGCCACGACCTGAACATCTCGAAGGAAGAGATCATCGCCCAAGGCATCGTTTCGGCCGAAGACTACGCCGTGATGGAGGACTACACCCGAAAGATCTTTGCCCGTGGCCAGGACATTGCCGCCAAGCGCGGACTCATTCTGGTAGACACGAAGTACGAGTTTGGCAAGCGCGACGGCAAGGTCTACCTCATCGACGAGATTCACACGCCCGACTCCTCGCGCTACTTCTATGCCGACGGCTACGAGGAGAAGCTGGCCAAGGGCGAGCCGCAGCGCCAGCTGTCGAAGGAGTTTGTGCGCCAGTGGCTCATTGAGCACAACTTCATGAACGAGCCTGGACAGGTGATGCCCGAGATTACCGACGAGTATGCCGAGAGTGTAAGCGACCGCT
>ERZ842401.4690-NODE-4690-length-15694-cov-16.460771_pt1 | contig 15694 bp, 14 predicted proteins | sample MGYA00521270_ERZ842401 | MGnify/ENA primary metagenome ERZ842401 (study PRJEB31892, sample SAMEA3878208) | bioreactor metagenome | biome: Moose rumen | place: Sweden | collected 2011-10 | study: EMG produced TPA metagenomics assembly of the PRJEB12797 data set...
AGCGAGACGTTCAGCGGAACCTGCGGGATTTCCCATTCGACGCCGACCTGACCGGTTGCGCCAAAGTAGAACTTGCCGGCAAACATGGCGTTGACACCGGGACCTACATAAAAAGCAAACTGATTGCTGATGGGGAAACGGAGGTCGTAGATAACGCTGGCATTGAAGCCATTTCCAATCCAGAAGGAGGCGTCGGCTTCGAGGAAATTGTTACCCAGCCAGTGCTGATAGGATGCACCGTCGGCCATGCCCATGCGGACACCGAAGGCCTTGGGCTGTGCATTTGCCACTGCGGCGAAGGCCATGAGGGCAACTGCGAAAGCTAAGAGTTTTTTCATTTGCAAATGTGATTTAAGAATTAGTTTTCCAAATATACTAAACTATCCCGGAAAAACCAAGAAAAGCCATAGCCATGATGCTTACGGTAATGAGGGCGATGGGGAGGCCTTTGAAGGGTTTGGGGACGTCGTTGAGCGCAAGATGCTCGCGCAAGCCGCTGAACAGCACCATGGAGAGGCCGTAGCCCAGCGAGGTGGCGAACGCATAAACCGTGGATTCGGCGAGGTTGAGCATGTGCGGAACCTGGCTGCCGAAGCTGAACTCCTTGGTGACCACGGTGATGGCCACGCCGAGCACGGCGCAGTTGGTGGTGATGAGCGGCAGGTAGATTCCGAGCGCCTGGTACAGGGAGGGAGACACCTTCTTGAGGACTATCTCCACCATCTGCACGAGGGTTGCTATCACCAGGATGAATGCTATGGTCTGCAGGAAATCGAGGCCGAACGGCACGAGCAGATAACTGTTGAGCAGATAGGTGACGACCGTGGCGAGCGTGATAACGAAGCACACGGCGAGGCTCATGCCCGTGGCGGTGGAAAGCCGGCTCGATACGCCCAGGAACGGGCAGATGCCAAGGAACTGCGCCAGAACTATGTTGTTGACGAATATCGCCGATATTATGATGAGAAAAAATTCCATAGCCCTACTTCTTTATCTTGTTGAACAGTACCATGAGATATCCGAGCACCATGAAGGCGCCGGGTGCCATCACGAAGGCGAGGATGCCGTCGCCGGGGATGAACTTCCAGCCGAAGACGGAGCCGCTGCCCAGGATTTCGCGCACGATGCCGATGACGGTGAGAGAGAGGGTGAAGCCAAGGCCTATCCCGAGCCCGTCACAGGCCGATTCGAGAACGTTATGCTTGCTGGCGAAGGCTTCGGCGCGGCCGAGGATGATGCAGTTCACCACGATGAGGGGGATGAAGAGGCCGAGCGTGCGGTACACGTCGGGCACGAAGGCCTGCATGAGGAGCTGCAGCACGGTGACGAAGGTGGCGATGATGACGATGTACACCGGGATATGCACCTTGTCGGGCACTACCGGGGCCACCAGCGAGACCACTATATTGCTGAGTACCAGCACAAAGAGCGTCGCCAGACCCATCTCCATGCCGTTGATGGCGGAAGTGGTGGTGGCGAGCGTCGGGCACATGCCCAGCACCAGCACGAAAATCGGATTTTCCTTGAGGAGCCCCTTGGTTATGAGCGATAACTTGCTTGCCATGGCTAGTTCTCCTTGTTTTTTATGACGCTGGCGCCGGTGGTGGCGTCAGGGTCGAGGGTTTTCACGAGACTGCGGGCCTGCGACACGGCCAGCGCATAGGCGCGGGAGGTGATGGTGGAAGCCGTGATGGCGTCCACGTCGCCGCCGTCCTTCCTGACGGTGAGATTGCCGTCCTTGCTGAAGCCGTACCACTGGTCCATGAACTTTTTGTCGCTGGTGCACTTGGCCCCGAGGCCGGGAGTCTCGGAGTGCGAAAGCACCTTGGTGTTGAAGATGGTGCCGTCGGGAAGCACGCCCACCATGAGGGAAAGGGTGCCGCCGAAACCGGACGTGGAGGATTTCACCGCGTAGCCGACAGTCTGGCCGCCGCCGAATTCCTCGTAGTATTCGTACTGCACGCCGTCAAGCTCGGCCGTCCTGGCCTCGGATATCTCCCCGCCTTCGGGGAGCACCTCCGCTATGGCAGCCTTGGCCTCGGCGGCGGCAGCGGCCGCAATCGGGTCTTTGGTCACCCCGTACACCACGCCGAGGATGGCAGAGCAGACGAGGCAGGTCCCGAAGAGGACCAGGGTCATGTTCAATAAATTATTCTTTACCGCCATGTCTACTTCCTCCCGTATATTTTCTGATGGAACGCCATGTTGATAAGCGGAACCGTCATGTTCATGAAAAGAATGGCGAACGACATGCCTTCGGGATACGAGCCGAAGTAGCGTATCATCATGACTATGAAGCCTATGCCGAAGCCGTAAAGGACTCCGCCCCAGGTGTTGACGGGAGAGGTTACATAGTCGGTCGCCATGAAGCAGGCGCCGAGCACGACGCCGCCGGTGAGCAGGTTGAAGAGCGGGCCCGTGTACAACTCGGGATTCACGCCGTGGAAGATGGCCGCGACGGCCGCCACGGTGGCGAAGATGCTGAGGGTGATCCACGGCTTGATGACCTTGCGGATGCACAGGTACAGCCAGCCGGCGAGCAGGGCCAGCGCCGAGATTTCACCCGCGGAACCGCCGATGTTGCAGAACAGGGTGTCCAGGCCCACGAGGGCGTCGGCCCCGGAGGCGCCGAGCAGTTTCACCTGTTCGAGAAGGGTGGCTCCGCTGAAGGCGTCGACGCCGTGGAGAAAGCCGTTGGGAACGGGCCAGGTGGTCATCTGGGCGGGGAAGCTGACCAGCAGGAACACGCGGCCGGTGATTGCGGGGTTGAACACGTTCTGCCCGAGACCGCCGAAGGTCATCTTTGCGACGCCGATGGCGACCAGCGCACCGATGAACACTATCCACAGCGGAATGCCGCTCGGCAGGTTCATGCCCAGGAGCAGGCCCGTCACCACGGCGGAAAGGTCGCCTATGGTGGAGGGCTTCTTCATGAGGAATCTGGTTATGGCCCATTCAATGAGCACGCAGGAAGCGACGCTCACGGCCAGGACCGCAAGTTCGCTCCATCCGTAGAAGAGGATGGAGACTATCACCGCAGGGCACAGCGCGATTATGACGTCCAGCATCAGCCTTTTGGTGGATACCGGAGAGTGCCAGTGCGGATTGGGGGTGATCAGGTAAGTCTCTGCCATTTCGCTTAATTTTTAGTGGCTTTTGCAGCTTCCGCGGCAGCCTTTGCCGCTGCGGCGCGGGCCTTGATGACGCCCATGACCTGCTGCTTGGCCTGGCGCACGTTGTCGAGCAGGGGGATGCCGGCCGGACAGCTGTACAGGCAGCATCCGCATTCGATGCAGTCCTGGGCGGCGTACTTCTCGAGCTCGTCGAGACGGCCGCCGGCCTTGTAGAGGCGGTTGAGAAGGAAAGGTTCGAGCCCCATGGGGCAGGCGTCGGCGCAGCGTCCGCAACGGATGCAGGGGCCTTCCTGCCAGCGCTTGGTGGTCTCGTACTTAAGGTAAAGCAGTGAAGACGAGCCCTTTACGGTAGCGGCTTCGAGGTTCACCACAGCCCGGCCCATCATGGGGCCGCCGCTCACTATCTTGGCCGCTTCGGCGGGAACTCCGCCCGCACAGGACGCGACGTAGCTGAGCGGCATGCCGATGCGGAACCTGTAGTTGTGCTGCTTCTCCACCGGGAGACAGTCACCCGTGACGGTGAGGATGTTGCTGATGAGGGGTCTGTTCTTCTGGACAGCCTCGTACACCGCGAACGCGGTGGTGACGTTCTGCACCACGGCACCCACACTGATGGGGAGGGCGCCGGAACCCACCTGACGGTGCATCACGGCGTCGATGAGCTGCTTTTCACCGCCCTGCGGATATTTCTTTTTGAGGGGCTGGACGACCATGTCGGCATAGCCGAGCTCGCGGAGAGCCGCACCCATGACCTCGATGGCCTCGGGCTTGTTGTCCTCGATACAGATGTAGCACTTGGGGCCTCCCAGCACCTTCTGCATGAGCGCGGCGCCGACGAGTATCTCCTTCGGGTTCTCCAGCATCAGGCGGAAGTCGCTGGTGAGAAAAGGCTCGCACTCGCTGCCGTTGATGAGCAGGGCTTCGGCCTTGGGGCTGCCCGGGGCGGGATTGAGCTTGACGTGGGTGGGGAAGGTGGCTCCGCCCAGACCCACCACGCCGCAGGCCTTGATGCGGTCGAGGATGAACTGGCGGTCTTCGGGAAGGGCGGTGACGAGGACGGGGGAAGTGTCGATGCCTTCGGCCCATTCGTCGCCCTCGACCTCGATGACCACGTGGGGAACCATCCTGCCGGAAAGGTCGGCATACGGGGCTATCGCCTTAACTTTGCCGGAGCAGGGCGAATGCACCGGGGCGGATATGAAGCCGCCCGCCTCGGCGATCAGGCTCCCGGTCTTTACGCTGTCGCCCACAGCCACGACGGGCTTTGCGGGAGCGCCAAGATGCTGTGCCATAGACACATACATAGTGCCGGGAAGAGGCAGCACCTCCGTTGCGCAGCCTTTGGCGAACTTGTTGTCGTGCGGATGGACTCCGCCCATGCTGAATGTCAGTTTGCTCATTTCTTGCCCTCCTCTGCTGATGCTTTTTTCCTGGCTGCGATACGCTCCTTGACCGCCTCCTTGTCGAGCGGCTTGGGGAAGTTGATGCCGTGGATGGCCCCGGTGGGACACACGGCCTCGCACTCACGGCAGAGCTTGCACTTGCCGAAGTCGATGTAAGCCAGATTGTTTTCCAATGTAATTGCCTCATGGGTGCAGGTCTTCAGGCAAAGGCCGCACCCGATGCAGGCGTTCGCGCAGGCCTTTTTGGCTGCGGGCCCTTTGTCCTGGTTGCGGCAAACCACCACCATGCGCATCCCGCGCGGCCCCTTGGCCCTCAGTTCGATGAGCCCCTTGGGACAGGTTTTCACGCAGGCGCCGCAGGCCGTGCACTTCTCTTCGTCGATGACGGGAAGGCCGGTGGCAGGATCCATGGAGAGAGCCCCGAAGCTGCACGCGTTCACGCAGTCTCCCTGGCCGAGGCAGCCGAAGGAGCACATGGTTTCGCCGCCATAGAGCGAAGATTCGGCGCGGCAGCTCTTCACGCCGTCGTAGGTGTTCACCCTGGGACGCACCTCGCACGAGCCGTTGCAGCGGAGCACCGCCACCTGGGGGGCCTTCTTCACCACCTCGTAGCCGAGGATGGCGGCCACCTTCTCCATGACGGGATTGCCGCCTACGGGGCAGTAGTGGTTGTCGAGGTTGGGGGCCGCCACCGCCGAGCTCGCGAAGTCGCGGCAGCCGGCACGGCCGCATCCGCCGCAGTTGGCCCCGGGCAGGGCCGCTTCGATCTCGTCGATGCGCGGATCCTCCTCGACCTTGAACTTCTGCGCCACAAGATACAGCAGCAGGGCGAGCACAAGTCCCAGACAGGACAGGATCACAATCGTCCAGATAAGAGTGGATGTCATATCTTTTCTTTTATGTAAAACGAATATTCATTCGAGAGCTTTTCCCTGAAAAGCCCGAGCACCAGATAGTAAAGCAGCGCGGCGCCGATGCCGGCGAGTCCTGCGTAAAGCTCCTTCACCCCGAGGGTCCAAAGCAGGAGCACCACCGCGAGCAGCAGCAGGAGGGGGATCGCATAAGCAAGCCACACGGCCTTCAGGCCCATGCTCCGCTTGAGGCAGACCTCGACGGTCTGGCCCTCCTTCCAGTCGCCCTGCGTGGTGGGAATCTGGATTACTTTCGTAACCGCGTCGGAAACCCCGCACAGCCCCGACGCATGGCAGCTGCCGCACGCCGAAGCGGAGAGTATCTCCACCGTGGTGAACTGGGACGTAATGTCCACGATACGTCCTTCGTGTGAAATCACTTCCGCCATTTATTCGAATTCCTCCCGGTTTATGGATGATTGAATCGGTTTCTGGGCGTAGACGTCCAACGCGTCGTCGGGCTCCATGAAGCGCACCTGCTCGCTCTTGAACACCATGTCGAGGTCGAGGGTTTCGCCGTTGCGGTGCTTGGCGATGATTATCTGGGTCTTCTCTTTGTCTTCGGGGTTGTCGGAGAGGCCGATGTAGTCGGGCCTGTGGATGAAAATCACCATGTCGGCGTCCTGCTCGATGCTGCCGGATTCGCGGAGGTCGCTCAGCATGGGCTTGCCGCCGCTCCCCTGCCTCTGCACGGAGTTGCGCGACAGCTGGGAGAGCGCGATGATGGGGATGTCCAGCTCCTTGGCCGTGGCCTTGAGGGTGCGCGAGATATACGCCACCTCCTGCTCGCGGAGGCCTCCCTTCGCCTGCTCGGGAGCCTGCATGAGCTGCAGGTAGTCCACCACGATGAGCCGCACCCCCTTGTTCTTGACGAGATTCTTGGCCTTGGAACGGAACTCCATCACGGGAAGGCTGGGGGTGTCGTCGATGTAGAGGGGCGCGGAGGAGAGATTCTTGATGCGGTAGTCGAGCTGCTGCCATTCATAGTCCTCGAGCTTGAGGGCGCCCTTGATCTTTTCGGCGCTGAGGCCGGTCTCGGAGACCATGAGGCGCTTGGCCAGCTGCTTGCTCGACATTTCCAGCGAGAAGAAGGCCACGGGCTTGTGGTGGTCGACCGCCGCGTTGCGGGCTATGTTGAGCGCGAACGCGGTCTTGCCCACGGAGGGACGGGCCGCGATGATTATAAGGTCGGACGGCTGCCAGCCCTGAGTGACGCGGTCGATGCTCACGAAACCCGAAGGCACGCCGCTCAGGCCCGTCTGGGCCTGCTGGGCGTCGAGTTCGCGGATGACCACGTCGATGACTGTGCCTACCGCCTGCACCTCCCTGCGGACGTTGTTCTGGATGGCGTCGAAGACCTTGGTTTGGGCGGAATCCACGAGGTCGTCCACGTCGATGGACTCGTCGAAGGAGTCGCGCAGGATGTCGTACGACGCGGAGATAAGGTCGCGCTGGATGGCCTTCTGCTTGAGTATTTTAATGTAGAATTCCAGATGACTGGCGGCACCCACCTTCTCGGACAGGCCGGCAAGCACCACGGCGCCCCCGACGGCTTCGAGGTTGCCCAGCTTGCGGAGCCTCGCGGTCACGGTGACGATGTCTATCGCACTGTGCTCCGCCGAGAGCTCCTGGATGGCCTCGAATATCATCTGGTGGCGCGGGTCGTAGAAGCAGCCCCTGGTGAGCTCAGCCAGGGCGACGCTCTGGCTGTTCTGGTCGAGAAGCAGGGCTCCCAGAACCGACTCTTCCACGTCGACGGCCTGAGGCGGCTTGTTGCCCACCTCAAGCGAGAGGTTTTCGAGGTCTTTCTTCCTGTCGGTGTTCCCGCCTGTTTTCCTGGAAGGCATGGGCTAGTCCTTTTTGTCGGGATTCACGATGATGCGTCCGCAGTGCTCGCAGATGATGAGCTTGTTGCCGGAGTTGACCTCCACCAGCCTCTGCGGGGTGATGGTGTTGAAGCAGCCGCCGCAGGCGTTGCCCTTGTACACCGGAACCACCGCGAGATGGTTGTGGACGCTGTTCCTGATGCGGTTGTAGGCGCTCAGGGTGCGGGCGTCGAGATTCGCGGCTATGGAGTTCCTGCGTTCCACGAGCTTCTGCTCCTCCTCGGCCGTGGAGCCCACTATCTTGTCGAGCTCGTCCTTCTTGGCCGCGAGGTCCTGGAGGCGGATTTCGATGTGGTCGCCGAGGGCGGAGATGCTCTCCTTGAGGTCTTCTATCTTGGATTTGGCCTCGTCGAGATGCTTCTGGTCGATCTGGCGGAGAAGGTTGGTGTTCTCGAGCTCCTTGCTGATGGAGTCGTACTCGCGGCTGTTGGAGATGCCCTCGAGCTGCCTCTGGTATTTGTCTATCTCGGCGTCGTGCTCGAGCATGTCCTTCTTGCTCTTCTCGATGATGAGGTTATGCGCGGTGATGGATTCCTTGAAACGGGCCACCTTCTCCTCGAGGCCGGCGATTTCAGTTTCGAGGACCTCCACCTCGGCGGGAAGTTCGCCGCGGCGCTGCACGAGCTTTTCTATTTCGTTGTCGGCGCCCTGGAGGGTGTAGAGCAGCGTGAGTTTTTCCTGGACGCCCTGGCCGGAATCCGCAAAGTTCTTTTGCAGGGAGACGAAAGTTTCCCTTTCATCTATGGGAGTCTCCACTTTCTTGGTGCTTTTCTTAGTTGTTGCCATATCTACAGATTGTTGTATGCAGTTTAAAGAAGTACAAAGTTATGAAAAAAATCCGGGATTCAGAGGCTTTTCTTTATCTCCATGAGCTGCTCGCGCACTGTCTTCAGCGAATCGAGGGCCTTCACCCTCTTGCTCACCTTCGCCCGGTCGGAGAGCAGCTGCTGGCGGGCCCCGTCGAGCGAGAGCCCCTTCACCTTCACGAGGTAGTGGATCTGCTTGAGGGTGTCGATGTCGTCGGCGGTGTAAAGCCGGTTGCCCCTGCTGGTGCGGGACGGCTTGAGAATCGAGGAGAACCAAGTGCTCCAGTAGCGTACCAGGGACACGTTCTCCCCCAGTATCTCTGCGGTTTCGCCGATGGTCCAGAATAATTTTTCCATATAGTTAATCCATTGATTGTCTTGTGTTTACCGACATGTATAACATGTTCGAATACTCCCTCGGAGACACCGAGGCGAAGATGTAGCTCACCGGGTCCATAGCCTGTCCGTCCAGGATCACCTCGTAGTGGAGGTGCGGCGCGAAAGCCTGCCCGCTCATGCCCGAAGAGCCTATCACCCTGCCCTTCCTGACGCTCTGGCCCGTCTGGACCTTTATCTCGGAAAGATGCAGGTAGCGCGTCTCGTAGCCGCCGGCGTGCCTGATGGTCACGCAGTTGCCGTCGCCCTTGGTGGAGGTGGTGACGTCCGTCACGGTGCCGTCGGCGGTGGCGTGCACGGGAGTGCCCCGCGGCACGATGAGGTCGATGCCGTTGTGGCGCACTTCGGTGTCGAGGAAGGGATTCAGCCTCGGCCCCGTCGAAGCGCCGGTCTGCGGGTAGGAGAAGTCGTCCACCGGCAGGATCATGGGCGGCAGCACGAAGTCTTTCCCGGCCAGGGTGCGGTAGATGTCCTCGAAGGACTGCCGGACAACCGCCGACTGCCCGGCGAGACGGTCGACCTTGGCCTTGGTGTAATTCACTATCTTGGCGTCGGGGATGGTGTCGGCGCCGTAGAGTATCTCCAGCGAGCTCATCGGGTCGACGCTGGGAGCCGCGTTGTGGAAGACGCTCTCGTAGATGTCGTTGTCTTTCACCTCAACGGCCGAGAGGCTCTCCTCTATGAGCTTCAGGCGCGGTTCTATCTGCGGATACACCTTTTCATAGGCGCGGATTTCCCGGCGCAGGCGCTTTTCGGTGTCGGTGCTGAGGAAATTCGACAGCACGGCATAGAGGACGATGAAGAGCGAAAGCGACACGATGAACACCTTGAGCACCCAGAGGAGGAGCTTCAGGATGTCGAAACCCACCTTGCGGACGCTCACGTTCCTGAGGTCGAACTCGTACTGCTTCTTCTTCATTCCCTGCCTCCTATGCTTTCGAGCAGCTGCAGGGAGGATTTCTTCCTGGGCGCCGCCTCTTCGCGGCGCTTGGCCACCATAGCCTTGTATTCCTCCTGCGACATGTCCATGTTCATGTATTGCATGGGGCTCACCGGAGCGCCCTTGTAGAGCACCTCATAGTGCAGATGGGGGCCGGTGCTCTTGCCGGTGCTGCCCACCGCCCCGATAAGGTCGCCCCTCTTCACTTCCATGCCCTCGGCCACGTCGATGCGCGAGAGATGCGCATAGCGCGTGCGGTAGCCGAAGCCGTGGTCGATGACTATTTCGTTGCCGTAGCCGGTGAACTTGAAGTCGGCCTTGACCACGGTGCCGTCGCCCGTAGCATAGACGGGATTGCCGCTGAAGGTGGCCATGTCCTGCCCCTCATGGTAGCGGGTGCCGCCGTAGACCGGGTCGCTGCGGTAGCCGAAGGTGCTGGCCAGATGGATGCGGTTCCTGTCGGGGAGCAGCGGCGGAACGGCGGGGATGTGCGAGACCATGTCGCCGGCGGTGAGGGAGATGCCGTACACCTCGTCGAGCGAGGCGCTCTGCAGATAGGCCCTCTTCGTGAGATTGTCGAGACGGCGCATCGTGTTCTTGAGGGAGGCGGTGGCGCCCATCTCGTCGAGATAGTCGTAACGGGCGCTTCCCCCGAATCCGGCGGCCTTGGCCTCGGCGGGGATTTCATTCAGGCCGAAGATGGAACGGTACACGCGGTCGTCGCGTTCCTCCACCCCCTCCATGACGGTCTCGCAGAGGTTCAGTTCCCTTTCCACCACCGACATGCGGGCCTCCCATTCGGCGGCCTGGCGCTTGAGCGCGGCGGTTTTGGGGAGGTCCTTCCCGAGTACGGACGTATACAGCCAGATGTACAGCCAACTCAACCCTATCGCACTTATCACCGCGGCGATGATGCGCACGGGACGCTCCCAGCGGGGGCCTTCGTGCACCTCGTACTGGAGGGTTATAGGATTGAACACGTACTTTGGCATAGGGGTGCAAAGTTACTGTTTTTTACGAAAATAACGGCATGTATCTAAAGTAAAAAACGCCCGAGCCTACACAGCCTTGAAGGATTCGGGGTTGCGGAAACCGCGGAGGAAATCCGCGACGGACATGCGCTTCTTGCCGGCAAGCTGCAGCTCAGTCACTGAGTACCAGCCGTTTCCGCCGGCTATGGCCAGATATGTCCTGCCGTCGGAACGGACGGTTCCGCAGGGCGCGGCGGCTGCGCTTTCAGGGAGGAGCCCCGGCTCCGGCACCGCGCCCGCGAAGATCTTGCACTCCGTGGCGGTTCCGTCCGCCGAAACGAGCGTGGTCCACGCCGAGGGGTACGGGCTCAGGCCCCTCACCAGGTTGTGGATGTCCCGGGTCGGGCGGGTCCAGTCGATGCGGGTGTTCTCCTTGGTGAGCTTGGGAGCGGGCTGCAGCACCTCGCTGCCCTGGATGAACGAACGCTGGACGCGGGTCTCGATGTTGCGCTGGAACAGGCCCTCGACCGACTCTACGACAAGCTGGGCGCCGAGCGGCATGAGCTTGTCGTGAAGGGTGCCGGCCGTGTCTTCGGGGGTGATGCGGCATTCCTGCCTGAGGAGGATTCCGCCGGTATCGATATCCTTGTCGAGCATGAAGGTGGTGACGCCGCTGATCTTCTCGCCGTTGATGACGGCCCAGTTGATGGGCGCCGCCCCGCGGTACTGCGGCAGCAGGGAGGCGTGCAGGTTGAAAGTGCCGTACTTGGGCATCTTCCACACCTCTTCGGGAAGCATGCGGAACGCCACGACCACGAACAGGTCGGGCTTGAAGGAGGAGAGCTGCGAAAGGAACTCCGGGTCCTTGAGCCGGAGCGGCTGCAGCACGGGGATGCCGTGGGCGGCGGCGTACTGCTTGACCGCACTTTCGTGCAGCTTGAGCCCGCGCCCCGCAGGCTTGTCGGGCGCCGTGACCACCGCCACTACCTTGTAGCGCTTCTTCACGAGGGCGTCGAGCGAAGCCACGGCAAACTCGGGAGTGCCCATGAACACGATGCGTTTGGGCCTGAAGAAGCGCCCGACGATGCTGCTGATTTTCCGCCAGCCCGCCTTGAGCACTTCGGGGTCGAAGAAGGTGACGTCGTGGATGGCCCTGTTGGTGAGGAAGAAGCCTATCGGCGCCAGGATGACCGCCGAAATCATGGTGCCGACGGAAGCGGCCACCGAGCCGTCGCGCGCCAGCTTGGTGCCGGAAATGTCCACCACCCAGTACAGCACGAAGAAGAGCACCGCCACGATGACTCCCGTTCCGAGGCCACCCTTCTTGATGAGCGCCCCGAGAGGCGCGCCGATGAAGAAGAGCATCAGGCAGGCGATCGCCTGGGCGAACTTCTTGAACAGCTCGATGTCGGTGCGCTTGAGATGGAAGTTGTATTCGTGAGTGTCGGTCTCGTAGTTGCGGATTTCGCCGGAGGCGCGCCTGGCCTCGTCGATGGCCCTGCTGTATGCCCGCTCTTTGTCATCGCGCCTGGTCCACTGCATGTACGTGGGGTCGGAGAAGAATTCGGTACGGGGCCTTTTGGCCAGCTTGGCGGTGTCGAGTTCGTCCCTCAGAATGAACGGGCCCGTCCTTCTGATATCCTTGTACTTGTTGTCACGGGCAGCGTCGAAAAGGGCTGTGAGCGAGTCGTGACGGTGGGTGAGCTGGGCGAGCTTCATGGCCTTCGCCTGGTCGCCGTAGCGGCTCGAATCGGACTTCTCGAAAGAGTAGTTCTCGAGCGGAATCACCAGGTCCTGCTTCTCGAAATCGATGTGCTGCAGCTCGAAGGAGCTCTTTCCGTACTGGCGGGTGTTGGTCTCCATGTAGCTGATGCCGTCGTAGAGCGTGAATATCAGGTAGTCCTTGTTGCGGCTCATCTTGATGACGGCGGAATCGGCCAGAGAGAGGGACGTGTTTCCCTTGTTGTTGGTGTGGTCGTACACCATCACGTCGTGCATCATCCCCTTTCCGTCCTGCTCGCTCACCCGCAGCACATAGCCGTCGATGCCGTCGTAGAAGGTGCCGGCGGGAATCTTGATTTCGTTCTTGGTGCGGCCTATGTCGTCGCGCAGGGTGTAGATTTCGTTGTATGCCTTGGGCACCAGGTTGTTGCCCACGAAGAAGGCGGCAACCGACACCAGCAGTGACGCTACGAAGATGGGGAGCATCACCCTCGTGAGGGAGATGCCGGCCGACTTGATTGCCATGAGTTCGTTGTTCTCCGCCATCTGGCCGATGGTCATCACCGAGCCGAGGAGCGTGGCGAGCGGCAGGCACAGCGGCAGGGTGGTGCAGCTGCCCCAGAACATGAACTCCACTATAACCTTGAAACTCAGGCCTTTGCCCACAAGTTCGTCGATGTACACCCAGAGGAACTGAAGCATCAGGATGAACACGACTATGACGAGGATCGCGAAGAACGGTCCCACGAAAGACTTGAGGATGAACTGGTCGAGTTTTTTCAAGCTATATCTTCTGAATCATTACGTCCAAGGCATCGGAGAGTCCTGCAAGAAGCTTGCCGCCCGCGGTTGCGAGGCCCGGCTGGCCGCCTCCGCCCCCCTGGATGCACTTCGCGGCCTCGCGGATGTCGGCCCCGGCGTTCTTCCCGGCGGCCACCAGGTCGGAAGAGTACATGAGCAGCAGCTGCGGCTTGCCCCCGCAGTCGACGGCCGCGGCGATCGCCAGGTCGCCCGCCTCCTTCTGGAGCAGGGAGGCCGCCTCACGGAGCATGCCGAAGTCGCGTACTTCCTTGATTACTATTACGTTATGCCCATTGACAGAAGTGGCTTGGGTGAGCAGGAAATCCTTGAATTTCGCGGTCTGCTCCTTTGCCACCTCGGCAAGCTGCTTCTTGTAGACGTCGTTCTCGTCGACCAGCTTGCGGATGGCGTCCACCAGGCCGGGCGCGTTGCCCAGCATGGCGCGCATGGTGCGCATGGCTTCCTGCAGGCCGATCACCATGAGTTCGGCCTCCTCGCCGGTGACGGCCTCGATCCTGCGGACTCCGGCCGCGATGGCGCTCTCGGACACTATCTTGAACAGGCCGATGTTGCCGGTGGCGCCGGTGTGGCAGCCGCCGCAGAGCTCGGTGCTGGGGCCGAAGTTGACCACCCTCACGCGGTCGCCGTACTTTTCGCCGAACAGCGCGATGGCGCCCATCCCGCGGGCCTCCTCCATGGTGGCGTCCCTCTTTTCGCGGAGGGGGAAGTTGCTGCGTATCATCTGGTTGACGCGGCGCTCGACGGCGTTTATCTGCTCCTGGCCGAGCTTCTCGAAATGCGAGAAGTCGAAGCGGAAGTACTTGTCGCACACATAGGATCCCTTCTGCTCGACATGGGTGCCGACGATTTCGCGCAGCGCCTGGTCGAGGAGATGGGTGCAGGTGTGGTTGCAGGCTATCTTCCGCCGCCTTTCGGCATCCACCCTGAGGGTGAAGGGGCCGGTGCAGTCGGCTGGAAGCCTTTCGGCCACGTGGATGGTGAGGTCGTTCTCCTTGACGGTGTTGAGGATCTTGATTTCCTCGCCGTCAGCCGAGACGATCACGCCGCTGTCGCCCACTTCGCCGCCCATTTCGCCGTAGAACGGGGTGGCGTCGAACACCAGCTGCAGCATCTCCTTCTTCTTTTCCACCACGGTGCGGCTCTTGAGGAGCAGCGCGCCTTCGCGGGTGGTTTCGTCGTAGCCGGTGAAGGCGGCGTTCTCGCCCTCGTGGTATACCGTCCAGTCGCCGAAGGTGTTGCCGGTGGCGTTGCGGGCGCGTTCCTTCTGCTTGCCGAGCTCCACCTGGAAGCCTTCCATGTCGACGGTGTAGCCGTTTTCGGAGGCGATGAGGCCGGTGAGGTCGACCGGGAAGCCGTAGGTGTCGTAAAGGAGGAAGGCGTCCACGCCGGGGATGACCTTGGTGGCGGCGTTGCGCGCCATGCAGTCGTCCATGAGCCTGATGCCGCGGTCGAGGGTGCGCAGGAAGGCCATTTCCTCTTCGCGAATGACGTTCTCGATGAGTTTCTGCTGGGCCGCGAGTTCGGGGTAGGCCTCGCCCATGTCGTCGATGAGCCGGGGGACCAGCTTGCAGAGGAAAGGTTCACCGAAACCGAGGAAGGTGTAGCCGTAGCGTACCGCGCGGCGGAGTATGCGCCTGATCACGTAGCCGGCCTTGACGTTGGAGGGCAGCTGGCCGTCGGCGATGCTGAAGGAGATGGCGCGGATGTGGTCGGCGATTACGCGCATGGCCACTTCGGTCTTTTCGCTTTCGTGGTAGGCGTGGCCGCTGAGCGCCTCGATCCGGGAAATGAGGCCGGTGAAGACGTCGGTGTCGTAGTTGGAGCTTTTCCCCTGAAGCACGGCGCAGAGGCGCTCGAAGCCCATTCCGGTGTCGATGTTCTTGGCGGGGAGGGGCTCCAGATGGCCGTCCGCCTTGCGCTCGAACTGCATGAAGACGAGGTTCCAGATTTCCATCACGCGGGGCTCGCTCGTGTTCACCAGGGAGGCTCCGGGGATGCGGGCCCTCTCGTCGTCGGGACGCAGGTCGATGTGGATTTCGCTGCAGGGGCCGCAGGGGCCGGTGTCGCCCATCTCCCAGAAGTTGTCGTGCTTGTTGCCGAGCAGGATATGGTCTTCGGGAAGATGCTTGCGCCAGGCCGCGCGGGCCTCCTCGTCGAGGGCGGTGCCGTCTTCTTTCGAGCCCTCGAAGACGGTGGCGTACAGCAGGTCGGGATTGATTTTGTAGATGTCGACGAGCAGTTCCCAGGACCAGTCGATGGCTTCGGTCTTGAAGTAGTCGCCGAAGCTCCAGTTGCCGAGCATCTCGAACATGGTGTGGTGGTAGGTGTCGTGCCCCACCTCTTCGAGGTCGTTGTGCTTGCCGCTCACGCGGAGGCACTTCTGGCTGTCCGCTGCGCGGCGCATGGAGGGCGTGCGGTTGCCGAGGAAGATGTCCTTGAACTGGTTCATGCCGGCGTTGGTGAACATGAGCGTGGGGTCGTTCTTGACCACCATAGGTGCCGAGGGCACCACGGTGTGTCCTTTGGATGCGAAGTAATCCAGGAACTGCTTTCTTATTTCTTTGGATGTCATATCAGGGGTGGGTTGAGTCGGTTGAGCGGGTTGAGCGGGGTGGGTTGGGTGAGTGGGTTAGGATGGGTTGAGTTGGGCGGGCGGTCGGGTTGGGCGGGTGAGCGGTCGGGTTGGGCGGTTTGGGCGGCGGG
>ERZ842401.4691-NODE-4691-length-15693-cov-9.246195_pt1 | contig 15693 bp, 10 predicted proteins | sample MGYA00521270_ERZ842401 | MGnify/ENA primary metagenome ERZ842401 (study PRJEB31892, sample SAMEA3878208) | bioreactor metagenome | biome: Moose rumen | place: Sweden | collected 2011-10 | study: EMG produced TPA metagenomics assembly of the PRJEB12797 data set...
CGACGTCGTGACGCACGAGCTCGAAATTGGGCTTGCCAATCAGGTGCCACACATTTTCTTTAGAACCACTGTAGAAATTGTCCAAACAGATGACGTCGTTGCCTTCGTTCACCAAACGTTCGCACAGATGGGAGCCTATGAATCCGGCTCCGCCCGTCACTAAGATTCGCTTCATTAAGAAATATATTTTTTAATATTAAACTGCTGCAAAGGTACGGTTTTTACTTCATTAAGCCAAGTATTTATGATGAAAATCTTCTATAGCACACCTATCCTCCCCCAGTAGCGTCTCAGTCTTTCAACTGAAACGCTACTTTCTGCATGATGTGGTCTGACGCATTGCCTATCAGTGCCTCAAAATCGCCAGTCTCTGCTCGCCATTGACGGCTGGCCTCATCGTAGAACGAAAGGGCACGGACATCGATGGTCAGCGTGACGAGACGCTGTTCGCCAGGCTCCAGACGAACTTTCTGGAAGGCTTTCAGTTCCTTCACAGGGCGGTCAACCGATGCTTTCTTGTCGGTGATATACAGCTGAATGACCTCGGCACCAGCCTGCTGTCCCGTATTCATCACAGGTATCGAGAACGACAGCTTGCCGTCACGCGTCATCTCTCTGGCGGCCACCTTCACCTTACCCAATTCGAAGGTGGTGTACGACAGTCCATGACCAAAGGCGAACAGCGGTTTGATACGCTGTTTATCTGTCCATCGGTAGCCCACATAAATGCCTTCCTTGTACTCCTCGTCAATGACATCGTGCCCCTGACGCCACGTGCCGGGATAGGTGTTCAGCGCATGGGCTCCGCAGTCGTCAAGATGCCGATACCACGTAAAAGGCAGTTTGCCACTGGGGTTCACCTCGCCAGTGAGCACGTCAGCCAGTGCCTTTCCACTCTCGGAGCCGAGGAACCAGCCTTGCACCACAGCAGGCACCTTGTCGATCCACGGCATCTCGACGGCATTGCCTGAGATGTTGACATACACGAGTCGCGGATTGGCGCGGACAAGAGCCTCGATGAGCTCATTCTGTCCGTAGGGCAGCTGATAGCTCTTGCGGTCGTGTCCCTCGCAGTCCTGGTAGCCACTCTTGTTCAGGCCTCCAAAGAAGATGACACAGTCAGCTTGGCGGGCTTTTTGTACGGCCTCTGCCATCAACTCGGCAGCAGAACGCGACTCGTGCAGGCTACGCCCGACGCTCACGCCGTCATAGCTCTGTATGGTATCTCCGACATAGCCTCGAGCGAAGTCGATTGAAATGTGAGAGTTAAGATGTAAGAGTTGAGATTTGAGTCCATCGAAAGGCAATACTTCACGCTGTACCTTCAGCGACGAGGAGCCTCCGCCCACGGTCATCATCTTAACGGCATTCTCGCCAACCACCAGGATGCGGTGCACATTACGCAGAGGCAATAGCCCTCCCTCGTTTTTCAACAACACGATGCCCTCGTCGGCTATATGGCGCGCCGCCTCGTAGTGTGACTCAGAACAAAGGAATCCGTATGGCCGCTGGCGATTCATCGTGGTGCGGAACATGAGGCGCAGTACGCGACGTACCTTCTCGTCCAGTTCCTTGGTATTGTACTTTCCTTCCTTAATCAGCCGTTTGTAAGGCTGAGCCATATAGTAGTTGTCGTAGGCGTTGGACAGACCTTCAGTCAGTCCGTTGGTCCACGATCCGAACTCCAGGTCGAGTCCGTTGGTGATGGCCTGCTCGGTGTCATGACATCCTCCCCAGTCGCTGACAACTACCCCGTCGAACTGCCAGTCCTGCTTCAGAATCTTGTTCAGCAGTGTAGCATTATGGCAATTGTGTTGGTTCTGATACAAGTTGTAGGCTCCCATGATGCTCCATGCACCACCTTCGGTGACCGCAGCCTTGAAGGCAGGCAGGTAAATCTCATGCAAGGCACGCTCGCTGACGCTGACGTTCACTTGGTGACGGTACTCCTCGTCATTGTTCAGCGCATAGTGCTTCACACAGGCCGCCACACCCTTCGACTGCAACCCCTGGACGTAGGGCACCACCATGCGCGAGGCCAGCCACGGGTCCTCACCCATGTACTCGAAGTTGCGCCCACCCAGCGGCGTGCGGTAGATGTTGACGCCAGGTCCCAGCATCACATCCTTGCCACGATAAAGTGCTTCCTCGCCCAGGCTCTCGCCATACAGGCGGGCCAACGAGGGATTCCATGAGGCAGCCAGACAAGTCAGTGCAGGAAAGGCCACACACGAGTCGTTAGTCTGTCCTGCCTGCACCCACTCGTCCCACAGCACGTCGGGACGAACCCCGTGAGGCCCGTCGTCTGTCCACAGGTCGGGCAGTCCCAGACGCTTCACACCAGGACTGGAGAATTTCGACTGTGCATGGATGACGGCTATCTTCTCGTCGAGCGTCATGCGGCTCAGGACATCATCGATGCGCTGCTCTATGGGTTTCGACTCGTCCAGATAGACAGGCATTTGCTGCGCATGCAGCCCTGTTACCACCAGGGCCGCACAGAGGAACGAAAGAATTCTCTTCATATTCATATTATTTTACTTTTATACTGTTTTTCCTGCAAACAATGTTTTTATTCGTTCTTCAGTTGCATAGAGAGGATATAGTCCGCCTGAGGCTGACAGTTTTCGAACCTGACATTCTCGGCAAAAGCTGTTAGCAGCCTACGGAAGAGTTGTTGGTCGGGACGGGCTTCGCGCCACTCCTTGTAGGTGCCACGAAGCGCCTCTGAGTATTTCACCACGACACTGTCCCATCCCTCAGGGCGAACGATACCCATCATGCAGTCACCGTCCACCTTCTTATAGGGCCAGAAGGTATAGCCGATGTTAGCCTGCTTCATGACACGCACCAAGCGCGACTGCCAATCCATCGTGCCATGACCCGTCTCGCCCATATACATCGGTAGCCCTGTCTTGTCACGGAAGTCAATATAGTCGCTGATAGCTTCTGCTGTAGGCTCACCGCCATAGCGATGGCAGGTGTACATCAGGTTATGGTCGAAAGTCCAGTCGGAGAACATATAGAAATCAGAGTTCCAACGGGCTCCACCTAATAGGATGATGTGGTTTTTATCCACCTTGCGGATAGCTTTCACCGCCCTTTTGTAAAGCGGTTCCAAGAGTTGGTTCAGGGTCTCTTTGTTCTCAAAATAGTGGGCAATAGGCTCGTTCATCAGCTCATAGCCCAGGATGACGGGCTCGTCCTGATAGTGGCGGGCTATGCGCTGCCAGATGTCGCAGAACAGCTGCTGACTCGTTTCACTCTCGAAGAGCCACGGATAGCCGTAGCCGTCGTCGATGTTGTCACCCGTCTGCCCACCCGGACAGTCGTGCATGTCCAAGATCAGGTAGAGACCAGCCTTGCGACACCACTCCACCAGACGGTCTATCAGCCCAAAGGCATCTTTCTGTCCCGTCTGCCCCATATAGTCCTCATCAGTGAAGAGTTTATAGTTGAATGGCAGTCGGATGGTGTTGGCTCCTTGTTGGCGAATAAACTCGATGTCGCGCTCAGTGATATAGTTGTCGATGAAACTGCGCCAGAACTCGGCTGTGAAATCGGGTCCCACTGCCTCTTTCAGCATCAAGTCAATCATCCAGGCCGAATTAGTACGGCTGAAGCCGAACATATATCCCTCTGGGTTTAGCCAGTTGCCCAGGTTAGTACCCTGAATATAAAGTTTCTGTCCATCTGGCAGAATGAGGTCTTGTCCGCTGACGCGAATATACTGTCGTTTTCCGGCATGTGCCATACACAGAGTCAGCAACAGGGCCGTACTTAATATAAAAAGGAATTTCTTCATCGTACTATTTCTTTTGGAATACACGTACATAGTCTACCAGCATAGTGGCAGGCAGGGCAGACTCGTCGACGCCACCTCCGGCAGCACCCCAGTCGCCACCCCATGCCAGATTGAGTATGACATAGAAGGGATCGTCGTAAGGCCAGTCGTCGCGTCCCAGACCGCGGTTGTCGTAGGAGAGCTGTACCTTGCCGTCAACATACGTCGTGATGTTCTGCTGGGTCCATTGGATGGCATAGACATGATAGTCGGACTCGGCACCGGCACACAGCATCTCGTGTGTCACCTGCGTATTGTTAGAGTGGACATGCGCATTGGCATGCAGACTGCTGGAGACGTAGTTGGGGTGGTATCCCACCTCTTCCATGATGTCTATCTCGCCATCGGCAGGCCATGACTTGAAGTTGACAGGCATCATCCAGAAGGCAGGCCATGTACCCTTGCCCCTTGGCAGCTTGATGCGGGCCTCGATGTAGCCATACGTCCAACCCGTACTGGGCTTGGCATAAACACGACCAGAATAAATGGTGTTTGCTGATTTGAAACAGGTAATACGCAGTTTCCCGTCCACAAGTTCCGTGACACGCTTGCCTGCTGCCGAGCCGTTGACGTATGTCTGCAGTTCATGGTTCACCCATCCCGGCCCCTGTACCTCGTGGCGCCAGTCGCTGCTGAGTTCGCTGCCCTGATTGAACTCGTCGCTCCACACCAGCGTATAGCCCTCCGGGACATTGGAGGGTGCCGTCACTTCAGGTGAGTCTTGCAGCACAGCAATGTTGTGCTTCTCCGTGCCTTGCGCCACGGTCACCGTGCTTTGCCGCACTGCGCCCGTCGTGTTGGGTGATGCCGTGATAGCCAGTCCGCTGCCGCTACGCACCGCTGTCAGCCAACTGTCGGCCGACGTAGCCGTCCAGTCGCCTGTAGCCGTCACGTCGATGGTGGCCGTCTCGCCAGCGCTATGCAGGATGACCGATGTCGCCGACACCTCCATGGGCTGAGCCTGCATGACGATCAGCGTAGTGCGTGCGTTGCGCGATTTCACCGTGACCGTAGCCGACCTGCTGGCCGTCCCGTTGTTGGCATCCACCTTAATAGTCAGCACTCCCTTGGTGGCTGTCGTACCCATTGCTGTCACGCTCAGCCACTGTGCGCCCGTTGTGGCCGTCCAGTCGGTTTCGCTGCTGCTCACCTCTACGGTGTAGCTTCCGGCGTTGGCAGGAACATCGAGCGCCAACGGCGACAGGCTAATTGCCGCTGTAGCGCCGCTCGGTGTCGCTGCACCGCCATCGTCACTGCCACCACAGGCCGTCAGGGTAAAGAGACTCATCACACCGATTAACAGTTTTTTCTTTATCATAACAGATGGCTTTTGTTCTTAGAAGTTATGAAAGAGGAAAGCCACTCCCTTTGATACAAGAGGCGGCTTTCCTGATTACATACTTATTATTTGTGCTCACCAAGGTATACGCCCAACACGCGAACCTGCGCATTGGCAGGCGTACCTGCGAAATCTAAGGTCAGAATGAATGTTCCGTCAAAACCAGCACAGGCGGGCAGCGTCACGGCTGTAGGCACACCAGCCTTTAATGCATGGCGGTCGTCGGAGAAGAACGTGTTGTCGTCGCCATCGGGATGAGGCTTCACCGTGACTCCTTCGGCATCAGCATCCGACAGGAGTACCAGCGAGAAGTCATACTGTTTGGCTGCACTGAGTGTGACGTCGTACTTGATGTGAGCCTGCCCCTGCCATTGTGAGTGCCCCAAGCCCTCAGGAGCGGTGAACACAAACTCGCCAGAGGTGCCCTCAAAGCCCTCGAAGTTCTCAATGAGCGTATTCCACCCGTCGTCGGCAATCCAGTAAGAAGGAGTGAATGTAGCATCCTTCAGCAGATTGTCACTACTCTGGAAGTTGAATGCCCATGTGTCTGCACTGCCACCGTTGGCAGCATTGTGCTCGCCCACGTAAATGTTTCTCAGCTCAATCTCTGTGCCTTCGGGCAGTCCGGCAAAGTCCATAGCCAGTTTGAAGTTGCCGTCGAAGCCTGGCTGGTCGGTCAGCGTGATGACGTTCACGCCACGGTGTATCGGATGACGGGCATCAGAGAAGAACGTATTGTCGTCGCCCTGCATCTGGGGCTTCACCGTCACGCCGTCGCCCTCGCTGTCAGCCGTCGAGATGATGGCAATAGAGAAGTCGTAGGTCTTGCCTGCAGAAAGCGTCAACGGAATGTCTTCCAGTTGCACCTGAGCCTGCCACTGACTGCCGCCATTGGCGGTGTGGGTAAAGGTGTAGCCTGTGGCCAGCGATCCGTCGAGTGTCGTATTGGGCACCTCACTCCAGCTGCCGTCGGCATACCATGTGTGGGCATTGCCCGCCTCTATGCCGGCTAGTAGGTTTCCGTCAGTGAAGCCCAGCCACTGTGGGTCTTTGGCATTCTCGTCGAACCAGTCGACGAGCTTAGTCCAGCTAAGGCTTTTCTGGTCGCCACGCGAAATGGCGTAGAGGCTGACCTGATAGAAGCCGTTCTTCTTGAGCGAGATGCTCTCGGTAGCCCCGATAGGGAATTCCTTCGACGTGCGACCGTCGAGCGTAATGTAATAGGTAACCCCTTCTATGTCTTGGGAGGTATTGGTGAAGGTGTAGTTGTTGTCGTCAACTGTCGTGATGTTCCACGACAATGCTTCACCGATGACACGACTTGCGCCCAAATCGTGGCTGTCGCTGGAGCAGGATGCTAATCCCGTCACGAGCAGCAATGCCACGGAAATGCTATATAATAACTTTTTCATATTCATGTCTCTTTTTACGATGTTTGTGGTTCTGTTAATATGCTCCGTTCTGCTTCATGGTGCCGCCAGCAGCATCGATGACACTCTGCTGGATGGGCAAGTAGCGGTAGTTCTCGCTCCAGTTGGCCTTACGGTACTGGTTAGTGGTCAGCGTAGTGGCAGCCTTGCCCGTGCGGACGAGGTCGAAATAGCGTTTGCCCTCTCCCATGAACTCCAGACGGCGCTCCTTGATGATGTCATCCTCAGTGACAGTGGATAGTGCGGTCAGACCAGCGCGCTGACGCACCTGATTGACGTACTGTGTAGCTGCGGCAGTATTGCCACCGGTCTTCAGTTCCAGTTCGGCAGCGTAGAGCAGTGTCTCAGCATAGCGGAATACGCGCTCGTTGTTCGAGAATCCCATGTCGGAAGCACCCTTGGCATCTTTGTTGCCACCGACGCGGCAGACGTACTTACCCATCATATAGCCAGTGTACTGCCAGCCGCCACCTCCGGCGGAAACGGTGCCGTTAGCCTCCATGTCGAACACGGTGATGTTCTTGCGGCGATCGTTGGGGGCGAAGAGTGCTGCGGCCTCTGCCGTGACGGCACCAAAGCCCCATCCGGCCTCCACGTCGCAACCGGCACCAGGTGTGAAATCGCGTGGGCCACACAAGCGGGGACGTACCGAGCCGCCTGCAGCCAGGGCATTGTCCCAAGCACGACCGGAATTGACACTGTAGTAGTTGATCTCGAAAATGCTTTCCTTGCCCCACTCGCCGCTCTCAGCCCAGATGCTGGAGAAGTCGCTCACAAGGTCGAACTGGCCACTGGAGATGATGCTCTGCAGGTAGTTGAGTGCCTTGCTATAGCGACTATTGTCGTTCTGAATCATCACCATCTCTGTATACAGCATCTTGGCCATGGGCTTGGTCACATGACCAGCCTCTTCGATGGGGTACTCATCCTTAAGAGCACCATTGTCGATGACATCCTCGAGGTCTGCAATGACCTTGGCATAGACATCGTCAGCGCTGAGCTGTTCGTCGATGTAAGGAGGCTCCAAGTTGGTGAAGTAGCAGGGGATGTTACCATAGAACTTCCAAAGGATGTCGTAGTAGAAGGCGCGAAGCACGCGGAGCTGGCTGACGTAGTCGGCCTTCTCGACAGCGGTAATCTCGCCAGCCTCTTCCGTCCAGTCGGCATACTTGATGGCGTCGTTGGCACGCTTCACGCCAGAGTATCCGTCACTCCACAGACCGGTAGGCACCATCAGCGGCGATAGGTCGGTATAGGAACACATGGCCTGCAGCGAGGGTTGGTCGCTGTTGGACGAGCCGTTGGGCAGCATGTCGTCGGCCATGAACTCGCCCATGTATCCTAAGGCGTTGTACTGCGACGTCGTGCCATAGTCGAACCAGTGCAGGGGTGCATAGGCGGCTACGAGTGCCTCGTCAAGATGTTTCTTAGTTCTATAATAGTCCTCGACGGGGTAGTCCGTGGGGTTTTCTACTTCCAGGAAGCTATCCTTGCAGCTGGTAGTCATCAGCGCTGCAAGCACAACGATTCCAATGGTGAATATCTTATTTGTTTTCATATTGAATATTTTAATTGTGGGTTAGAACGTAAGGTTAAGACCAATTCTCCAGACGCGCGACTGCGGATAGATACCATAGTCAACGCCGAGCGATGTGGTGGTAGAGATTTCGGGGTCGAAGCCGTGATACTTGGTAAAGGTGAGCAGGTTCTCACCTGACACGTAGAAGCGCAGTCGGCTGATGAATGCCTTGCGGGTGAGTATTTCAGGGATGGTGTAGCCCAGCTCAAGGTTCTTGAGGCGGAGGTAGCTGCCATCGCTGACATAGAGGTCAGAGCTGACCCAGTTGGACGAATTACCCTGTACAAGACGCGGGAAGCTGTTCGAGGTGCCTTCGCCCGTCCAGCGGTCCAAGTAGTAGGAGGGCATGTTGATGGTGGCCAGGTCGTTGCGGTGTGTAGCATCGTAGATGTCATTGCCTGCTGTTCCTTGCCAGAACATCATGAAGTCGAAGCCTCGCCATGCGGCGTTGAATGTCAGGCCAAACGTCCAATCAGGGGTACCCTTGCCAATCTTGGTGCGGTCTTCGTCGTTAATCTGGCCATCGTTGTTGATGTCTACAAAGCGGAGGTCTCCGGGTTGTGCATTGGGCTGGATTTTCCGCGTGTTGCCGCTTTCGTCAGTCCACGTATAGTTGTCAATGTCGGCTTGGTTCTGGAATATGCCAGCGGTCTTGAAGCCGAAGAAATAGGGGAAGGGCTCTCCGTCGGATGCACGGGCGATGTTGCCGCGTTCGGCAACGTAGTCGTAGTCTGCATAGCCCGAACTGTTGCCCAGACGGATCAGCTTGTTCTTCAGATAAGAGACATTGCCCTTGACGGAGAACTTGGCGTCGGAGATGTTCCATTTGTAGCCGAGTTCAAACTCGATACCGGAGTTCTCCATGTCACCGACGTTAGCGATGGGGAACGACTCGCCGACGTATGAGGGAATGGGCATTTCCTTCAGCATTCCGTTGGTCTTCTTCTTGAAGTAGTCGACGGTGAAGGTCAGCTTGTTGTTGAAGAATCCCATGTCGAGTCCGAGGTCTGTCTGTTCTGACTCTTCCCACTTGATGTCGGGGTTACCAAGTCCTGCAGCCTTGGTGGACGTTACTTCTTTCTCGCCACCGGCAGCGCCGAATCCGTAGTTGTTGCCACCCTGTGTGTAGACGGTATATCGGAAGTCGCCGATGTTGTCGTTACCGTTCTTACCCCACGAGAAGCGCAATTTGAGGTTGGAGAGCCAGTCGCGGGTGCTCTCCATAAACCGCTCGTTCATGATGTTCCAACCGAGAGAGACGGAGGGGAATGTGCCGTACTTGTTGTTGGTACCGAAGCGGCTGGAGCCGTCACGACGGATGGTGCCCTGAACCATATAGCGCTCGTCGTAGTTGTAGCTGATGCGGGCAAAGAGCGACGACATGGTATGCTTCACGTTGGGACCTCCCCACACTTCCATCTTACCATCGGCGGCCAGACCTTCGGCAGCGCTGATGTATGGTTTGTCGTAGGAACGCAGGTCGCGGCGGTTACCACCCAGATACCAGCCGGAGTTCTCGAAGGCCGACTGACCGAGCACGACGCCAACGGTGTGTTTGCCAAACTGTTTATCGTACGACAGTACATTCTCCAGCTGCCAGACGGTGCCGCGGTCGCTCTCAGAAGTAGCGATGGAGTAGTCTTGGTGGCGTGTGGGCGATGTCCAGTTGGGGATGCCATAGGAGTCGCTACCCCAGAAGGATATGTCTGCGGAGTAGCTGGTGCGGAACTTCAGACCGTCCCAGAGACTTAGCGTGGCCGAGAAGTTGGCGACAAACTTGTGGCTCCAGTTTTTGCCTGCGGGCAGGGCGAAAGCAGCCAGCGGGTTAGACAATTCGTTGTACGACACACCAGGCAGATTAACCAGACGTCCATTGAGGTATAGCGGCGTGTACTCGTCAGGGAACTGTGCCTGCATGGTGGCAATGTAGTCGGCCTCGTCGGCACGGTCAACGTATGGAGCAATAGTCGGGGGCAGGGAGAGAGCCTCGCCCAGACGGCTGCCGAACTGGTCATTCACGCCGATGCCTGCGCTCTTTACACGAGCGTAAGACAGGTTGACGCTGACGTCGAGCTTATTGAGCCATGTGCGCTCCTTGGTGGCATCGAACACGTTGATGCCTGTGTTGGAGCGCAGCGTCAGACGGTTGTAGTTGGAATGGCCGAAGTTGCCGCCCACGATTCCTTCCTGGTCGTAATAGCCGAGGGAGAGATAGTAGTTCACCTTCTCGGAAGCACCGCTCAGGGTCAGTTCGTGGTTGGTGACGGGGGCGTTGTCGTTGAAGATGATGTCCTGCCAGTCGGTACCCTTGCCCAGCGAGTAAGGGTCAGCGAACGTAGGGGCCAGACCCGCATTCACCTGAGCCTCGTTGCGCAACAGGGCATACTGCGTGGCATCCAGCACGTCGACATGCTTCCAGGCTTTCTGCCAACCCGTCGAGAAATTATAGTTGACCGTAGCCTTGCCCAGCTTGCCTTTCTTGGTGGTGATGAGCACCACGCCATTGGCAGAACGGCCTCCGTAGATGGCACCGGAAGCAGCGTCCTTCAGAACCTCGATAGACTCGATGTCGCTGGGGTTGATGTAGTCGATGCCACCCTCAAGCGGCATACCGTCGACGATGTAGAGCGGGTCGCTGTTATTAACGGAACCCGTACCACGTACACGGATGCGCGCACTGGCACCGGGTTGTCCGGAAGAGGTAGTTACGTTGACACCGGCGGCCAGACCCTTCAAGGCATTGTCAACGCGGACGGGAGCTTTGCCCTCCAAGTCCTCAGCGCTCACCTTGGCTATGGATGCTGTCACCACGCTTTTTTTCTGCACACCGTAACCGATGACCACCACTTCGTCCAGAGTGGCTTGGTCTTCCTTCAGTACAACGCTCATTTGGTTTTTGGCCACCACCTCCAGAGTCGTGTAGCCGATGTACGAGATAACCAGAGTCTGACCCTCTGCCACCTTGATGGCAAACTGACCATCCATGTTGGTGATGGTGGCGTTCTGGGCATTGCCTTTCTCCACGACGGTGGCACCGATAATGGGTTCACCACTGTCATCAGTCACGGTGCCCAGGATTCCGGAGAACTGGGCGTGTGTGGCTACTGACACACAAAGCGCCAGCAGTAACACGATTAACCTGCTTTTTTTCATAAAATGTTGTTTTGGGGTGATTAATTGATAGTTCATATTATTTTATTGTTGTCTGATGGCATGAATGTCAAGAATAAGTTTTCAGCTGCAAAGATACGAACTATTTGCACACCTCAGCCTCTTGTATAGACTGCGATATGGATAATGCTGATTGGTAAAAAGCTATAATACATTCTTTTTCAGGCTGTTAAGCCATTCTATGTTATTCGCAAAATATGGATAAAGAAAGGCCAAGTATTCATTAAATTCTCGGTACCAAACCCATCGAGAAGTTCATCGTGTCCACGTGTTATCACCACCATTTGCTGAATGTCTGCTGCTCATTTAGTCGTACCTGTTCACCGATGCGAGGGATGAGCAACTGCCATGACTTGCCCTGTGCGTTGGCATAGATGCTGTCGAGCGGTTCTGTCCAGGAATGGTTGGCAAGGGCGTATTTAGAGTTGTGGTAGGTCAGCACACGGCGGGCGCCGAGTTCGCTGATATTTCCAGGTGCAAAGGTACGGCAAAATGCGCAATAACACCGTGGATATTGCGCCAATCCTTTGGCAAATCGCGCCAAAGTTTATGTACCCAATGATAATCTGAATGAGTCGGCCTTACTTGAACAAGGAATATTCTGGGACCTCCCAAGCCAGAGCACTGGCTCCGAGGACGTCACGCTCGGCATCGTTCAGGTCGGAAAGCATTAGATGGACCTTACCGCGCATATTGCGGAAGACATGGTTCTCGAACGACTCACGAGTGGGTTCAAACAGCCACTTACCAGCATGTGACACACCACCCGTAATGATGATGGCTTCCGGGTTGACCAGCGAGGCATAGGTGGCAAGACCGATACCAAACAGATAGCCCGTGCGGCGATAGACCTCAATGGACAACTGGTCGCCCTCGTCGCAGAAATGAGTGATGATACTGGGATCCAAGTTCTCTATGTCACGCATCTTGGAGGGGGCATCGCTCGCGGCCATCAGTTCTTTGGCTGTCTGCACAATGCCAGCCGCAGCAACATAGGCTTCCAGACATCCTTCCAGTCCACAAGGACAGGGACGGCCATGGTCCTTGATGCAGGTATGACCTATCTCGCCTGCATAGCCGTGACATCCCTGATGCTCATGACCTTCAGAGAAGAAACAGCTGCCGAGGCCCACACCGAGATTGAGCACAATGAAGTTTTTCATGCCATGGGCAGCACCGTACATTTTCTCACCCAGTGCCGTGTTGTGGGCATCGTTGCCCAATGCCACTCCCAGCCCCAAACGGTCTCGCAACATGGCAGCCAGAGGCACTACTCCCTTCCAAGGCAGGTTGGCGGCATTCTCAATACATCCAGAGGTAAAGACGGCACTGGGGCAACTGATGCCCACAGACCGGACGGTCTCGTAGCCGCCGTTTGACTCGGCTATCTGTATGATACATGCCACCAGCTTCTCTACATACTTGTTGATGTCAGGATAGTCTGAGGTTGGAAAACTGTCGTGCGCAATGACATGGCCACGAACGTCTACAATGGCATAGGTTGTATGCGCATTGCCGATATCGATTCCTACGACGCGTTTTTTAATACTTGTTTGTTGCATAGTAGATTGAGTTTTTAGAATATCATCAATGACACGGCAAAGGTACAAATAAATTTGAGAAACTCACTCCTTTGGGAAGAATTTTTTTTAAAATAAATCTTTGTCTGTTAAAATACTTCTCCTATGTGTGGAATATGGATGCTTATTGACTGTAGTATATAAAAAATGAGGACTTTACTTTGTCCTTTTAAAGAAAAGCATTATCTTTGCATCCAGATAATTAGAAGATCAACATATGAGACAACTATTTTTAGCTGTTGCCATAATGCTATTGTGTGGCAATGTGTCGGGAGTTAATACTATCAATCTGGATGAGCTTTACCATGCTCTGGATGCCGCCATAGACTCTGCGGACATCTTCCTGCAACGGAAGATGGTCAAAATAGACTCTTTGAAGCAGACATACAGGACGGCAGTGTCAGACATGGACAAATTCAATGCTGCGACACGGGTATATGTTGAGTATGTGCCTTTTGAGAACGATTCAGCCATTGCCTACCAATACGTCTGTATAGACCTGGCAGAGAAGATGGGGCGGCAGGATTTAAAAGCCGAAGTGACGGCTGGGTTGGCTTATCAGCTGGCTAATTCCGGCTTTTATAATGAGGCGAGAATCCATTTTAGCGAAATTCCAAAGAAATATTTGACAGGCCATCTGCTTGTTACTTATTTTTCAGGCATCAACCATCTGTACGGAGAAATGGGTTTCTACTCACACGACCCACGACTGAGCCAGCAGTTCCATCAAAAGGCAGACAGCATTCGGAACAGCCTGCTGGCACAGTTGGACACCACTTCGACATCGTGGCTGGCATTGCGAACAATGACACTTAACAATCAGGGCAAGCCTGAGGAGGCTTTACACTATAGTGACGAATGGCTGAAACAGTGTCAGCCAGGAGTCCGTAGCTATGCCATCATGTCCTTCTTCCGCTCTGAGATATATAAAAAAATGGGAAACACAGAGATGCAGCGCTATTGGCTGATACAAGCAGCCTTGGTAGACGTACGTAATGGTATTATGGACCAGGGGGCACTATGGAGTCTGGCCAACTCGCTGATACGGGAGGATGACGACCTGGAACGCTCCCATCGCTATATAGACTTTTCTTGGAAATGTCTCACACGGTTCAGCACGCACATGCGGTCGTGGCTGGTGGCACCCGTGGTAGACCGCATCAATGCCGAATACAAGGAACGGCTACAGACGGCCAATGAGCAACTGCTGTGGACACTGACGCTGATAAGCCTATTGCTGGTGGGACTGCTGATGTTGCTGGCATATGTCATGAGGAAGCGTCGCCAACTGGCTCGTGCACGGAATGAACTGAAGTCGGCCAACGGGGAGCTGAAAGATGCCAATACGCTGCTGTCGCAAACTAACGAACAACTGTCTGATGCCAATGAACAACTGCGACAGGCTATTATACACCTGAACGACTCGAACCGTGTGAAGGACGAGTATATTGGCAAGTTCCTAAGCATCTGCTCCGAATATATCGACAAGCTAGACAACTATCGCATTAAGGTGAACCGTAAACTGAAGGCCAACCAATACCAGGACCTGATTCGCATGACGGGGTCGGAACAACTGAAGGAGGACGAGCAGAAGGAACTGCTCGACAATTTCGATGCCGTATTCATGCACCTGTTTCCAACGTTCATTGACGAGTTCAATGCGCTGCTGCGTCCTGAGGAGCGCATTGTGCCGTCGGGAAAGAGCCTGCTGAATACTGACCTGCGCATCTTTGCACTCATCCGACTGGGCATCGACGAGAGCAGCAAGATAGCCGAATTCCTGCACTATTCGCCTAACTCCATCTATGCCTACCGGGCGCGCATCAAAAATAAAGCCGCTGGAAATCGCGAGGACTTTGAGCGGCTTGTCAAGGAAATAGGAATTTACGAATAGAATTCAACATCGGTCGGCACATCACCCGCATCATCTGCGGTTTTCTACCTGCTGGCCGTCGTGTATGGCTTGAGGCCGAATCCTCTACGACCTCTGCGAAGGTGTGAAGACCGTCTGGCTGATAACATCGGTCATACGTTTCTTGCCGTCAGGAGCAGTGAGTTTCAACTGGGTAGTGTCACTAACCACTTCACTGTGTTCCTTCTTCAGTTTAGCCTTCAGGTACTTCCAGTAATTACGGTTCTTCTCATGGTCATCCTGCTGGTTGATGGCTCCTACGATGTCCAGCACCGAGAACCACCAGTGGTTCCCATCCTCGTCCCAGACTGCCCGCACCTTATGGTCCTTATAAAACCTGATTGACTTCTTGCTCATATCTCGTCTTCCTTTATTTCTGGTAACGTTTCTGTTCTTTGTCTTATAGCCTTGCTGCTCAGCGGTGTGACAGTGAACCTGTCCCCGTGTCACTTTTCCTGACGAACTAACAAAAATTTTTTGTGAGTTCGTTCCGCATCTTGTTCACCATCGGCATAAATCTGTTTGATGTGGTAGCTTACGTCCTGTTGCGAAGCATCAAACAGTTCCATGATCTGCTCCACGTTCAACCAAACATCTTCGCCCTCGAATCTTACATTGACTCGAGCAATCCCATTTTCATCCTGATAAATCAGGAAGGCCTCATTCCTCTTCTCTATTTCGTTTGCCATATCTTCAATATCGTTTTCTTTAGCAAAAGTAATTAATTATTTGGGAAATCTATACTTTGTGTTGATGAATCATGTACCTGTCCCCGTGATTACACAACATGGAACTGTCGCCCGCAAAAGTCTGCGGTGCCGATAACATATTGCACAGG
>ERZ842401.4692-NODE-4692-length-15692-cov-96.942764_pt1 | contig 15692 bp, 25 predicted proteins | sample MGYA00521270_ERZ842401 | MGnify/ENA primary metagenome ERZ842401 (study PRJEB31892, sample SAMEA3878208) | bioreactor metagenome | biome: Moose rumen | place: Sweden | collected 2011-10 | study: EMG produced TPA metagenomics assembly of the PRJEB12797 data set...
ATAACGACAAATATCTTTCTGACCATATCCATTTATTTGTTGATTGCAAATTTACTGCATTTTTGTCGTTTTTCATCTTTTTTCTCCAAAAATCTTCATTTTGATGTTTACCTTTTCCCAAAAGCGGGTATAATAAGACGTAAACAACAACAAATTAGTAACAATTTAAAAACAAAAGTAAAATGAAAAAATTAGTTCTTACATTCGTCGCTCTCATGGCAGTAGCAACAACAAGTTTCGCACAGTATTTCACCACTTACAAGCCATGTCCTTCTGTGACTTACAATGTACCGAGCGTGACCTACACCGTTCCAAAGGTAACCTACAGCGTTCCTAGCACGGTGAACTACAACACAACTTCAGTCAGTGGCTATAGCCGTAGCAATGGCACATTCGTTCAGCCTCATGTCCGCACCATGCCCAACAGCACGAACTGGGATAACTTCTCAACCAAGGGCAACAGCAATCCATTTACTGGTTCGACAGGCTATCGTGCAAGAGACTATTCAAGTAGCGCGTACAATTACGGAGCAGGCCATACTATCCATTCTGGTTCTCGTGGCGGACAATATTATTATAACAGCAATGGTCATAAGACATACGTACCTAAGCGCAATCTGTGGTAAATCATGAAACAGCAGATGGCTCTAACTATCAAAAACAAAAGTGAGGTTCTTTATTTGCAACTGGACAACATTCTGTATATCCAGGCTGATGGAAACTACTGCAATATCTATCTTGCTGATGGTGGCGTGATTAACACGCTCACCTATCAGCGAGCAGAAATCGCCAGAATGATGGAAGAACAGATGCCTGATTATATCAGAAAACGGTTTGTGTTAGTCGGCAGATCATATATGGTGAATACAGATTATGTTCTTCGGATCCAGCCAAGTAAACAACTACTTACTTTTAGGGTCAACAGATTTGGGACAACCAAGAAGATTACAATCAAAGCAACGACAAAGGCTCTTGATTTATTAGCAGCAGAGATGGAAAAGCAGACAGACACAAATATAGTATTATAGATTCGTACCCGCTGCGCTATGCTTCATACACTGTGCTGCTTCTTTAGGAGATAATTATTGTTTTTTGGGTACTTTTGCAAATTCAAAGAAGAACGATTGACTCTTATATAAAGGGTTAATAGTCCCTCGTTCTCAACAATAACCGCCGTTGTCTGGGGATTGGTCGGCACAAAACATTTATCAAACAAAATGAAGAAAGTTTTCTTTATTGCATGCCTCCTTCTTGGAAGCGTAGCCACGTTTGCTCAACGTGACTTGGGTTACAGAGGTTTTGTTGACCTTGGTGGTGGTATCGGGATTACGCCTGGTTCACGATTCATGGTAGGGCTTTCTACCGTTCACGGCTATCAAGCTGCTCCGTTCTTATTCGTTGGTGCTGGTATCGCCGCCAATGACATTGCTTGGAAAAGTAAATGGAGATACGGAGAAACAAAAAATGATGGTATCGTGGCTCCCGTGTTTGGTGATATTCGACTTGATATGGGTGCTGGTAAGTTCTCGCCATTTGTAGACCTTCGCGGTGGTTATGATTTTATCTGTGGAAATGGCATTTACTTGAATCCTTCCATTGGCATACACTATGCAAAAAGTGACAACTTTGGATTCAATCTTTCAGTTGGCTATGACCATCAGGGAACTAAAGACAATTTTTACTGGGATGGTAAAGAGAAGAAATCGTTAGGCTATATTTCCATGAAATTCGGAATAGACTTCTAATCAACAAAACTTGGATGGCAGGAGGGACAATGAAAGTTGCTCTTGCCATCTTTAATAAAAAGACGAGCGTATGAAAAGAATGATGATTGTATTTTTTCTAGCTATTCCCTTGCTAGTTACAGCTCAAACGTACTATTATGACAAGAACTGGAAAGGAGTGGAACGAGAAGACTTTGCAGAGTATAAAAGAATACTTGCACCTTCTTCTGACTCGCTCCATTATGCTAATAAATACCGTGATTTCTATATTACAGGAGAAAAGCAAGGTGAAGGTGAGTATATAGCTATTGATCGTTATGATGATTCTAAATCCGTCTTTGATGGAGAGCAGATTTCCTATTACAAAAATGGCAATGTGGCTTCTAAGTTCTTCATAAAAAATGGGAAACAAACAGGATCTTTCGAAATGTATTTTGAAAATGGACTATTGTCTAAAAAGGGGACTATTGGAGAAAATGGCTTAGAGGGACTTTATACTGAATTTCAAGGTGATGGTACTATTTGTGTACAAGTTGAATATCATCATGGTCAGCCCACACAAGACTACTATACGGTATCAAACAACCTTGGATGTGTTAGCCGCTACCGTATCTCAGACAATTCGCCAGTATTCAGCCCGATTGAGCCAACAATGCGAAAGACACAGTTTGTCAATGATATAGAATGGGAGTATTATGTTTCAGATGGTCTGATGGTTGCGATGGCCAATGACAAAGTCTATGATTATGGCAATTTTATCAGTTTTCCAATCATGATTAATAATGGTACAATGTCAGAGGTTGACTTCCTGCCAGAGAATCTCAATGCGGATATGATAGATAAAAAAGGAAGAAGAAAACCTTTGGAGATACTGACTCGCAAAGAGTATATGGCAAAGGTTGATAGAAGTCAATCATGGTCAAAGTTTTTCGCAGGATTAGGAGCAGCAGCTACGGCAGCTGCTGCTGGAACTAGCACATCGTCAACCGATGTGAGCACCAACTGCAGAACCAACTCTTATGCTTATGGCAGCTATGATGCTTCTGCAAACGCTTATGGGGCTTCAGTTGGTGCTGCTGTTGGTTCTGGCGGATGGGGTGTTGGTTCATCTGTTAGTGCAGCACATGCCAATATGCATGGTAGTTCATCAGCTTATGGTCATTCAAATACAAGAACCAACACTTCTGTTCGAACCACAAATTATGATGGTGCCGCTGCTTATCAAGCTTATGTTATTGAACGTGATAGAGTTGCCCAATATGATGAGGCTCTGGCACAGGAACGTGAAGCTCACAATGAAGGTTATTTGAGGAGAACAACCATTCAACCAGGTGAAAAGATTGCAGGACTTGTATATGCAAAAAAAGGAAAGGGCGAACGTGTGTCAGCCAAACTTGTTTTGAATGGTTTGGAGTACTATTTTGAATGGAAAGCTCCCAAATAGCTAGTAGTTTAATTGGCTATCACAATACATTGCAACGGGACGAGTCATGATCAAGACTCGTCCCTCGAAGTTGCAACTAATCACGGAGTAGCCGAATTAATACCCAAAACTGTCTAATATCACATAACATAAGTATTTGATATATATATCTGAGTGTTGGAACATTCAGAATACACGTCTGAATGTCGTGTCATTACAATTCTCGTTTCCATTTTTGGCTATCAGATCCATTTTTGGAAATAAAACAGGCGTAAATATGTCTTAGGAATGGCTATAAATAGGATAATGGCTTTTTGCGGCGATTTTGCGGCGATTTTGCGCCAAAAGCACACAATTTAACGGTAATTTAGCAGAAATTGAGTTAAATTTAACTTAAAATGACGGTTTGAAAAAGTAAACAAAAAAGCTTGTAAGTATTTGGCCTACAAGCCTTTATCTTGGGTGCCCGGACGGACTCGAACCGTCGACATTCAGAACCACAAGCGGAAGCCCAAAAATTAGACATCTGCCTTTATTTACTTATGTTTTGATACTCCTATTAAATTCAGATTCTTGCATTTTTCTTGCAAACGCTATAAGATATTACTAAGTGCTTGCATCTTGGGAAGCAAATCTGCTGCTATTGCAGTAAAGTCAACATCAACACCCAGCACCTCGGCTTTCTTATTAAAAGATGTTGCGAGTGCCTTGATACGACTGACGGCATAATTTTCTGCCATGCTCCCACTTTGCACCAACTTGACGAAAGTTTGTGATTCATTGATGAAGATGGAGCATAGAACCTTTTTAACCTCTTCTTTGTCGCCTGTTGCCAGGCACGTTGCATCCACACCTGATTGCAGATTTTCTTTGATGTTTTTAACGTCGTTTGTCATTCCCCAAATCTTGAAGAACAGGATAATGCTCAGGATTGATGATACGATACTGATAATTGCGAATAGTTCCATATTATTTGATTTTAATTTTTATTCCATCTCCAAATTGGCTTCAATATTTAAAATTGTACAGGCGCGTGTATAGGCTTTCAGAAAAGAGTCCGGCTCAAACCATTTCTTACTTCCACGAAGATGCAAATACCAATGGTCGTGATTGACATCACGGCTAAAGATTGCATAGTTTCTGGGAATGTTGATAAGGTCGCCATCTGTCGTTACAACCCAGTCGCCAAAGATGGAATCTACGTCGGAGTTGACTTCATGCGACCTTAACGCCTTTATAATCATTTCACGCTCCATTTTATTCTCCTTTGAGTAGTTTATAAATATCCAACATCTCCTTCATAATCTCGTTATGCTGGTTGTAATTCTCAACATATCGGAAGATGACATCAAGCACCTTATCAACATCCGGCTTGATAGATTCAGCCGCTTCTTGCTCTTCTGGAGTAAGTAGCGGTTTGCCCCTGCCAGTGAGAATGTAGTCGGCATTCACATTTCTGTAATAGCTACACACTCCGCTCACTACATCAATAGCAATCTCATTAGCTCCGTTTTTGGCGTTTGAGAGCTTTGCATTTGTCGCCACAGGCACGTTTTTTGCAATACGGTACGGGGTCTCACCCAGCATTTCGATTGCCTCAAAGAAGCGTTTTGTTACATTATTCATAAAAAATCCTCCAAAATTTTTGGTTATTTCAGAATTATGTAATATCTTTGCAGCCGAAAGTCAATCTACTCCATTGACTGACAGGCTTGCAATATGATTCACGTCATATATTCATCCTCCGCTCGTAGGGGTAGTGCGACGCGGGGGATTTCTTTTTCCCCTTACTTATTATGAGGTTCAGTCCGTGCAGTCCTCGCGGAACTTACCACTCCGCATATAAAACTGCTGGGTCAGGTGGAATATACCTTGATGCTTGAAAACCTGCGCTGTCCTACCCCCGACAACAGGTGCCCATTTCCTAACGGATAAAAGCGAAAGGTGAAACAAACACGGAGGGTTTACGTGTTCTACGCTGGCCAGAGGTGGCGAAAATCGCCTTTTTCTTAATAATGTATAAAAAATAAGAGAAAGGTAGGTAATTCAAGATTAAAACCGCCTATCCCGTACAGATTTCTTTATGGGTATAGGGGGGCGTATATCCGAACCGAAAAAGCAAGAAGTCAAAGAGCGAATTGCCAGAGTAAGAGGGCGCATTTTTCTTGCCCAATTTCGCGCGTTCATTATTATATGTACAACTCGACACGATTTGACATCTTTTTCTGTTGGTTTTCTTAAAATCTGTTTATTTCAGAATTATGTATGTTAAATTCGTGTTAAATATTTCAGATTTCTATAATAAAACCATTGTTATTTCAGAATTATATAATATCTTTGCATCGTGATAAGTTTATAACGCTGCAAAGATACTACAAAAATCTGAAACAGCAAAACAAATAACTCAAAAAATACAGATTATGGCACAGATTGAATTTCGCAGAACATCGAGAGAGGTAATGAACCTCGCTTGGCAGTTCATCAAGAAGAATGGCATGAGCCTGAGCGCAGCTCTTAAAATGGCTTGGCAGAACATCAAACTACGTGCAGCGATGCAGCAGCGCATTTGCAAGTTCTATTTTCAGAAGGTAGATGGCAGCATTCGTGAAGCGTATGGTACACTGAAAGAAAGTCTTGTACCTGCAACATTAGGCAGCGACCGCAAGCGTAATGATACGGTACAGACTTTCTTCGACACAGAGAAAGGCGAATGGCGATGCTTCAAGAAAGCTAACCTGGTAAGTGTAGTTACAATCTAAAATGACGTGAATTATGAGAACTATCGAATTGACACAGGCGCAAGTTGACGCTATCTGCAACAAGCTTGCAGAGGTACACGACACATCTGACAGCTTCAATATCGACATTGATATTGACGAGCTATCAGTGACAGCAGAGGGCAACATTGAGATAGACGGTTACGTTGAAGATGACTATTACAATGGTACAGGCGCATACATTGAGACCTATCGCAATGCTGACGTGACTTTGACAGGCTGGTGTTACAATCCTTTCAATGAAGAGGTTGAAGAGGTTGAGATAGCAGCTGAGAGCGTGAAAAAGGTATCTGACTATCTTAATGCAGCATGATTATGGCTATCGAGAAGTTCATTTCGCTTGTTCTGACGGCATTTGCAGCCGTAATGGGTATAGGTGGTATCATTGTGGGTCTTTGCACCGCCACAGGGCATAACGTCGCTTTAGGCGCAATGCTATTGGTACTTGTTTACGGTAACATCAAATACTAAGGTAATATGAAGTTGAGAGCTACAAAGAATGGTTTTAGCCTGCATTTCAGCAAATGTGAATGGTCGTGGTTTAAGCACATTATCTGTAAGGTATGGGATAACTACAACGTGAGCGATGACGATGCAGCCTACACCGTTCTATCAGATTTAAGAGATATAGTTTAAGGTAACGGCCAGCCTAACCAACTGGCCACAATTCAAAATACAGATATGGCACAGATTAAGACAAAGTTCAATGTTGGCGACAAGGTTTGCACCATTGACAAAGAGACGAAAAAAGCAGTTGACATAACTATTGGTTGTGTTACTGCAAGTATTACGACAAGAGGCACTACAATCAACGTCAATCCTTTCAAGTCCACAGATGGCGATATAGATTGGTACACAAGCTATGACGAGAATCATTGTTTTGCCAGTCGTGACGAACTGATGAAGTATATCAACAGCTAAATTTCAGAACAGGTGCAATCCGGCTGAAACAAGGCCGTAGGTAATCGAAACAGGTTGCACCACAATTTGACTAAGGACATCGGTAACGATGTATGAGCCACCCAAAAGAGTGGGTCTTGCGAAGTGTACGAGTTGCACTATTCAGTACAAAGAGTTGTATTGTCGCAATGGGCTAAGCCTAAAAGTCGGTTAGTGTCAAGATTGGGCTGTCAGAGTTTTAGAAACTCATCATAACAAAGGCAGGTAGTTATCCTAAGAAGCACCAGACTGCAATTTGCGGAACGGAGTGGGTAAGTGTGAGTAGCACCCTTGAAAGCGTAGGTAAAAGATGCGAGATATTGGCTATTATGCGTTCTGCATGGCAGTATTAAAACATCGGTAAGGCGGTGTGACGCACAAAATAACAGACGGTTGTAGCTCAGTATGTAGAGCGTCAGAGAGGCAGGTAATAAGAATCCCGAAGTGGCGATGTAATTCCTGGGAAGTCCTCATATCTGAAGGTCGATGGTGCGAATCCATCCAACCGCCCACAAACCAAAAATGTTATAAGATGAACAAGAAAGCAATGACCCCAACAGAGATTATCCGAAGCGTTGCAGATGGAGATAAGCGTGAGCTTGTACTATCAGAGGTCAACGAACAGGCTTTCCGTAGTCGTGCCTATGATGCTAACATTGCAGATGGATGGGAGCATTACAAGATTGCAACGAATAAAGCCATGAACATTCTGATGGTGATAGCGAACAAGCCGACGGCAAAAGACCTTGAACGGAATATCGACAAGATGATTAAAGATTGGTAGCCTTATGGAATCTGTCAGAATTGAAATGAGCCGTGACGCTCTCGACAAGATAGTGGAGAATGCCATGTTTCTCGGACAGGTGCAGTATATGACGATGATAGCTCCTGAAAGAGATACGATGAAGCAGCGTGAGGCTAAGAGATACCTCCAACGTAGGGGGTATGAACCGAAGGTGCTGGACGAGTGGGTAGATTTGGGAATGGTACACCGACGTAAATCGTGCGATTCTCCGAACTCTCCAGTGCTTTACTCTCTCAAAGAGATACAGCGACAGATAACAGTCACTGAAATGAAGAAAGGAAATATAACAATAATTACAAGACAATGAGTGAATACAAAGATTTAAATCTGTATCAGAAGATACAGCAAGTTTCCGACGAGGTGAAGAATATAGAGAAAAACACCGTTGTAGGAACAGGTAATAACAGCTATAAAGCTGTTGCTGATATTGATGTGCTGCTGGCCGTGAAGAAAGCTGAAACGAAATATGGATTGGTAAGTATTCCTGTCAAGCAAGAGTTGGTAAGGTCAGACCAAGTGCAGAAGATTGGGCGTGATGGATATACAACCGTTACCTTTGCCGACATAGTGAAGATGACACTCCGTATCATCAATATAGACAATACGGCAGAATTTATTGAGGTTGAGAGTTTCGGACGTGGCTTAGACCCAGGTGATAAAGGATTCGGTAAGGCTTCCACCTATGCCCGTAAATATGCGCTACTGAATGCGTACAAGATAGCTACAGGCGAAGACCCTGACGAACAGGCTTCAACTCAGATGGCAGTGCCGACGATTGACGAAAAACGCAATGTAGTCGTCAACTACATGCTGACTGATGCTAACTTTGGACAGCAGTGCTTGCAGCACTTCAATGTCGGAGACGCTGCAGACCTTTCAAGTTCGCAGATTCAAACCATCTATAATAACCTACACAAGAAAGGTAAGATATGATAAGTACGACATATATCGGTAGCGGAGATATTCACGCCCTGATGATGGGTAAGGACACGAAAGGACATCTTGCCCTTCTCCAGCGTTTCGTCAGTGATGAAATACCGTTCTATAATGCAAAGGCAAGTCCGATAGACGCATTGCGAACAGGTGCCATCCTTGAAGATAGGTATCTGTTGACACTTCCAGATTGCTACTATTCTCAATATCGTGTTGTCTCTGATGACATGGACGTGTTCAAGTGCAGTCTTGACTTTGCCAAACTCGATGGTGGCAAGGTCGTAGATTTTGATGAGCTTAAAACGCTGTCATTCTCTGATTTCATAGAACAAGTGGAGCCGTTGAGGGGTGACAACGATGCGCTTCTGGACTATCTGCGAAAGAAGCACAAGAGCTATTACTATCAAGTGCAAGAACAGATGTATTGCACTCACCTTGATTCCTGCAATCTTGTTTTCCTTGCCGTCTATTCCTATGATGACGAAGAGAATGAGGCGCGTGACATCATGCCTAACGACTATTGTAAGATACGGGTGTCACGTGATGAAGCTGCCATCGCTCAGATAAAAGAGCGTGGAATGATATTCCAACAGATAAAAGATTACTATAATAAATAAGAATTATGCAAAGTACAGGAGTTATTATCCATGTGTTGCCAGCTGCGTCTGGCACAAGTGAACGCACGGGCAATCCGTGGATGGCACAGAGTTTCGTCATTGAAGTTTCAAGTGGCGACCACGGACAATATAAGCACAAAGAGGTGTTTGAAATCTTTGGAGAGGACAGAATAGCCCAAGCTAAACTGACCGAAGGTGCAACCGTTCAAGTTGGCTTCGACCTTGAAGCGCGAGAATATGAGGGCAAATGGTATCTGAGGGCGAAAGCTTACGATGTCAGACACGTACAGCCACAAGTGCAACAGCAGGCACAGCAGCCACAGCAACAGCAATACCGCCAGCAGCCTCAGATGCAGCAGAGACCTCCGCAAAACGGATTCTATCAGCCCGTACAGCAAGGCTATCCACAGCCTGCACCGTACTATCAGCAACAGCCACAACAGCAGTACCAACAAGGCGGTTATGCTCCGCAAGGTGGCTACCCTCCGCAGGGCGGTGGCAACGATGACTTACCATTCTAACAGTATATTCCGATGAAGATAAAAGTAAGATGCACAGCTCATGGCCTTACACCACTCTATGATGATGACTTTGAAGAGAAGAAACGTCTGAAAGAGGGGCAGGAATACATCGTAGAGGTCAAGTTGGCAAGAAACCTAAATTTCCATCGGAAATACTTTGCCATGCTTGGTGCAGCGTGGGCACTTCTAACTGAACGGCAGCGTTCTTTCTTCGCACAAGGTCACTATGGCGAGACATTCGGAAAAGAGGCTTTCCGTAGGACGGTGCAGGTTACTGCAGGTTACTTCGACCCCACTTTTGACCTCAGAGAGAGGCGCTGGCAGCGTTCAGTCAGAAGCATAGCCTTCGACAAGATGGACGAAGCAGAGTTTGAAAAACTCTATCATGCCGTCTATGATGTTGTCATGGAGATTCTGTCTATGAATGGCACATCGAAAGAGCAGTTTGACGAGATGATAGACAATTTTCAATAGTTTTCCCCGTTATATAGATATTCAGAGTGTTATACTCTGTATTTTTGAGTTGTGTACGCCTTGCCCGTGATGGGTAGGGCGTACTTTTGTTATGGGAATGCAGTCGCGCACGGATAGCGACAGGGCTGACATGGTTAGTAATTGCGATTACGCCAGCAATCAGATGACATAAGCAATAAGCACCGTCAGCGTCCACCATGAACCTCGATTCGACTTCGGGGATTCCCACTAAAAAGATAAGACTATGACATTGGCAGATTTTACCGATGAAGAGATATTCGCAGAGGCCAATCGCAGGCAGAAGATAATATCTGAACAGAACAGAAAGGCCAGAGACCATGAGCGGTATATGAAGAACAGAGAAGAGCGAATATCCAAACAGAAAGAATATTATCGTGTCAACAGCGACGAAATCAAGAGAAAGCGGAAACAGAAATACTACTTGGAGAAACCTGTAACGGTCGTAATGATAGACAAGCGTGAGCGACAACTTGAGAGGCAGCGACGCTGGTATGCACAAAATCGTGAGGAATATGCAGAAAGATACAGAATGAAGAAATATGGTGCCAACTTAGGTAGCGGAGTGAACACTGCTTTGTAGAATGCCATAAGATACACTATTGATAATACTCTGAGTGGTTCGATTCCCTTTGGCACCGCAAAATCTTTTTTCAGCTCTGAGTGAATCCGTCTAACATTAGACGGCATGATGTTTGGTAAGCCCCTGTCACAATCCGGTGGCAGGGGCATGTTGTTATTGGAATGAGAAAGAGACATAAGAAGAAAGAATATCGCCATCGGCTGTTTATGGCCGTCGCTGCATCGCTTGGGTATTACATGCTTGCACGTAGCAGAGGTCTCGATGGTGATGTGCAACTCAACAGATACAAACAGCTTGGCCGTACCTTGAAAGAGTACGACGAAGCACACAAATAGCAGTGACACGTCTCGAAGTCTTGGCCATTTGTTCATACGATTAAAAATGACAAGAGATAGTTCCTGCAAGCCTGTCACGATAGCAGCGGTGGCAGGCTATTTTTGATTATTCATTTTTTTTATTCAGAAATATGGAGTATATAGATTTCTTAAAACAGAAGATGGCTATCAGCAGTCAGACAGGCTTTGAGGTGTCGGAAGATGCACTTACCCCGTCGCTGTTTCCGCACGTCAAAGATACGGTGCGCTGGGCTGTCAGAGGTGGATGCCGTGCAATATTCAGCAGCTTTGGTATGCAGAAGACCGTGACGCAGTTGGAGATTGAGCGTGTAATCATCGAGAGCGAGGGGGGGGCAGGTTTGATAGTATGCCCCAAGCGTGTTGTAGTGGAGTTCATCACTCAGGCCAAAGAGCACCTTAACATGGATGTGACGTATGTCCGTACTATGGAAGAGGTCAAGGCTTGTGAGACCTCGATAATGATTACCAACTATGAGCGTGTCCGTGACGGAGAGGTTGGTGTGCGTATTGATCCTAACTATTTCACCGTGACATCACTCGATGAGGCCAGCGTACTGAGAGGATTCGGCACAAAGACTTATCAGGAGTTTCTTCCCCTGTTCTCCAAGGTGCCTTACCGTTTCGTCGCTACGGCTACCCCTTCACCTAACAGATACAAGGAGCTGATACACTATGCAGGCTACCTTGGCGTGATGGATACAGGCCAGGCACTCACCCGATTCTTTCAGCGTGACAGCACAAAGGCCAACAACCTTACGCTTTACAAGGGCAAGGAACAGGAGTTTTGGCTTTGGGTATCGACATGGGCAGTGTTTCTTACTAAGCCGTCAGACCTCGGCTATTCTGATGAGGGCTATGAGTTGCCACCGCTGAATGTGATTGAAGAGGTCGTGACCGTTGACAATGACAGCGCAGGCTACTATGAGGACGGTGAGAAGATGATGTTCCGTGAAGCTGCCCTTGGGCTTGCTCAGGCATCGAAAGAGAAGCGTGATAGCATCAATGCCCGTGTGCAGCGATGTGTCGAGATTATCAACCGCCCTGAGAACAAGGATGACCATTTCCTCTTATGGCATGACCTCGAAGCAGAGCGTTACGCGCTGTGCAAGGCCATCCCCGAATGTAAGGCCGTCTATGGCTCGCAGGATGATGACGAAGCAGACCAGATAATAGCAGACTTCAAGGACGGAAAGCTGAAATACCTTGCAGCGAAGCCCGAAATGCTCGGTGAAGGTCTTAACTTCCAGTACCACTGCCACAAGGCCATCATGTTCATCGACTACCGCTTCAATGACAAGTATCAGGCTATTGCGAGAATACACCGCTTCATGCAGCAGCATCGCGTTGACCTGTACATCGTCTATGCTGAATCGGAGCAAGAGATATACAAGACCTTCAATCTCAAATGGCAGCAGCATAAGGATATGGTTGCCAAGATGGTTGAGATAGTTCGTGAGAATGGGCTGTTTGGCCTTGATGTCGAAAACAAGCTCATGCGCTACATGCACTCTCAACGTCAAGAGGAAAAGGGCAAGCTGTGGACGGCCATCAACAATGATAATGTACTTGAATGTCAGCAGATGGAAGAAAACAGCGTCGGACTGATAGTTACATCCGTGCCTTTCTCCAACCACTATGAGTACACGGCCAGCTACAATGATTTCGGATTCAATGCGGACAATGATGAGTTCTTCAAGCAGATGGACTACCTCACTCCGCAGTTGCTTCGTGTGTTGCAGCCTGGCAGAGTGCTTGCAGTCCATGTGAAAGACAGAATCCTGTTCGGCAATGCTACGGGCTTGGGTATGCCCTCGCTTGACCCGTTCCATGCTATGTGCATCTTCCACTATATGAAGCACGGCTTTGTCCTGTTCGGGATGATAACAGTAGATACGGACGTGGTAAGAGAGAATAACCAGACGTACCGACTGGGCTATACGGAAATGCGCAAGGACGGCTCAAAGATGGGTGTCGGCTGTCCTGAATATATCCTGCTGTTCCGTAAGTTGCCGACTGATACCAGCCGTGCCTATGCCGATTCGCCTGTCACCAAGAGCAAAGAGGAATACAGCCTTGCCCGGTGGCAGATTGACGCACACGCTGACTGGAAGTCAAGCGGAAACCGCCTGCTGACATACGATGATGTGAGAAACGTTGCAAACATCGGCACGATTCGGGCTTTCTATCGCCAGTTCGCCAAAGAGCATATCTACAACTATGTCGAGCATGTCAAGTTTGCCGAGGGGTTGGAAGCAGCAGGAAAGTTGCCAAAGGATTTTATGGCCATTGACCCCGTGAGCCACAAGGATTGGATATGGGATGATGTTACCCGTATGCGGACACTCAACAGCCGTCAGTCACAGAAGAATCTGCGGATGCACGTCTGCCCGTTGCAACTTGACATCGTGGAGCGACTGATTGAGCGTTACAGCAACAAGGGTGAGGTTGTCTTTGACCCCTTCGGAGGTATAGGCACCGTTCCCTATTGTGCCGTGAAGATGGGGCGCAGGGGATTGAGTACAGAACTGAACTTCGACTACTGGAGAGACAGCCTAACCTATATGCGAGAAGCCGAGAGTGATGTCACGTCACCTACGCTGTTTGACCTGATGGACGTTGAAACCAAAGAGGCCGTATGAAGAAGATTTTGAAACGAAAAGAAGATGAAAAAGATTTATGTAGCAAGCAGTTGGAGAAATGAATACCAACAAACATTAGTTAAAGACCTACGTCAATTAGGTTTTGACGTATATGACTTCAAGAACCCTGGCGGTGAAGCAGGATTCAAGTGGAGTAATTTAGATGCTGATTGGCAAAATTGGACAACAGAGGAATATCGAAATGCACTAAAACACGATTATGCAAAGTTCGGCTTTAATCGAGATTTTAATGCGATGAAAGAAGCAGATGTTTGTGTGTTGTGTATCCCTTGTGGCAGAAGTGCCCACCTTGAAGCAGGTTGGATGAAAGGTGCAGGCAAGAAAGCAATAGCGTTTATCCCACAGGCAGAAAAGATAGAGCCAGAATTGATGTACGGCTTGCTTGATGGAATTGCTGTCAACGTTCAAGAGATATTAGATATTATCCAAGAGAGTTAGGGTATGCCATTCCCAAATAATTTTGTAAGACGTGGCAAGTTCAATAACAAAAAGGTTGTCCGTCACGGCATTAAATTTGATAGCGAACGCGAAGCAGACAGGTGGGATTTCCTGCTTGACTGCCAACGCCAAGGGCTGATTTCAGAACTGAAACGACAGGTCGAATTTGTGCTGATTCCTGATGAATATTCCGAAGTCAAGAAACAACTAAAGACCAAGGTCAAGGTTGAGAAGAAACGGACGTTCATCGGTGTGCGCTACAAGGCTGATTTCGTCTATTGGCACATCGCCAAAGGTTATCACGTTGTTGAGGACTTGAAAGCCAGTCCGAAGATGATTCCAAAGGACTACCAGTTGAAGGAGAAGATGATGCACTCCCTGTTGCACATCGACATCCATAGAGTTTACAAACCCAAAGAACCGATATGAACGAGAAAGAGCAATTAGAGCAGTTCGTGTCCGAGGTTGACAAGATGCTCAACATTCAGAAGAAGTATTACAGTACCCCGAAAGATGCGCCAGAGAAATTCGGCATACTGAAAGCGTCCAAGGCGCAAGAAAGCAAGGTACGGCAGATGATTAAGGACTACCGTGACGAGCAGCAGAAGAAACTGGAGCCGTCGCTATTTGATTAGATATGGGTAATGTTTTAGGTGTTGTCGGAGAATGTTACTTTCGTGGGTATCACGGATTGACCTATCCCAAATACTGCCGTAAAGAGAAAGGCAATGCTTGTTGGGAAGCGTATAAACGTGGGAAAAGCGATAAGAAAGTAGGCAAAGAATGTCAGGCTTCTGCTTCATTTTTAAGGAAATATGAGAAATATCTACAAAAAGTCAATAGAGATTCTTAGGAAAGCCGAAGCCCTTGCACTCCAATATAGTGACAAGGGCTTTTTCTTGGCTTTCAGTGGTGGAAAGGACAGCCAATGCCTATACCACATCGCGAAACTCGCTGGCGTTAAGTTTGAGGCTCATTACGCCCGTACAGGCATAGACCATCCCGAATTGGTGCATTTTATCATGCGCAACTATCCCGATGTCGTTTGGGACAGGCCAGATATGACCTTCTGGGAGTTGGTCATTAAACGTCGGATGCTACCCACACGGCAGTTTCGCTACTGCTGTGAGGTGCTAAAGGAAGGTGGGGGGGTAATACAGTAACCCTCACGGGTGTACGCAGGGCAGAGAGCGCGAAACGTGCGAAGCGGAATACATTTGAGGTATCAAGCCACAAGTTCAGTTCCGACAGCGAGAGTGAATTTGAGCAATGGCGCACTGACGAGATTGCAAAGCAGCGCACAAAGAATACCAACCGCGACCAGTTTGCAGAGCAAGGTGAGACCGAGGTGCGCTGTATCAGCGGAAAAGATAAGATAATCATCAACCCCATCATTGATTGGACTGACAAAGATGTGTGGGAGT
>ERZ842401.4693-NODE-4693-length-15692-cov-8.592633_pt1 | contig 15692 bp, 10 predicted proteins | sample MGYA00521270_ERZ842401 | MGnify/ENA primary metagenome ERZ842401 (study PRJEB31892, sample SAMEA3878208) | bioreactor metagenome | biome: Moose rumen | place: Sweden | collected 2011-10 | study: EMG produced TPA metagenomics assembly of the PRJEB12797 data set...
ACCAAGCAGGCTCTGGAGAAGCATGCCCGTGCTGAGGCATTTGAGAAAATTCTCGCAGACTTCAAGGAGCAGTTCTTTGCTGAGCATACTGAGATCACAGAGACTTCTGAGATCTCCAAGGATGAGTATGAGGCTATGATGGACCGTTACTACCATGATGTGGAGCGTGACGCTATGCGCCGTTGCATCCTCGATGAGGGTATCCGTCTCGACGGTCGTAAGACAGACGAGATCCGTCCTATCTGGTGTGAGGTCAGTCCACTGCCCATGCCTCATGGAAGCAGTATCTTCACCCGTGGTGAGACACAGTCGCTGACAACAGTCACATTGGGTACCAAACTCGATGAGAAACTGGTGGACGATGTGCTCGACAAGAGTTATCAGCGTTTCCTCCTGCACTATAACTTCCCTCCGTTCTGTACAGGTGAGGCGAAGGCACAGCGTGGCGTAGGTCGTCGTGAGATTGGTCACGGACACCTCGCATGGCGTGGTCTGAAGGACATGATACCTTCTGACTTCCCTTATACCGTTCGTGTCGTATCACAGATCCTGGAGTCAAACGGCTCTTCCTCTATGGCTACTGTATGTGCCGGTACCCTCGCCCTGATGGACGCTGGTGTTCCCATGAAGAAACCCGTTTCCGGTATCGCCATGGGTCTGATCAAGAACCCTGGTGAGGACAAGTATGCCGTGCTGAGTGATATTCTCGGTGACGAGGATCACTTGGGCGATATGGACTTCAAGACCACTGGTACCAAGGACGGTCTGACCGCTACCCAGATGGATATCAAGTGCGACGGTCTGTCGTTCGATATTCTGGAGAAGGCACTAATGCAGGCGAAGGCTGGTCGTGAGCATATCTTGAAGTGCATCACAGACACTATCGCCGAGCCACGTCCAGAGTTGAAGCCACAGGTTCCACGTATCGAGGCTTTCGAGATTCCGAAGGAGTTCATCGGTGCTGTGATTGGTCCTGGTGGTAAGATTATCCAGCAGATGCAGGAAGATACTGGTGCTACCATCACCATTGACGAGGAGGACGGAGTCGGCAAGATTCAGGTCAGTGGTCCTAACAAGGAGACGATTGACGCTGCTATCGCCAAGATCAAGGCTATCGTCGCTGTTCCGGAGATCGGTGAGGTGTACGAGGGTACTGTCCGCAGCGTCATGCCTTATGGCTGCTTCGTAGAGTTCATGCCAGGCAAGGACGGTCTGCTCCATATCTCGGAGATTGACTGGAAGCGTCTGGAGACAGTTGAGGAGGCAGGTATCAAGGAGGGTGACAAGATCACCGTGAAGTTATTGGAGATTGACCCGAAGACGGGTAAGTTCAAACTCTCTCACCGTGTGCTCGTCGACAAGCCTGCCGACTATGTAGAGCCCCAGCAGCGTCGCCGTGAGCGTCCGGAGCGTGGTCCACGTCCTGAAAGGCAACGGGTAGGCGATTCTTCAGAATCGGGAATGCGTGGAGAGCGCCGTGAGCGTCCAGAGCGTAATAACGAGCGTCGTCCTCGTCAGGAGCGTCACGAGCGCCCTCAGCGTAACGAGGAGTATCATGAGCCGACAGAGGAGCCGAAGGACTTCACTGACACGCTCGACAAGATGGACTTTTAAGTTGACGTGATATAAAGAGAGGTCTCAGCCACAGGGTTGAGACCTCTTTTTTTATGTTGACAGATTAGAAGTCGAAGGATAATTGTCCGTCCCCCAGCAGATTGAATGTCTTGCGATGGTAGGGCGTGATGCCATACTGGCGGATAGCCTCCCGATGTTTCTTAGTGGGATAGCCCTTGTTGGAGAGCCAGTCGTACTGCGGATACTCCTGGGCAAGGCGATCCATATAGTCGTCACGGTATGTCTTGGCGAGGATGGAGGCGGCGGCGATGGAGAGATACTTGCCGTCTCCCTTGACGATGGTGGTATGGGGGATGTTGACGACATGGTCGTCAACCACAAGACGATAGGGTTTGAAGCGGTTGCCGTCCACGATGATAGCCTCTGGGCGAACTTGCAGTTGGTCTAAGGCACGGTGCATGGCGAGGATGGAGGCGTTGAGGATATTCATCTTGTCAATCTCCTCAGGTGTCACGATACCCACAGCCCATGCGACAGCATCCCGTTGGATGATCTCCCGCAATTGCTTGCGGCGTTTGTCAGTCAGTTGTTTCGAGTCGTTGAGTTCATCGTTCTGGTAGTCCTCAGGGAAGATGACGGCAGCGGCATAGACACTACCGGCAAGACAGCCTCGTCCAGCCTCGTCGCATCCTGCCTCTATCTTTCCCGTGTAATAATGACTCGCTAACATCGTTCATAATTCATAGTTAGAACATCTGGGCGACACGGCGGATACCTGCGACGAGTGCGTCAATCTCCTCCTTTGTATTATACAGGGCAAAGGAGGCGCGGACGGTACCACTGACTCTTAGGCGGTCCATCAGAGGCTGAGCACAGTGATGACCAGTGCGTACGGCAATGCCCAGGCGGTCGAGCAAGGTGCCCATATCCAGATGATGGATGTCACCCACGTTAAAGGAGATGACGGCATCTCTGGAAGACCATTGCGGACCGTAGATTCTCAGTCCCTCTATCTGTGAGAGTTGTTCCAAGCCATAGCGGGTGAGTTCCTGCTCATGAGCCTCGATAGCCTCGAAGCCAATACCTTGCAGGTAGTCGATGGCTGTGGCGAGACCATGGGTGGCAACATAGTCGGGGGTGCCTGCCTCAAACTTAAAAGGCAGACGTTCGAAGGTCGTTCGCTCCCATGTCACCTTGTCGATCATCTCACCACCACCCTGATAGGGAGGCAGTTTCTCCAGCCACTCCTCTTTGCCGTAGAGGACTCCGATGCCTGTCGGTCCATACATCTTATGACCACTGAAAGCAAAGAAGTCGCAGTCTATCGCTTGTACGTCAATCGCCATGTGGGGTGCGCTTTGTGCGCCATCCACCAGGACTGGGATGCCATGGGCATGTGCTATCCTGGCAATCTCCTTGACAGGGTTGACAGTTCCCAGTACGTTGCTCACATGGGCGATGCTCAACAATTTCGTGCGAGGGGTGAGGTAAGTCTCGACTTGGTCGAGGCATAGGGTACCGTTGTCGGTGATGGGGAGGTGCTTGACGATGATGCCCCGCTTCTTCGCCTGCAACTGCCAAGGCACGATATTGCTGTGATGCTCCATCTCCGTCACCAGGACCTCATCGCCTTCCTGCATCTGTGACTCACAGAAAGAGGATGCCACGAGGTTGATCGACTCTGTGGTGCCACGGGTGAAGATGATCTCCTCCGTCTTTGGCGCATGGATAAACTGGCGCACCTTCTCACGCGCCGCCTCATGGAGGTCGGTCGCCTGTTGTGACAGGTAATGCACCCCACGGTGGACGTTGGCGTTCACGTTCAGGTACTCCTCACGCATGGCATCCAGCACACAGAGCGGTTTCTGTGTCGTAGCGGCGTTATCGAGATAGACCAACGGCTTGCCATATACCTCCCTGGAAAGGATCGGGAATTCGGCACGTATCTTGTCAATGGGATGTTCGCTCATGATTTCTTCTTGTCAAATCTCAACTCCATCATCGTGAGGTCGTCGTTAGGCTGCGCGCCATTACGATGTTTCTCTACAGCACCCTTCATATACTCAATGAGTTGGCGGGCATTGTCGAAGCGCATCGTATGCAGGATATTCAGCAGGTGGTCGTCGCCGAACTGCTCCTGCTCCATGTTCTCCGCCTCGTTGAGTCCATCGCTATAGACAAAGAGCGACTTGCCTTCTATATTATCCACATGTTCGCCTACAAACTGAAGTTCAGGCCATAAGCCGATAGGTGCGTTGGTCTCCATCTCCAAGAACTGGTCGCCCAGCACTGGTGGGTTATGTCCTGCGTTACAGAAATCCATAGCCCCTGTCTCCAGATTGATAAGGGCAAGGAACATGGTGACGAACATGCCATTCTCGTTGCCCTCGCAGAGTTCGTCATTCAGGCGGTTAGCAATATCGGCAGGCATCATCTGCTGCTTTGCCATCGCACGGAACAGACGTGCAGCCTGTGCCATGAAGAGGGCGGCAGGAACGCCCTTGCCAGACACGTCGCCCAGACAGATATAGATATGTTTGTCGTCTAACAGATAGTCGTACAGGTCGCCGCCCACCTCCTTGGCAGGCATCATATAGGCATACATGTCCAAGCCTTGGTAGGAGGGGAACACGTTAGGCACGATAGACAGTTGGATGTTACGGGCGATGCGCAACTCACTCTCAATACGCTCCTTCGCCGCAGTCGTCTCCTCCAACTGGTCGTAGGCAGTCTGCAACTGCTGGTGTGCCTCGTTCAGTTTGTTATGCGCCAAGGCAAGACGGTGGGTAGCACGACGACGGTGCAGGATATAGACGATGAAGAAGATGATGACCAGCACCAATGCCACTCCCGTACTGACAAGGCGTTGCTTTATGAGGGTCGCTTGTTGGCGGGCGATCTCCGCCTCCTTGCCCTGTGTGTCATAGATGGTGGCTAACTCTGCTGTCGCACTGTTCTTCTGGTTGACGATAGCCGTATCGAGCAACTCGAAGATTCGCTCTGCGATGACACGGGCAGAGTCCTGACGACCGGACTTGTTGTTGGCAAAGAACTTAGGCAGCATATAAAGTTGGATATTGTCGAGAGAGGGCTCCATTCCCCAGTCGTGCAGTGTCTTGTCGAGCACCTGATAGTTGTTGGCAGCCTCCGCATAACGCTCCGCAGCCACCAGATAGTCGTTGGCATTGATACGTCCCGGACCCGTCTTCGAGTAGTTTGTCTTCAGGAAAGCCTGATATGCCTTACGTGCCTCAGCCTTCTTGTCCAAGCCCTGTAAGGCGACAGCGCGCATGACCTCGATGCGACCCTGGTACTCGTCGAAGTATTCAGAGCGGGCATCAGGACGCTGGCGATATTTATCCAGCAGCATCTCCGTGCGGTCAATCCAGTAGATAGACTCCGCATAGCGGCGCATGTTGATATACGCCATACTGGTATAGACGGTGCCTATGACAGCCTCTTGGAAGCCACGGCTGGTGGAGTCGGTCTGCCAACGGTTGGCATAATGTCCTCGTGCCGTGATGAAACTCTTGTTAGCCTCCTCGTCACGTCCCAGGTTCAGTTGGCAGCATCCGATGTTATTCAACAGGATGGCGAAGTCGATATCAGTACCCACATTCTCCTCGTTCATCTTCGCGATAGCAGGTACTGCGATGCGCAAAGCGTCCTCATAGTCGCCTTTGACGAGCAGCAACTCAGACAGGCGTCGAGCCACCTTGATATAACTCACCAGGTCCTGATCAGACTCGATGCTACTCTCAAGGGCTTTCCTGTAATAGATCTCAGCCAGGCGATACTGCCCTTGGTGATAGTAGGACACGCCACGCCAACGGTTAGCGTCAAGCGAGGAGATGTCTTTTGAGAACTCAAAACTGTCAGACAGTGCCCGCATGTGCTCATATTCTTTCTGTACGCCAAGGTCGAAGAGAACACTGTCGGCATGTGCCATTCGTGGCTCTCGCCGTAGTCTCTCCGTTCTGGTACATGACACAATCCCTAATGATAGCATCAGTGTCCACACGACAACACGTAAAAATGTCTTGCTGCTCATATCGTTACTTACATAGTTTACAACCATCACATTTATTCAACTCACCACGGAAGCGTTTCTCCACCAGGTAATGGAGGCGGTCACGTAACGGCTCCAAATCCATCAGGTCAATCACTTCGTTGATAAAGGCAAACTGCAACAGCAGTTGAGCCTCTTTCCGAGAGATGCCACGCTGCTGCATATAGAACAGCGCCGCGTCGTTCAGTTGCCCTACCGTAGAGCCGTGGGCACATTTCACATCACCGGCATAGATCTCCAACATGGGCTGGGTATACATCCTTGCTTGCTTTGTCGCACACAGGTTCTGGTTGGTCATCTGTGAGGATGTCTTCTGTGCGCCTTTTGCCACATAGACCTTACCAGCGAAGGCGCCTGTGGACTCATCGTTTAGCACATATTTGTAAAGTTCCCTGCTGGTGCAATGGGGCACCTGATGAACAATCAGCGTGTTATTATCCACATGCTGCTGTTTGTCGGCTATCACACATCCATTGCACGAGCATTCGGCACCTTCCCCGTTCAACTCCAGATACAGTTTGTTGCGGGTGATGCCATTATGCAGTGTGATGACATGATGATTGACGCGACTGTTTGCCTGTTGGTCAATATAGACATTGCTGACACGCACATTCTTGGCGTGGGTCTCCTCCATACAGTAGAGGTCGAGTTTGGCGTTCTCACCCACAAAAGCCTCTATCACCTGTGTGGCAAGGAAACGGCGGTCGTCAGCGGCATGGTCGCAGAAAAGGAACTTAGCCTCAGCACCCTCCTCCAGGATAATCAATACCCTGCGGTTCACCATCAGGTCGACATCGGAGCGAAGGATATTTATCACCTGGATAGCACGGTCGACCACCACTCCCTTGGGGACATAGACATATAGTCCGTCCTGCGCGAGCATCGTATTCAGATTGGTCACCGCGTCATGGTCCTTGGAGGCAAGGCGATGGTAGTGCTCAGTGGTGGCAAAGTCCTTCAGGGAGCCGATGACAACACCTTCGGGCAAATGGCCTTTGGGTGTCGCCTTCGAATAGAAGGCATCATTCACCACGAAATAGAGAGATGTGCTCAGATTAGGCACATCACAGCGGAATGCGTCATAGGGATTGACAGGTATCTCCAGTCGGTTGAGGTTCAGACCATAGTCAGGCTCAAAGAGCGCCAGCATATCCGTATACTTATACTGTTCTACTTTGCGAGACGGGAATCCCTGTGCCCTGAAGTTCTCGAAGGTAGCATCACGCACCGCATTCATCACGTCAGACGAATGACTCATGATTATCTGGCGTGCTTGCTCGTAGAGGTCTATGTATTGCTGCTCGCTCTTCATTCCACCTCAGCCTTTATCCAGTCGTAACCACGCTCCTGTATCTCCTTCGCCAGTTCCGGACCAGCCGTCTTCACGATCTGTCCCTGATAGAGCACATGCACCACGTCAGGGCGAATCATCTCCAGCAGGCGGTCGTAATGGGTGATGACGATACAAGAGGTCTCTGGGGTGCGTAACTTGTTGACACCCTCAGCCACGATACGCATGGCATCGACATCCAGTCCAGAGTCCGTCTCGTCGAGAATAGACAACTTAGGCTCCAGCATTGCCATCTGGAAAATCTCGTTACGCTTCTTCTCTCCACCACTGAAGCCCTCGTTCACAGAGCGGTTGGCGAGTTTATTGTCCAACTCCACGATCTTCTGCTTCTCGCGCATCAGTCTGATAAAGTCGGAAGCCTTCAGTTCGGGGAGACCTTGGTATTTGCGTCTCTCATTGATTGCCGCCTTCATGAAGTTGGTCATGGACACACCGGGAATCTCCACAGGATACTGGAAAGAGAGGAAGAGTCCCTCATGGGCACGATCCTCTGGTTTCATCTTCAACAGGTTCTTGCCGTTGAAGAAAGCCTCGCCTGCCGTCACCTCATAGAGCGGATTACCCACCAGTACAGCAGAGAGGGTTGACTTACCAGAACCATTAGGTCCCATAATGGCATGTGTCTCACCGTCTTTGATAGTCAGGCTGATGCCACGTAATATCTCTTTGTCGCCAATCTTGGCGTGTAAGTTTCGTACTTCTAACATATCTTATCCTACTGTTCCTTCTAATGATACTGATAATAGTTTACGTGCCTCGACAGCAAACTCCATAGGCAGTTTGTTCAGCACCTCTTTGGCATAGCCGTTGACAATTAGACCGACCGCCTGCTCGGTGGGGATGCCACGCTGGTTGCAATAGAAGAGTTGGTCCTCGCTGATCTTCGAGGTTGTCGCCTCATGCTCCACGATAGTGGTATCGTTATGGATATCCATATAAGGGAAGGTATGGGCACCACAGTCAGAGCCTAAGAGCAGAGAGTCGCATGAACTGTAGTTACGGGCATTGTCGGCATTCGACGTGGCACGTACCAATCCACGGTATGAGTTCTGGGAATGTCCTGCCGAGATTCCTTTCGAGATAATCGTCGACTTGGTGTTCTTCCCCATGTGAATCATCTTCGTACCCGTATCCGCCTCCTGATAGTTATTCGTCACCGCGACACTATAGAACTCCGCCTGGGAGTTGTCGCCACGCAAGACGCAGGAGGGATATTTCCACGTGATGGCACTACCTGTCTCCACCTGTGTCCATGAGAGTTTGGAGTCTACTCCACGCAGGTCGCCCCGCTTCGTCACCAAGTTCAGTACACCGCCCTTGCCGTTCTCATTACCAGGGTACCAGTTCTGGACAGTAGAGTACTTTACTTCCGCACGGTCCTTGACGATAATCTCGACGATGGCGGCATGCAGTTGGTTCTCATCACGCATCGGTGCCGTGCAACCCTCCAGATAGGAGACATAGGCATCGTCGTCAGCAATGATAAGGGTGCGCTCAAACTGTCCTGTGTTACGGGCATTGATGCGGAAATAACTGCTCAGTTCCATCGGGCAGCGCACCCCTTTCGGGATATAGACAAACGAGCCATCGCTGAACACGGCGCTGTTCAGAGCCGCGAAGAAGTTATCACGATAGGGGACTACCGTCCCTAAGTACTCGCGTACCAAGTCTGGATGGTCTTTGATGGCATCACCTATCGAGCAGAAGATGACACCCAGTTCGGCAAGTTTCTCCTTAAAGGTCGTCTTCACAGATACCGAGTCCATGATGGCATCCACTGCGACATTCCCGCTCAAGGCAAGTCGTTCCTCCAAAGGGATGCCCAACTTATCGAAAGTCTTCTCCAGTTCCGGGTCTATCTCTTGGCTGTTTGCTCTTGGCTGTTTGCTCTTGGCTGTAGGGTCGGCATAATAAGAGATCGCCTGATAATCAATAGGAGGCACGTGGACATGCCCCCATGTGGGCTCAGACTGCTCCTGCCAATAGCGAAACGCTTTCAGGCGGAAGTCGAGCATCCAGTCGGGCTCGCCCTTCTTAGCCGAGATGAGCCGAACGATATCCTCGTTCAGCCCTTTCTCTATGATTTCAGTATGCACATCCGTCGTGAAGCCGAACTCGTATTTCTGTTCGGCTATCTGGCGGACAAACTCATTATTATTCTTAGACATTTTACAGTTTTTGTTCTACCTCAACCTCCGTAAAGGTCTCGATAATATCACCCACCTGGATGTCGTTGAAGTTCACCAGTGAGATACCACACTCCAAGCCCGTTGCCACTTCCTTGGCATCATCCTTGTAACGCTTCAGGGCATCGATAGGCGCGGTATGGATGACGATACCATCACGAACCACACGTGCCTTGTCTTTCGAGTGTACCTTACCATCGGTAACAAGACCACCGGCAACAGTTCCCACCTTGGAGATCTTGAAGACTTGCTTGACCTCGATCTCACCAGTGACAACCTCTTTCTTCACCTTGTCGAGCATACCCTCCATCGTCGACTTCACCTCGTCGATGGCATCGTAGATGATAGAGTAGGTATTGATCTCGACACCCTCACGCTCGGCGGCGCGACGGGCATCAGCGGAAGGACGCACCTGGAAGCCGACGATGATGGCATCAGAAGCGGAGGCAAGCATGACATCGTTCTCTGATATCTGACCTACCGCCTTGGCAATGACATTCACCTGTACCTTCTCTGTCGATAGTTTGATGAAAGAGTCACTCAAAGCCTCGATACTACCGTCGGTATCACCCTTCACGATGATGTTCAACTCATGGAACTCACCAAGGGCAATACGATGAGAGATCTCATCCAGACCAACGGTCTTGGTGGTGCGCAGACTCTGCTCACGCTGCAACTGGGTACGCTTGTTGGCTATCTCACGAGCCTCCTGCTCCGTCTCCATGACATGGAAAGAGTCACCAGCAGTAGGAGCCCCGTTCAAACCAAGGATGATGGCGGGCTCGGCAGGACCTGCTTTCTCGATACGCTGGTTACGCTCGTTGAACATCGCCTTCACCTTACCCCATGCCGTACCGGCAATCACGACATCACCTACTTCTAATGTGCCGTTTGACACCAAGACGGTGCTGACATAGCCACGTCCTTTGTCGAGGGAAGACTCGATGATACTACCTGTTGCCTTGCGATTAGGATTCGCCTTCAGGTCGAGCATCTCCGCCTCAAGGAGGACTTTCTCCAGCAGTTCGTCGACACCCATACCTTTCTTGGCACTGATCTCCTGACACTGGTACTTACCACCCCATTCCTCTACGAGGAGGTTCATATTGGCAAGGTCCTCACGTATCTTATCAGGATTGGCTCCTGGTTTATCAATCTTATTGATGGCAAAGACCATCGGCACGTTAGCGGCCTGGGCATGGGCAATAGCCTCCTTGGTGGTAGGCATCACAGAGTCGTCGGCTGCGATGATGATGATAGCGATATCCGTCACCTGGGCACCACGGGCACGCATTGCGGTAAACGCCTCGTGACCAGGAGTGTCAAGGAAGGTGATCTGACGACCATCTTTCAGTTTCACGTTATAGGCACCGATATGCTGGGTAATACCACCAGCCTCACCAGCGATCACGTTGGTATTGCGGATATGGTCGAGTAGGGAGGTCTTACCATGGTCGACATGACCCATCACCGTAACGATAGGCGCACGGCTGATGAGATCGCTCTCATCGTCTGCCTCCTCGGTAATGGCGTTCTGCACCTCTGCGCTCACATACTCTGTGGTAAAGCCAAACTCCTCGGCAACGATATTGATGGTCTCCGCGTCCAGACGCTGGTTGATACTTACCATGATACCTATTGACATGCAAGTACCAATCACCTGGTTGACACTTACATTCATCATCGTGGCAAGTTCGCTGACAGTCACGAACTCGGTCAACTTCAGAACCTTGCTCTCTGCCGCCTCTGCTGCCATCTCCTCGCTCAAGCGCTCCTGTACGGCATCACGCTTCTCACGACGGTATTTGGCACCTTTCTTGTTCTGGTTCTTGGAGGTCAGACGGGCAAGGGTCTCCTTCACCTGACGCGCTACAGCCTCGTCGTCAACTTCCAAGGGCTTCACAGGACGGTTCTTCTTGTTCTTCTTGCCACCACCTTGCTGTTGGTTGTCATTGAAGTTCTGATTGCCACCCTTGTTCTTGTTTTTCTTACCTTGCTGCTGGTTTGCCTGGTTGGCGGCAGCCTCAATATCCACCTTACCGCTACGGATTCGCTCACGCTTTTTGCGCTCACCATTAGCCTGCTGCTGGGCAGCGGCTTTCTCCTCACGCTCCTTACGACGCTCCTCCTTGGATTTCTTCTTCGGACGAGTGCTCTGGTTGATGGCGGACAGGTCGATCTTGCCAATGACCTTGACGCCAGAAGCGGCATTCTCTGTGTCATTACTTGTGTCCTCTGCCTCGGGACCTTCCCTCTCGGGCTCAGGCTCTTCCTTCTCAGGCTCGGGTTGGGATGTCTGGGGAATATCCTCGACAGGCTCCTCTATCTCCTTCTCCTGAGTTTCTGTCTCAGGCTCCTCCACAAGACTCTCTGCGGCAGTCGCTGGTGTCTCTTCTTTCTTCTCAGCAGGTTTCTTGCCGATATTCTCAAGGTCGATCTTACCCACTTGCTTAAACTGTGGACGCTGCTCCAGCAGTTCCTCAGTCGGGGTTATCTTCTTCTCGACCTTCTCGGCTTTCTTCTCCTTGACTTTCTTGGTGAACATCATGTCGGCTTGCGTCTTCACCGCCTTGTCGCCCTTGAATTCACCAACCAGGGCCTGGTATTGATCGTCCGAGATTTTCGTGTTAGACGTCATCTCGTCCTTCACCTCACCAAGTTCCTTCTTGTTCTTTAGGAAATCAACTGCCGTTTGAAGTCCTATGTTCAGTTCGGATAATACTTTATTTAATCTTACACCCATTAACTCTAAACTCTAAACTTTAAACTCTAAACATTACTCAAACTCCGCACGGAGTACCTCCAACAGATGATCGACGGTCTCCTCCTCTAAGTCTGCCTTCTCAATCAGCAACTCGCGAGGCGCATTCAAGACAGCCTTTGCCGTATCTAAGCCAATAGCCTTGATAGAGTCGATAATCCACTGGTCGATCTCATCGGCAAACTCGTCGAGGTAGATGTCCTCATCCTCGTCAGCCTCATTGACATCACGGAACACATCGATGGTAAACTCTGTCAGCATCGAGGCAAGTTTGATGTTCAAGCCTCCCTTACCGATGGCAAGGCTGACCTCCTCAGGATTCAGGTAGACCTCTGCTTTATGCTCCTCAGGATTCAACAGGATTCTGTTCACCTTAGCAGGGCTCAAAGCACGCTGGATGAAGAGTTGGGCGTTGTTGGAGAAGTTGATGACATCGATATTCTCGTTACCAAGTTCACGGACAATACCATGTACACGGCTACCCTTTACACCAACGCATGCTCCTACTGGGTCGATACGGTCATCGTAACTCTCCACGGCAACCTTGGCACGCTCTCCTGGCATGCGGGCGACACGGCGTATCGTGATCAGACCATCGTTGATCTCAGGAACCTCAGCCTCCAACAGGCGCTCCAGGAATTGCGGACTGGTACGGGAGAGGATGATACGGGGATTGTTGTTCTCGTTCTGCACCTCTTTCACGATGGCGCGGATCGTCTCACCCTTGTGGTAGTTGTCGTTGGGAATCTGCTCCATCTTCGGCAGGTGTAACTCATTACCCTCGTCGTCAATTAGTAAGACCTCACGCTTCCACATCTGGTAAACCTCACCACTGACAACCTGTCCGACCTTGTCCTTATATTTATTATATAATGAGTCGTGTTCCAACTCCAGGATCTTAGAGGCAAGGGTCTGGCGCAGATTCAAGATGGCACGGCGACCAAATTTCTGGAAGTTGACTTCCTCAGAAACCTCCTCGCCAACCTCATAGTCTGGCTCAATCTTCTGAGCGTCTGTGAGGGAAATCTCCTTGTTCTCATCCTGTACCTCGCCATCAGCCACCACGATACGGTTGCGATGGATCTCAAAGTCTCCCTTGTCAGGGTTTACAATCACGTCAAAGTTCTCGTCGGAGCCAAAAATCTTGGCAATCACATTACGGAAACTCTCCTCAAGTACACTTACCAGCGTTGTGCGGTCGATGTTCTTGGTCTCCTTAAATTCCTGAAAGGTCTCAATCATTGAGGGACCTTTCGCGTCTTTCTTTGTAGCCATTTCTTTTTATATTTTACTTTTTATTTCTTGTCTTTACTTGAACGCCAACAGGTATTTGGTATATTTGACGCTATCCATTGTGAAGGTCTTGTCGACATCCACTATGACGGGGCGTTTCTTACCTTCCTGCTTTTGTCTCTCTTTGACGGTGACGACAAACGATTGTCCGTCGTCTGCAACCTCTTTTAAGATGCCTTGTAATTTCTTGCCGTCAAGAGGGAGGACTTCGACCTCCTTGCCGATATGGTTGCGGTATTGCTGTAATACCTTAAATGGCTGACCGATGCCTGCTGAACCTACTTCCAACTCATAGTCGCCCAGTTCCTCACCCAGTTTCTCTTGCAAGAAACGGCTCAGTTCCGCGCAATCCTCAATCCATACGCCATCGGCATGGTCGATCTCAATCACAATACGACCGTCGGGCGTCATCTCAACATCTACCAGGAAATACTCATTCTGTGAGAGCCATTCCTCAACCGCTGCTTTTACTACTTCTTTATTAATCATACACCTTATTTGGTAATTAAAACAAGAATGAGAGGCTTTTTCAAGCCCCTCATTCCTCTGAACGGTTGCAAAGGTACGAATAAGTAAGCAAAAAACAAAATAAATTCGCAATTATTTTTGTTTTTCGAGCGAAAGTACCTTCTCGTACTCCCCAGGAGTGCTCAAAATCCGCTCTGCCTCTTTCAGGGTTTTGTCATACTGCAAGGCGGCCTCTATCTGTCCTTCTTGGAAATAGTAGGCAGAGATGATGTCCTGTTCTATCATGTGCTGTATCTCCTCACGGTGCAGGTCCAGGTCATGAGCCACATCATGATGGTCAAGTTTTGCCTTCAATGCCTCAAACTCCGCACGAGCGTCATCGTAATAGCCCTCAAACTTCGCCACCTTCACCAACTCGTCATATTGCTTTTTGCTCACCTGGTCATAGGTGAATCCCGCTTTCACGACTCGTTGCTTGAAATCGTTATAGTCGGCGTCTGTCAAGTGAAAGTCCTTCGGAGCGGTGATAGAGGAGTGTTTCGAGATATAGTCTACGACATAGTCGAGCACGGTCTCTGTGGAGTCGAGGCGATCCAGGTAGAGCGTGATATTCGCCATGGTGTCAGGTTTCACCTCGATATCTGGTTTGATACCACCGCCATCTCTTACCTCACGTCCGTTCTTGGTGTAGAACACATGTGTCAGCGAGTCGGGTACATGCTCCTTATAGCCTCCGCCAGCATGCTTGTAGTTGATCGCCTGGATACAACGCCCACTGGGGATATAGTATTTGGAGGTGGTCAGTTTCAAATTGCCATTATAAGGCACCTCAATATTCGGGATTTGCACCAGTCCCTTTCCATACGTGCGCGTACCTATAACAATACCACGGTCCAAGTCCTGCACCGATCCACTGACAATCTCACTTGCCGACGCGGTCTCGTCATTGACCAGGATGACAAGGGGCATCAGTGTGTCAATCGGCTCCAGACGGGTCTTGTACTCTGAGTTGGCACGACGGATCTTTCCTTTGGTCTCCACCAGCGTCACCCCTTTGGGTATCCACATGTTGGCGATATCGACGCATTCCGCCAGAGAGCCTCCTCCATTGCCACGCAGGTCAAGGATCAGTTTGGTGGCTCCCTGTTTCTTCAGGTCGAGGAAAGCGCGCCGCATGGGCTTAGAGGGCTCACCCGTGAAAGTGTTCAGGTTGATATAGCCAACCCCATTGGGGCGCATGCCATAATAACTGACCTCTGGCATCTTGATGCTTCTGCGGGTGATCTTAAACGTCATCTTCTTGCCCGTTGACGGACGTTGTATCTTCAGGACGAAAGTGGTGCCGGCATCTCCACGCAGATGCTCACTGACATACGATACCGTCTTATCGGTCATGATGGTATCGTCGATCTGCAGGATGATGTCCCCCTTCTTCAGTCCCACCTCTGCGGCAGGCATACCAGCATAGGGCTCTTCTATGACCACACGCTTCAGTTTCTGGTGATAGCGCACCAGCGCACCAATACCAGCGTATTTGCCAGTCATCAGCATCTTCAGGTCTTTCTGCTTCTCTTCAGGGTAAAACTCCGTATAAGGGTCGAGCGAGCGGAGCATGGCGTTGATGCCAGTCCCGATAACCTCGCTGGCATTCAGCGTGTCGACATACATCAAATCAAGATTCTTGTAGATGGCGTTGAATATCTCAAGATTCTTTGCCACCTCCATATTATGGTTCTTCACATCCTGCGCAGACACATGCAGTGTCAGGCATGAAAACAGGATTATTGATGCTATTCTGAGTTTCATTGACTTTAAAAATATACTATTTTGCGTACAAAGGTACAAAAAATTAGTATTCTACTAAATTTTTTCTTGAAAAAGTTTGCGCAATTCAGAAAAACGTCGTATCTTTGCACCCGCTTAACAGCAAAACTTGCTTCAGTAGCTCAGTTGGTTAGAGCACCTGACTGTTAATCAGGGGGTCGTTGG
>ERZ842401.4694-NODE-4694-length-15692-cov-6.619364_pt1 | contig 15692 bp, 17 predicted proteins | sample MGYA00521270_ERZ842401 | MGnify/ENA primary metagenome ERZ842401 (study PRJEB31892, sample SAMEA3878208) | bioreactor metagenome | biome: Moose rumen | place: Sweden | collected 2011-10 | study: EMG produced TPA metagenomics assembly of the PRJEB12797 data set...
TGTTGTTAACGAATGCAAAGATAATAATTAAATTTGAATATACAATGACAGATGTTGATTCCACGAGACGAGCAACCGTCCACGGGTTTCACAATAACAGGGAAGTCTTTCTCTGTCAGGACATCCTCCACGGCATACTCCGGCACACCGGGCAAGCCATACTGCTTACAGAAGTCCTTAAAATGACGCTTGTCCTGGCAGATATCCCACTGCTCCTTATTACAGTAGAATGGCAGTCCGGCCATCTTGCTCACCGTCATGGCATTCACGATATTGAACTCACCCGGTCCTGTCAGCACCCCGTCAATATTGTTTTCTTTGATAAATGCCAAGAGAGTATCATAATCGTTGGTGCTGATTACAACGGCTTCGTCTGCAAGCTGTTTGGCTGGGCCTTTTTCTGCCTTTTCGTCAGCCACATACACGTAAGCACCCATCTCCTTTGCAAAACGGGTGACATGTACACAAGGAGCCGTTCCTCCAAGTATCAGAATTTTCTTTCCTTTTAATGATTTCATATTTCGAATATGTTATAATTCCACACTCGCCCTTCTGGGCTCAAAACAGCAGCAGGGCCTTAATGCCACAATGCGAACGCCACTAGCCCTCTGTGGGCCAATCTTAGCAAAGGTGGCCAGCACGCTGTGCTTGCCACCAAGCCCAAGGGGGCCGGTCTTGCTCTCGTTCACCTTATCGGTAATCCGCTTCTCGAAGTCGCTCTGCACACCGAAATCGCCTTTTGCCATCGCTTCCATCATCAGGCTCGTGGCCTCGAACTGTGAACGACCAATACCGATAGCCAAGGTACAAGGCGAGCATCCCAACTGCGAAACGGCAGGGATCGCGCGATTCACGATTTCGTCAACCACCACATCCACACTATGCTTGTGGAACACACGCTGGGTGATACCCCGAATGGCTGGGCCACCTCCAAGCATCATAATGGTCAGCCGCAGCACATCTTCATCCACTGGCTTAATCAATATCGGAGAAGGAGCCAATGCTCCACTGTCCTCATCCAGTCCTCCACTCTGGTCAATGCGGGCATAGTCATCGCCCTTGATGGCCATCGGACGGCCCGGCAACTGGCGCAAGCCCATCGCCACACCTTCCTGAATCTGCTGCAGTAGTTCACCACTCACCTGACGGCCTGGGCCTACCTCCAAAAACAGATGCGGAATACCCGTGTCGTCACACAGCGGACTACGCCTCTCTTCTGCCACCAGCGCATTGTCCAGCACTTGGCGCATCACCCAGCAGGAACTTTCAATCTCCTCATTGGCAATAGCCTTGCGATACGCCTCTTTCTGATCCTCGCGGAATGTGGAGCCAGCCCTTACCAGGCAGTCCGCCACTTTTTCTTGTATGCTAATCATAAATGCTCCTCCCCTTTGCTGCACCAATAATGGCCTGATATTTCACAACTTTCAGCCGGTTCATCGCCTCCATCCCCAGCTCGGGATAGGCTATAACTTCACGCTCCACCGTCTGGCTTTCCAGTAAGGCCGTCACGGGTGGAATCACCGCAAAGACGGCATTGTTCTCAGCCAGTTTCTTCACTGTCTCTTTCGAGATCGCCCCCTTGCCCAGGTGCATCTTCACACCCAGTTTGGACAGCGGCTCGAAAGAGCTCTCAATCTCCACTTTATTGCTGGAGGTGGGTCCAACCCCGGCAGGGCTGACAGCCGTATGGAATATCACCGCCCCTTGCAGGTCTATACCCATCTCTGCCAGTTTTCCTTCTTCTCCAGCTTTAATTATCTTAGGAAGCACGGCATCACGCCCGGTATAGATATACCCGCTGATGCTCACCACATCGCCCACATTCAGCTGGCTGATGGCTTCCTCACTGAAAGGTGTTGTCAGTTCTATCATTTCTTACCCATTAAGTTTTCCATCAAAGCCGCTTTCTGCGTTTTGTGGTCAATGTTCAACTTAGGCATATCGCTGCGTATGCCCTGTCGCACGTGCACATCAATGAAAAGAGGCATCTCTCCACTTCCCTGCTCACGCACAATCTTTTGCAACTCTTCTTTGGTCTCTACCGGATGACCAGGCGTGCGATAGCCGCAAGCCTCAGCAATAGCGGTAAGGTTCACCACATATCCTGCCGACGGCTGACCTCCAACGGATTCATTTACCCCGTTGTTCAGTACGATATGCACCATATTGCCGGCTTTGTAGCGACAGTTGGTGGCCAAGGCACCCAGATGCATCACCGCAGCGGCATCGCCGTCAAATACAACGACTTTCTGTTCCGGCTTTGCCAGCGCAATGCCCAAGCCTACAGAAGAGACGTGCCCCATAGAACCCACATTCTGGAACTCGTGACCTTCACCCACGCCGTGAGCCTTCAACTGCTCGTGAACCTCACGGGTAGCCCGACCCGTGGTACCAAGATACACGGCATTGCAGCCCAGCACCTCAACCACAGCTGAAACCGCTTCCTCGCGGTTCATCAGCGGACTCTCGGGATATACCTGCTTCTTGATCTTCTCGGTCAGGATGGCCTTTTTGGCAATCAATGCCACCGGCGAAGAAATCTCCTTGGCCTTGTTCACAGCCCAGGAAAACTTCTCCACCACGGTCTCTTCCGCATCCAGGATCTCATACGGAATATCCATATCCTTCATCAGTACCGGAGTCAGTTCACCCTGCTTCTTGTGTTGGGCGTGATCGCTGATGGCAGGGTCTCCACGCCAGCCAATGACCAGCACCATCGGGATGCCATACACACAGTCGTGCGTCAACGAAAGCAGCGGATTTGTGGCGTTGCCTATGCCGGAATTCTGCATATAAACCACCGGGATGTTGCCGCTCGCCATATAATGACCAGCGGCAATGCCGATGGCATTCCCCTCGTTAGCAGCCATCACGTGCTGCCCGTCGGGGATATTCTTCACCATATAGAGGCAAAAGTCGTTGAGCAGCGAGTCGGGAACGCCCGTGAAGAAGTCAACGCCCATCTTGCTCAAAGCATCAAATAATTGCTTTTGATCTACCATTTTGTTATAGTTTGCTCACCAAGTCTGCGACCTTCGTGTCCGCATCTTTGGTCAATTCATAAATACATTTGAACACATCTTCCTTCACGCCCCCGTAGGACATCAATGATTCATATCGCTCCAGGAACTCTGCTTCCGTAAATGGATTCTCAGGCTCGCCCTTGGGGAAGTCCACCCGCTCCGAATAGGTCCCTGATGCCGTTGTGATAGTCAGGATGGCACTCTGTTTTTCCGGGAATATCTTGCTCAATTCCTCGTCGGATACGACCTGCACTTTCTTGGACAACTCCTTGATGGATTCACTCTCCAGCACATCGTCTTCAAACTCCTGCAAACCGGCCTTCCCGTAAGCCAGAGCCACCGCTGTACTATATGGCGTACTCATCTTGGCGGAATAAGCCCCTTTCACCTCCTGATGGTCGTGGCCTGATACTGCCAAATCGTATGTTTCCACTTTGATTCCAAGCACCTGCTCCGGCGTGATACTATACTGATTACGCAAATGGATAGCAGCCTCCACCGGCGGGTGGGTATAGCGGCAGGAGGCATACGGCTTGGTGTAGCTCTTCATAATAGCGTATGTGCCATTCAGCAAGGTGGGCTTGATGGCCACATTCTCGTCACCTGCCATCATCTTCAGGAATCCGCGATACCCGCCAAGCGGGTCCTCGTGTCCCTTGAATCCGGCCTTGGCCAGTTGCAGGCTAGTGAGCGAGAGCAGTGCGGTCTTCGCCACATTGTAGGGCTTCAGTTCCGACCCATCGTCCAGCACTTTCAACATTCCCGAGGCTGACACGCAGGCCGCAGCAAATGCCTGGAAACGTTCTTCATCCGTAAAGCCAAGCATATTGGCAGCTGCCAGCGTTGCCCCCAGCATTCCGCAGGTACCTGTCGCGTGAAATCCCAACGCCTTGTGCTTGGGCTGGATGGAAACAGCCATCGTGTACGATGCCTCATAGCCTATCACAGCCGCCTGCAGCATCTGTTTCACACTCTTGCCATACCTCTGCGACAGCGGAATCAGCAAGGAGAAAATAGGCGAACCCAAATGGATGATGCCGGAATTAGTCCCGTCGTCATAATCCAAAGCATGTGCATTCAGCCCATTCAGGAACACCGCCTCTTTCAAGGCAAGGCTCTTCCCTGTCCCGATGGCTTTGAAGGCTCCTGCCTCTGGCTCCGCAAAAGCGAAATACCGCTCCATCTTGCCACTTTGGAAGTGGGCACCGGCACAGGTCACCGCCAGATAATCCAGCAGCGACTGCCGAGCCCGCTCCATCACCTTGGCAGGGACGGGCTGCTTGGCCACCTTGTCAATCGCATCAAAATATGCTCGTGATATATTCATAAGTCTTAGATAAACTTGAAGTAAGCAGGACTGTCAGGCTTTGCTATCTCCCAGGCATCATCCATCGCATCGAGGATTGACTGCGGAAGTTCGCCCTTCTTGGCCGCTTCCATATTCTGCTCCATCTGCGTAATCTTGGAGGCTCCCAGCAGAATGCCGTCGCCCTTCGTGGCATCCAGCATCGAATGATTGCAGAGCCAGCGGTATGCCGCCTCCACCATCGGAATGCCTTCCGCCTCACAGGCCTTGCGGATTTCATCCACCGCATCGAAGTAACTCTGCTTCCAATAGCGGTCACGGTAGCTCTTCAGGCGGGCGAAGCGTCCCGGTTCAGGAGCATCCTCAAAGTGGTGATGCTTACCCGTGAGCATACCGCCGGCCAGCGGATTGAAGGCATAGAAGCGCATTCCCAGTGCACGGATGGCCGGGAATAGCTCGAGCTCCACATTGCGGCACAGGGCATTGTACATACCCTGATACACTGTCGGTCTCGGGCAACCGTACTTTTCGCATTGGTACCAGATGTCCACCACCTGCCAGGCAGGATAGTTGCTCAATCCCAACTCCTTCACCTTGCCCTGCTCATAGAGCTCTGCCACGGTCTCCAGCGCTTCCCCTATCGGAGTTTTGCTGTCGGGGAAATGGAAGTATAGCAAATCTACTTTGTCCCGGTTCATCCGCTTGAGGGATTCGTTAAATTCCATCAGGATGCACGCCCTATCCAGCTTGCCGGTAATGCGGGGATGCACCTTTGTGGCAAGTTAATACCCGTCGAGTTTGGGCAGGATCTTGCCCAAATACTTTTCCGTATCTCCGCCGTTATAGACGTAGGCAGTGTCCAATTCTTTATTGCCAGTTTTCAGAAAAGTCTCAGTCATTGTGCGGCTGGCCTCCAGGTCAAGCTGGGGACCAAAATTCATTGTGCCAAGAACTATTTTCATATTATTCATCTTTCCCGAGAACAAGGCTCAATACGGAATCTTCATTCTTCACCACGCCATATACATTAGCACGGCGAACAATTTTTTCTGCCCAGCGGTGGTGCGGTCCAATCTCATTCATTTTGCCTCCACCTTCACTCTTTATAACTCCACCGGAAGTATTCAGGATTTGGATGGCATCATTATATTCTTCCTCAACGACAGTGAACATGGCATTCACAAACTTGGCGTGAGTCGGATGAATGATCGTCTTGCCCACAAAGCCGTTGGCACGATCAAGCATCACTTCCTTCAAGAGTCCGTCAATAGCAGGATTCACAATATCCTGTCCCTTAATCAAAGCATTATGGAAGTTACGCTTAATCACGTCGTCGATGTCGTCGTCCTTATAGGCACGGAAGTACTCCCACACCGCTGCCGACACGCAGTAGTCATTATAGCGGTTGAAGGCATTCAGCACATCAGAGAGCGCATCGCGCACAGTCATGATGTCGAACACCGTAGAATTGATGCCACGACGTACTCCAAACAGTGACGACATGTCTGTACCACCCACACGAATGTTCAGGATCAGTTCCTTGTATGGTTCCAGAATATTTCTTAAAAGCAAAAGTTCCTGATTACGGCTCTCACGGAAAGCTATCTCTTCACCCTCCAAGATGGGCATACCATAGAGCGTCACATCGAGTCGGGCATTGGTCTCTACCAATGTACGCAACACCCCAAGAGCATTCTTGCTGTTGAATTTCGGGAAGTTAAAACCTGTCAGGATATTGGCCTGGCGTTTGGTGATACGCGAGGCAAAGCTCTTAAACTGCTCAGGATTGCGCACTCGCATAAAAATCAGCGGAATGTCATCCTGAGTAATCTTGCCCTCTTCAATCTGATCTGCGAAGAAGTCCATAGTGTCGAGGATATTCTGCTCTGCTGCGGGCAGATCCTCCTCTTTAATGGCATCCTCACAACACATCACGAATGATGTGACAGGCAACTCGTGGTTCACCACTTTGGTACGAATATCCTTCGTTCCAGGCATGTAGAGCGTGGCGCCTAAGCAATACTGCAACGTGTCGCGCTCCGTATTCTTGTTAAACTCCATCGGTTCCTTCACAAAATGGAACCCGGGATTATACATGTGATGTCTCATTTTTCAAACTGAAAATTGAAAGTTGAACGTTGAAAATTAAATGTTATTTCTTTGGAGAAACGATTGCTTCTGGATAATACGTATCGATGACTCGCTTTACCAATGCCACTTGTTTAGCACGTTTCTTGGCATCAGCCTCAGTGGTATCCCAGCTATGCGTCGCTGCCACACTGCCACCAGTCTTCAGATAGATAGGCGCAGCCACACGGATGAACTCCGGCACCTCGTAGTGACGAATAAAACCACCTGTTGACTTCGGGTTCTCTGTATGAATGTCAATGGGAATGTCAATTGCTGCACGAATAGCAGACAGCATCTGCAATTGGATATCACGCACAGGGTTGAAAGAGTTGGCACCTATCTCCTGCAGCATCTTTGCCGAACAGGGATTACCATGCCCTGTATGTGCAGACACTTTAAATTTTACGTCGGCAGGCAAGAACCCGTCGCGGCGCATCTGGTTCATCAACCATAGTTGCCCCTCATCATAAACCATGAATGAGCGAACACCAATCTTCGCAGCACGCTTGATGTCTTCTACAGCGCGAACGATTTGCTCCTGACCACGCAGACGATACCCCATGCGTACACCCTCAGGAGTATTTACCGAAGCACTTGTGTCAATAGTTGCACGAGGCCCTGTGGCCAACAGCAGTTCCACGTTCCATTTTTGAGCATACTCCAACATTTGCTCTATCTCACTGTCAAGCAGTCGCATGATACCCTGCGTCTGAGTCACACGATGTATCTCAATGCCATAGCCATCCAATGCTTCCAATAAAGCCTTCATCGGTCCAGGGCCCTGAATACCGGGCACCTCAAAACGATATTGTCCACCATCTTCAAATCGTTTTTCTGAAGTCGGCAAGTCATACAGGTCGCCACTCGGCATACCAATACGCTTCAAATAGTCTCTTGTTTCTTTCATCTTTCTAATATTTTAATTCTTCTTATTGCTAACAGTATTAATATTTTTTCTTCCTAATACGGATACAAGTGTCTGCAGAATGATCTTGCAGTCCATCACGAAACTAATATGCTCAGCATAATAGGCATCCCAGTGGAATTTCTCGTCCTGTGTAATACTATTGCGATAATAAGCCTGCGCATAGCCTGTGATACCAGGCTTGACACCATAGCTTTTCCTTCGGTCTTCATCCATTTCATTAATATTCTTATCTGCATGCCAGATTTTCGGTCTTGGCCCAATAAAACTCAAGTCGCCCATCAGAACATTTAGGAACTGAGGAAATTCGTCCAGACTGGTCTTACGCAGAAATCGACCAATAGGAGTCACGCGAGGATCATCATCGGCATTATAGGTACTGCCATCAGGATTCTTCAGATTCGGTGAATTCACATACATGCTCCTCAACTTAAACATCTTAAAGGGCCTATAGTCCTTGCCTGCACGTTTTGCATTATAGAACACCGGTCCCTTATCCGTCAGCCAGATAATCGGACCAAAAATAATGATGACCAGCAACACAAAAGGCAGCATCACCAATGCCCCGCAGAAGTCAATCAGTGGTTTAAAAAAGTGTCTGTACATATTCTATTCTGTTGTAAACTTAACTTGGTTAATCAGATTGTCAGCCAAACCAATGGCAATATCAGCAGTCTCTCCCGTCACTATCACATGGCCGCTACGGTCAAGACTGGAACGCACTTCAGGAATCACATCCCCCACTTGATGATAGATCTCAGCATCATAGACAAACGAGCGTTTCAGGTTTTCCGCCCCCTCAACTCCTATAAGTACACCAGCCTTGGGTGTAAAATAACGGATGCACACGCCCTGCCCCTTGGTCTTAGGCATTAGGTCTGGCTCTATGCCCAAAACTACATCGATAGTAGCTGCCACCATATCAATTCCTGTACTCAAATGCGTCAGTTCGGTTGAAATAAAGTCACCACCCATACGTGCTCCTATCTCCATCAGATAGGCTTCGCCATTCTGAATCTTCAATTCACAATGAGCGGCACAGTTCGTCAATCCTAGTGCCTTGCAACCTGCAATAGCACCATCCTTTAGCTTCTGCTGAATATCCACAGGATAAACAGATGGTTGGTTATGCCCTAACTCCACGAAATAAGGAGCCTCCGTTGTCTTCTTGTCCGTAACAGCCAGCACATGCGGTTCGCCTTTCCATACAATCACCTCAACAGAGAATTCTGGCCCTTCAATGAACTGTTCTATCAGCACCTGATGGTCACGGCTCTCATCCAACGCCCTTTGATAAAGATACACAAACTCTTCTTTTTTAATTCCCTTCTCCACCTTGGCAATTCCACGGGAACCACTATTACGAGAAGGTTTCAGAATGGCATTCGTATCAAACTCATTGCAGAACACATTCCAAGCATCCTCCTCATCCTTAGTCAGAATGGATTTCGGACTTGGTGCTCCATACCGTTCAAACGCCTCTCGCATCAAGTGTTTATTAGTAGCACGAATAGCCATCTCCTTAGAAATACCACTCAAATGCAACTCGTCATTGATGCGCCCCATCACATTCATAGCCACCTCAGAACAAGGATGAATCACACCATCTACATGTTCCTCTTTAGCCAATGCAACCATCTTTTCCTCATTCATCAGGCCACCTGGCACAATGGCTTTATCTGCCATTGACATCCCTGGCGCATCAGGATCATCGTCGGCAGCGATGACATAGTAGCCCATATCCTTGGCCTTCTTGATAACCGGCAACTGCAGCAATCCCGCTGCCAATACTAATAGTTTTTTCATTCCTTTAAAGAATATCTTCTAATCTTACAATCGCTTTTCCAACGAAATCAGACAAAGCTTTTATCAATGGTTCATCTTGAGGTTCCATTTTTGATGGATACTTTAAATTTAGCTCATTAAATGGAGAATATATGTTATCACGACTTCCTGACTCCTCCATATATACTTTAACACGTATTACTGGCATCAAGGGATAAAGTCTGTCATACCATACCTGTCGTATAGCAGCCTGATTAAGGTCATCACTTGATACCTTTGGTGTAAAAAGCAGTTCTATCGATTTTAACTTTAGAAAATCTTTACACACATCTTTTAATTGATCCTTGCTGTAATAATCGTTACTATAAGGATTTGCCTGTGGGTATATCTTGCGGACACTGTCCAATATGAAGCTGTCTATAAAATCCATCAGGTCTCGATTCAATGTACTCGAATCAACATGATAGACATACAAAAGCGTGCCAACCGACATCTTTCCAGATACCGACTCCCCCGCAAGTCTTATCGTACAAACTTTATAGAATTCTGTTATCATACTTATTGTATTTCATTTTTCTTAATAATCTTTGCAGGATTACCTCCAATTATAACATTATCAGGAAAAATACCACAAACAACACTACCAGCTCCGACAACACAATTTCGCCCAAAACGAGTACCTTTCATTATTAAGCAATTAGCACCAAATGAAATATTCATCTCCTATAACAATAGGTTTGTGTTTTAGATTCTCCATTAAGTGAGAATAACGATTTTTCTCATGCAGCGGATGTATATCACTATCAACTTATCTGCTAAGACTTACCACTAGTGTCCCGTTGTAAAAACCGTCCCGTTATACATGAAACACTTGTAAAAACATCTTTAAAATCACGCTCTTATTTCTAATATATCTAATTCGTTTAGAGGGACATATGGCCCGTCACACACCTCAAATATCACAGATGGCTCTAAAACCTTAACTGAATGCCATTGTCCCTGCGGTATTACTATAGCCTTATTGTGGTTTGCCATAGACAATTCATATGAACTAATTATAGAACCATCGATATTATAAAAACATACACATATATGCCCTTTAACAATTACGTATGTTTCATCCTTATTTGGATGCCTATGAATAGGAATTCGTGTTTGAGGCAACAATGCGTTAAACATTCTTTGCGATGGAGAAGTTGGAGTCTTATGCAATAAGTAGGCATATCGATATCGATCAGATAATAAAGCTTGCCTGAGTAGTCTATCTAAAAAGGAATCATCAATTAACATAATTAACTACTACATATTTATAGATAATACTTTTGCGGTAGAAACCTTGTTATGCTGTACCACAAACCACCTTGTATACGAATTTCTTATATCACTTTATTAAAATTTTTAGAAAAAACTAACAAACAATTTTAAGATAATCTTTTAAGCTCATCAATTGTTTATCCTTCTCTGAAATAATCAAATTTTCCTCCCCACCAATCAATTCAAATGGCCATTTAATATTGATTTCAGGGTCGTTATACATAATACCACTATCACCTTCACCATAGAACACCTCACCGCATTTATAACTGACAATGGAATCTTCTATTACTAAATAGCCATGACCGAAATACTGTGGTATATACAGTCCTACTTGGTTTTCACCAGTGAGGTCAAAACCTCTCCATTGACCAAAGGTTGGAGAATCTGGACGTAGGTCAACTATCACATCATACACGTGACCGCTGATGCACCGCACCAACTTAGCCTGCTGTTTAACCAACTGGAAATGGGTAGCGCGTATAACACCACGTTTAGAGATGGTATAAAAAACCTCTTTCAGCTCGTGCTCAATGCCATTTGCCTTGAACATTTCAACATTGTAGTCCTTTACAAACCCACCACGTTCATCTGTTGCGTAGAACGGCTGTATCTTATATGCACCTTTGAGATTAAGTTCCTCAAAATTGAATTTTGTTATCATTGCTCGATTGTTTTTAACCAGTCCATTGTCATCTTTGTTCCCTCAGCAAAGCTCACGTCAGGCATAAACCCACAGTCATTCTTGATGTCATCAATACCAAATGTGCTCAATGGCATATTGGTCCCTGTGAAAGGCACATCTCCAAACAGTGGCTTGGAATCAGGGCCACAAGCAGCCACCATCTCAAGAATGAACTCCTTCAACGGGCGTGGATTGCCACTTCCAATCATATACTCACAGAAGGGCTTACCTTTTTCTGCTACCAGATAAAATGCTTTTGCCACATCGCTTACATACACAAAGTCATAGTTTTGTGTAGCAGCCGTGAATTGGAGTGGTTCTCCATTGATAATCTTACGAAGTGTTGTGTTCACAAAACGTGGAGAGAACTCACCAACGCCATAAGCATTTGTAATCATAGGCCAGAGCAAATCAATACCAATATTTGCAGCAACGCTCTTGCACATACAGTGAGCAATATGCTTTCCCATTCCGTAGATATAGGCCATTCCTGGGTGACTGCCCTGTGAATGAATTGCGGCTTCAACCTCATACTCCATGATACTGCCTGCACATACAAAACGTGTACAACCAAGCTCTTTAGCAGCTTTCATCACCTCAACAGTATTGAGTGCATTCTGCATTTGGAGATTGTAATCCACACGTGCAGGACCGGCAGAACCAGCCCATGCAAAGTGAACAAACGTGTCATAAACTCCCTGAGGAATCTTCTCCATCATACCCTTAATATCAGTGATGTCACACTGCATATAAGTCAGGTTGGGATGTGCCTCTAAACGACGGGCTGTTTCACCCATATCCAATGCCAAGACTGTCTTACCATTGTTAAGGAAGTGCTTGACTGTATAACTACCAACGAAGCCATCAGCTCCGGTTATGATTACTTTTTCCATATCAATTATCCAATGAATTTTTCAATTTCTTCTACACAGAGACCATATGCATCCTGTGTCTTATACTTTTTATACCAATCAGAAGTCAACACGGCACAACGTTTGGCATCCAAACGAGGTTTCCAGCCTAAACGAGTTTTGGCCTTAGTGATATCCAACATAAGCAGGTTAGCCTCATGAAGCGCATTGGGATCTGACACATCCTTCAACTCACCATAACCGAAGTTTTCAATCATAGCTGTAGCCACCTCCCAAACGGTAAGTACAGACTCTTGTTCCGGTCCAAAGTTCCAACCTTCACAGTACTCTGTAGGATGTTCCCACATCTTCTGTGCAAGGAGTATATAGCCACTCAGTGGTTCAAGAACATGCTCCCAAGGACGCACAGCCTTTGGCGAGCGAATCTCAATGGGCTTTCCAGCCTCCAAGGCACGGATGCAGTCCGGAATGATGCGGTCTTTAGCCCAGTCACCACCGCCAATCACATTGCCAGCACGAACACTGGCAAGGCTAACATGATGTTTCTTGCCATAATCCTCGGGATTAAAGAAGCTCCTACGCCAACTCTGAATGGCTATCTCGCAAGCGCCTTTTGATGAGCTATAGGGGTCGTAACCTCCAAAGGGGTCATCTTCCTTATAACCACGCATCTGCTCCTTATTGTCGTAGCACTTGTCGGTGGTTATCATGACACACACTTTGACACTTTCCGTTGCACGGATGGCTTCCATGATGTTGATGGTTCCCATCACGTTAGTCTGGTAGGTGTCAACAGGAATCTCATAGCTGAGACGTACTAGAGGCTGTGCTGCCAAGTGGAAGACGATCTCGGGCTGATACTGGCGGAAGATTTCCTTCATTTTCTCACCATCACGAATGTCCGCACGAATGTCTGCCTTGATCTTCTTGCCGATGCCAGATAGCACAAAGTTATCTTTCTCAGAATAGGGTTCTAAACCGACACCTACCACCTCTGCACCCAGTTTATGAAGCCAGATGGAGAGCCAACTGCCTTTGAAACCAGTGTGACCGGTTACAAGGACTCGTTTGCCCTTATAAAAGTTGTTGAAAATATCTATCATCTTAAACTTATTGATCTATTAAACACCTTGAACTTTAAACCCTCGGTATCTCACGTTCCCAGCGCTTCCAAGGCGCAGTGCCGTTAGCAAGCAGACCTTCCAGTAAGTTCTTCTCACGAATATTGTCCATACACTGCCAGAAGCCTTCATGGATATATGACATCAATTCACCCTCTTTGGCAAGGCGCTCCAATGGCTCGCGCTCCAATGGCTGTGAGTCGCTATCTATGTAGTCGAATACTGATGGTTCTAACACCATATAACCGGCATTAATAGGTGCTCCGTCCATGGAGTTCTTCTCACGGAAAGCACGAACGTTCATATCCTTGGTAATGTCAAGCACACCCTTCTCTTGCTTCATCTTAACAGCAGTAAGAGTTGCTTTTTTACCATGACTCTTATGGAAATCAACGAGCTTGTTGATATCCACATCGCAAACGCCATCACCGTAGGTCATCATGAAGGTCTCATTGCCAACGTATTCCTGCACACGCTTGATACGACCACCTGTCATTGTGTTGTAACCAGTATCTACAACAGTCACCTTCCACGGTTCAAGTTTACTGTGGTGAACGGTCATTTCATTCTTCCCTTCACGGAAATCAAACGAAACATCACTATTATGCAGAAAATAGTTAGCGAACCATTCCTTAATATACTCTTGCTTATATCCCGCACAAATGATAAATTCATTGTGACCAAAGTGGGCATACTCCTTCATAATATGCCAAAGGATTGGCATTCCTCCGATTTCAATCATCGGTTTGGGTTTATACACGGATTCCTCGCTGATACGGGAACCAAAACCACCTGCTAAGAGAACTACTTTCATATTATATGTATTTATTGTTTACAGTTTGGGCCTATGTCCGATTATCTTTTTTAAACCTCTGATGATACTCCAAGATAGTTTGGAGCCAAAGAGAAGCAACACTATATAATAGAGATAAAAATAAGGAGAATTTGCGTAACCCAATTTCTTCAATCCATGGCAATAATCAATAAAATCTTTAAATCGCCAATATGGACCACGCGCTTGTGCAACAAACGAGAAAGAATATTTTGACATATAATTTTTCAATATGGTTGCAGAACCGTCCTTATACTTTTCATCCATAAAATCAATGATTTTCATGTACCAGGAAGCAAAGTTCAAGCGGTCTTTTGCTCCTTTCAAACCACCAGTGTATAGTTTCTTTTCTTCTTTACTGTCACCAAAGTAATGAACACCTCCTGGTATTTGCTCAGAAATGACTATGCGTGAATATGCGGCAGGATGATGATAGCAAACTTCTGCTGCCAAATAAACTTGATATAGAAGTGAGCCGTCAAAACAATCAACGATATATTCACGAGCATACTCAGTGCGGATAGTAAACCCAGACAGAAAAACACCCTTGTCAAATAATTCAATGTAGGAATCTCTTCCAGCAGGAAACTCCCTGTCCGCAGGATAATAACGCTGAATCATACTATCCCCGTTTTTAAAAGTAAACTTGTATGAACGGAGTATATAACCAACATCCTGATGGTCGCGAACAAATTCCACAAACTCATCCATCGCACCAGGCATAAATATATCGTCATCACTAAAAAGCATTGAAAACTTTCCTGTGGAACGTTGCATGATGGCTCTAATATTACGATCATAGCCTATGTTCTGCTCATTTTCATAATAATAAACCTCAAAAGGAGTCTTGGCTTTGAATGCCTCCACGACCTCCCGCGTTTCTTTCTGCTTGACAGAACAATTCTCACTTATGACAATATCTACATCGTCATACTTTGTTGTATCTATGCTCTCCAGCATCCGCTTCAGCTCAAGCGGACGGTTGTATGTTGGAATACAAATTGAAATTAGTTTGGTTTCCATATTTACTTATTTACTAGCGATTCAAACATATTAATTGTATCATAATAGTATTTTTCAGGTGAATGGTTCGCTATCACGAAATCTCGACCACATTTTCCCATCTCAATGGCTTTATCCCTATCATTAAGCATCCTCTTGATTTTATCCATTAAATCATTAGAATCACCTGACGAAAACAAGTAACCTGTTTTATTATCAATTACGACCTCAGGTAAACCACCAATTTTTGATGCTATAACAGGACGTCCATTGGCATATGCTTGAAAACTAACATAAGAGCTAACTTCTGGCCAAATCGAGGGTACAACAACACAACAAGACTCTTTTATTATAACATCCAATTCTTCTCCCCATTTTGGCCCTAACAAATTTATATTACTAATGTTATTATTTTGGATGTATACTTTGAGTTCTTCCTCGGCAGAACCTTTACCAACAATGTTGAAAACCGCATTCGGCAATTTTTGTGCAGCTTCTGCCAATATAAAAACACCTTTCTCCTTCTCTATCCTACCGAAATATAAAATTGAATTTCCGAAGTTATAATCAGGTGTAATGTTTGTTGCATTATATGGATTATAATGAACGTAGCATGAATTCATGGGATAACCACTTTTCTCGTAAGCGTCTCTGATTATACGCATTGTACGATTCGTTGGTAGTTTGTACCTTT
>ERZ842401.4696-NODE-4696-length-15690-cov-5.621426_pt1 | contig 15690 bp, 13 predicted proteins | sample MGYA00521270_ERZ842401 | MGnify/ENA primary metagenome ERZ842401 (study PRJEB31892, sample SAMEA3878208) | bioreactor metagenome | biome: Moose rumen | place: Sweden | collected 2011-10 | study: EMG produced TPA metagenomics assembly of the PRJEB12797 data set...
ATGAGAATAGGAAGAAGCGACAGCTCTTCCGAAGAAGGGCGGCAATCGAGCCGCTCATCGGACACCTCAAGTCAGACTGCCGAGCTGAGTATCAGGGCTATTACTGACCCCATACTGCGAAACCTATCGGTTTCTTTTATGGGGTTATTGAGATTCAGCCTCTTCGAGGCTGTTGAAAAACAGTCGAATATAGGATAGGAGCCTTGTATAATTGTTTATCAATAACCCCTAATTTCTCAACTTCCTAATTTCTTAACTCTAATCTCCTAACTCGGAATCAGCTTCTTATCTTGGCTCCGAGCTTGGTTTCGAAAGTTTTCTGCAGTTTGGCCATTACAGCATCTATCTGCTTATCGGACAGGGTTTTGTCCTTATCCTGCAACACAAAACTTACTGCGTAGGATTTCTTGCCTTGTTCAATGCGGTCGCCTTCGTAAACATCGAACAGGCCGACTTTTTTCAGCAGTTTGCGCTCTGTTTCGTAGGCGGCACGTTCTATCTCGTCGAAGGTAACGGCCTTGTCGATAACCAACGCAAGGTCGCGGCGCACCTCGGGGAACTTGGCCACTTCGGCGTACACCACATCCTTGGCGGGAAGGCTCTTCAGCACCAAATCCCAGTTGATGTCGGCAAAGAACACCGGCTGTTTGCAGTCCATACGTTTCAAAGTGGCTTTCGATAGTTCGCCTACGGTGGCCAACACCTTACGGTTATCCTTGAAAATCAATGCAATACCTTTACTATAATATTTCTCCGAAGCCGGTTCTACCACCACACGCGACAGGTTGATGCGCAGACGCTGCAAAATGCTCATCACCCGTGCCTTAAGGTAGTAGAAATCAGTCTTTTCCGATTTCAGCTTCCAATTTTCGGGCACTTCGGCACCGGTTTCGAACAGCGACAGGTGGCGTTCCTCGAAATAATGTTTGGTTACGTCGCTATTCTCCACTTGGTCGGGATTGTAGCGGTAAATCTTGCCAAACTCGAACAGCTTCTGGTTCAGTATTTTATGGTTAAGATTGTAAACCACGCATTCAAGACCGCTGTACAGCAAAGTCTGACGCATAACGTTCAGCTCCTTGCTCAACGGGTTGAGAATCACCACATTGTTCTTCGGGTCGAAATCCTCGTTGTTGTCGTAGTATTCCGATTTGGTTAGCGAGTTGTTCATTATCTCGCTGAAACCATTGTCGGCCAAGTAGTTGCCAATAACATTCTGCACCTTGTGCGGATTGGGTTTGGGGGCGTACGACAGGCAACTGTTCAGGCTTTCGCCGAAAGCTATGTTGTTGTAGCCGTAAATACGCATAATCTCCTCAACCACATCGCATTCGCGGGTAACGTCAACCTTGTTGGTGGGCACACTCACGGTCATACCCTCGGCATCGTCGGCAAGCACCTTTATGTCGAGCATGGAAAGTATTGATTTGATGGTATCTACAGGTATAACCTTGCCCATCAGCGCAAAAATGCGACGGTAGTTTATCTCCACCTTGCAAGGTTCTATGGGTTTGGGGTAAATGTCTGTAATGTCGGAACTTATGATGCCACCTGCCAACTCTTTTATCAGCATTGCCGCCCGTTTGATGGCATATATGGTGATATTGGGGTCGCAGCCACGCTCGTAGCGGAACGAGGCATCGGTCTTAAGTCCGTGAAATTTAGAGGTTTTGCGTATGCTCACGGGATTGAAGTAGGCGCTTTCGAGAAACACGTTGGTGGTGTACTTGGTTACGCCCGATTTTTCGCCGCCGAACACACCGGCAATGCACATGCCTTCGTTTTCGTTGCAAATCATCAGCTCGTTGCCGTTCAGTTTGCGCTGAACGCCGTCGAGGGTGGTGAACATTGTTCCGGCAGGCAATTTCTTCACTATCACGTGGTTTCCGTCAATTTTGTCGGCATCGAAAGCGTGCAGTGGCTGTCCCACTTCCATCAGCACAAAGTTGGTGATGTCCACCACGTTGTTTATCGGACGCAGTCCTACGGCCACAAGTTTGTTTTTCAACCATTCGGGCGACTCGGCCACCTTAACGCCGGTGATGGTGAGGCCGGTGTAGCGGGGACAGTTTTCGGTGTCCTCAACAGTGATTTCGGTCTTGCGGTCGCTGTTGTCCTGTTTAAAGTTGGCAACCGAAGGTATGTCGAGTTTCAGGTTGCCGCCGTGCTGGGTGTTGTAGGCGGCCACAAGGTCGCGGCCCACGCCGATGTGCGAAGTGGCGTCGGAGCGGTTGGCGGTGATGGCCACCTCAATGGCGTAGTCCTCTTCCACATGGAAATACAGTTTAGCGGGCATTCCCACGGGAGCGTCGGCGGGCAGCACCATAATGCCATCGTGCGAGGTGCCGAGTCCAAGCTCGTCTTCGGCGCAGAGCATGCCTTCCGACACGCATCCGCGGATTTTCGATTTCTTTATCTCAAAAAATTCAGTGTCGGAGGTGTAAATTTTTGTGCCTATGGTGGCCACAACCACTTTCTGTCCAGCGGCCACGTTGGGTGCGCCGCAAACGATGTCAAGCAGGCGGTCGCCGGCCACATCAACGGTGGTAACGTGCAGATGGTCGCTGTCGGGGTGTGGCTCGCAGATCATCACCTGACCGATAACCACATGTTCGAGACCGCCTCTGATGGTCTCAACTTTTTCAATTCCTTCTATTTCGAGGCCGCTGAATGTTAGAACATTGTCAATCTGTTCGGGAGTGAGGTCGGATTTTACGTAATCTTTCAACCATTTGTACGATACTATCATATCACTTGCATTTTCCTATTATTCAATTTGTTGTATAATTCAAAAACGACAGTTTGCCGTTTTTTTCAAAATTTCAAAGATACGATTTTTATTTTTATTTAGCAAGAAAAAAAACGGCGGAAAAAGCATTGCCGCCTCCGCCATGCTACACTTGGTAACGAAAATATTTTTTTTCAGAACACCTCGACAATTGTTTGCTTCACCCCGTTGAACGAAAAGGTGTCGCCCTCTCTCCTACCCTTTATTACCTGAAACACAGGCACATTGGCCGAAATGCCGAAATAAACTTCTCCGCCCGACGTAAACTTGCCCATCCCAACGGAAACGAACATCCGCTGTTTGTCGGTAACCACAATGGAGCCGTAGTCCACCATCGATTGAGGTTTCGAATTTTGCAGCTCCTGCAGGTGCACTATGCTTTCCAAGGCGTTGGAGTATTGTTTGGCAAACATGTCGCGCGAACGCATTATTTTTGTGCGGAACGAGTCGTAGCGGTCTTTGTTGGGGCCGTAGTCGTTGGCCTGCTGTTGAGCGGCGTCCATCTCGGCCCTGGCGGTTTGGGCCACATGGCGCTGGTGCGCGATGCTGTCGGCAATAACGGCGGCGCGGTGTTCTTCTTTTGTCATAATGCAGTGGTTAAAAACAAGGCAGGAGTCCGAAAAAACAGACGTCCTGCCTCGATAGCGTTTTATTTAATTATCAACCAATTACAAAGTTCTGCCTGGGTACACTTTCAGAGCCTCTTCCAAGCATTTGATGGCTTTTTTGAGGTCCTCGATGCAGATGCAGTAGGTGATACGTGCCTGATGGCGGCCGTTTTCGGGATTTACATAGAAACCGGTGGCCGGTGCCAGCATCACTGTCTCGCCGTTGTAGTTGAAATCGGTGAGCAGCCATTGGCAGAAACAGTCGCTGTCGTCGATTGGCAGGTCCACCACGGTGTAGAAAGCTCCTTTAGGATTGGGGCAGAAACAGCCGGGGATTTTGTTTATGCCTTCCACAACCACGTTGCGGCGTGCTATGTATTCTGCCTGCACCTTGTCGAAATACTCCTGCGGGGTATCCACTGCGGCTTCGGCAAAAATCTGACCAAAGCTGGGAGGACTCAAGCGTGCCTGTGCCAGACGCATGGCAATGCTGTAAACCTCGCTGTTGCGGGTGACGAGGCATCCCACACGGGCACCGCAGGCGCTGTAGCGTTTCGAAACGGAGTCGAACAGCACCACGTTGTTCTCGCATCCGGGCAGGTTAAGCACGCTGTAGTGCTCGTGCCCGTCGTAGCAGAACTCGCGGTAAACCTCGTCGGCAAACAGGAAAAGGTCGTATTTTTTCACCAGTCCTGCCACTTTCAGCAGTTCTTCTTTGCTGTACAGATAACCGGTGGGGTTGTTGGGATTGCATATCATGATGGCGCGGGTGCGCGGAGTGATAGCCTTTTCGAAATCTTCGATAGGAGGCAGTGCAAAGCCGGTCTTGATGTCGCTGGGGATGGTAACTATCTTTGCGTCGCACAGTTTGGCGAAAGTGTTGTAGTTGGTGTAGTAGGGTTCGGGGATTATGATTTCGTCGCCGGGGTTCAAACAAACGGTGAAAGCCATCTGCAGGGCTTCGCTGCCGCCGGTGGTAACGATGATACGTTCGGGGGTGAGCTCTATGCCGTAGCGTTTGTAGTATTCGCAAAGTTTTTTGCGGTACGACAAAATTCCGGCGGAGTGGCTGTATTCCAGCACTTTGATTTTGGTGTTGGCCAAAGCGTCGAGGGCTCCCTGCGGAGTTTCGATGTCGGGCTGGCCGATGTTGAGATGATAAATTTTTATTCCTCTTTCCTTGGCTGCGTCGGCAAAGGGCACAAGTTTACGTATGGCCGATTGCGGCAGTTCTTTACCTTTGTTTGAAATATGTGGCATGACGTGTTATGATTAAAAAAAAGAGAAAGTATTTCCGAAAGGACGAAAATACTTTCCAAAACTTAATATCTATTTTTCTGATTTCAAGACCCTTACTGTTTTACAGTTCCTTTTATTGTAAGAGTAACAGTGGGTGTTGTGGTGGAGTTGGAGTTCACCGTAACGCGTTTGCTGAAACCGCCGATGTTGTTGGTGTTGTAGCGCACTTTGATGGTGCCGGTTTTGCCGGGCATCACAGGGGCTTTGGTCCAGCTGGGGGTGGTGCATCCGCACGATGCTCTTACGTTGGAGAGTATCAGGGGTTCGTTGCCCACGTTGGTGAATGTGAACTCGCAGTTGCCGTCGCCGCCTTTTTTGATTTCACCGTAGTCGTGAGTGGTGCTTGTGAACTCAATCTTGGGACCGTTTTGTTCGGCCTGAGCCTCGGTGGCTGTGGCGGGCTTGTCTTGTGCATTGGCTATTCCAAACGAGAATAAAGCCATCAAACTTGCTAAAAGTATCTTTTTCATGACTTATGTATTTTTTATTTTATTTCGGACATTACTTTTGTTTGTAACAAAATCGGTTGCAAAATTACTATTTTTAATTGTGAAAAAGTAATTTTTTTGCCGATATTTTTTCACATCTTAGATAATAAACTATGTTTCAACGCCTTATCAAAGAGCATATGCTTCGCGGAACGATGGTATCTCTATGTTTTTGAAACCATTTTTATGCAGTGTTTCGCTAAAATTCAGCTGCGTTTGTTCCTCGCCGTGAACAAGGAAAATCTTTTTCAGTTTTTTCTTGTCCTGACAGCTTATGTAACGCATCATCTCCTCGTAGTCGGCGTGTGCGGAATAGGAGTCGATGCGGCGCAGGTCGGCGCGCACGGTATATTCGTGGCCGAAGATGGACACGTGCTCGTCGCCGCGCATTATGCGTGCCCCAAGGGTTGTTGGCGAGCAGTAGCCTACGCAGAGTATGGTGGTTTTGGGGTTTTCTATGTTGTTGGCCAGATGGTGTTTAACACGTCCGGCCTCCATCATGCCCGAAGCGGAGATGATGACGCAGGTTTTGTTGCGCACATTAAGTGCCTTCGAGGCCTCCACCGACTGTATGTACTGCAGTTTGTCGAAACCGAAGGGGTCTGGGTCGGATTTCATGCGTTCTTTTATTGTGTCGTTGAAACAGTCGGAGTGGATACGCATTATGTTGGTGGCCGAAACACTGAGCGGGCTGTCCACAAACACGTCGATGTCGGGCAGCAGTTTCTTGTTTTTCAAGCGGTTGAGGGCGTAGATTATTTCCTGTGCCCTGCCTATGGCGAAAGATGGGATGATGAGCTTGCCACGTTTTTTGGTGCAGGTGTCCAAAACGGCCTGCAGCAGGTCTTGCTCTGCGTTGTCAAAACCCTTGTGCTTGCGGTCGCCGTAGGTGGATTCCATTATCAGGTAGTCCACTTGTGGGAACGGTTCGGGGTCGCGCAGTATCTGGGTGTCGTACCTGCCGATGTCGCCTGTGAAGCAGATACGGATTTTTTTGCGTCCCTCTTTCACTTCGAGCATAATTGCGGAGCTGCCGAGTATGTGTCCGGTGTCGAAAAATTCCACCGTTACCTCGCCTTCGATATTGAATTTTTTGTGGTAGGGCACACTGATGAAACACTGCATGCAGGCCTGTGCGTCGGCAAGGGTGTAGATAGGTTCGACCTCCTCTTTGCCCTGAGCGCGCATTTTTTTGTTGAAAGTGTGGGTATCGGCCTCCTGAATGCGTCCGGCGTCGGCAAGCAGTATGGAACACAGGTCGCGGGTGGCGGGAGTGCAAAGCACCGTGCCGTTGAACCCCATCCTATATATATAAGGTATAAGTCCCGAGTGGTCGATATGCGCATGCGAAAGTATCAGATAATCAATTTCTTGCGGATTAAATCCGAGGTTACGGTTCATACTGTCGGTTTCGAGGCCCTTGCCTTGGTACATACCGCAGTCGAGCAATATCCTAAGTCCGTTTTTGGTGGTTATCAGGTGTTTGCTGCCGGTAACTTCTTTGGCGGCACCCATAAATTTTATCTCCATAAGGTAGTTTGTTTTTGTGTCTTTCTAAAACGTATGCAATGTTTTTTTATTTTGTACGGTACAGATATTTTTTTTTAGAAATAATACACCAAAAAACCTACTGCCCCGCTTGCAATTAAAAGCAGTATTGGACTTTTCTTGTACCTGAACGATGCCACGAAAACGCCTGCGAAAAGCAGCACGCTCACCACCACCTGCTTGTGCGACTGCTGCCACGAACCAAAATTTTCGGGCGAGGACAACGACAATGCCGCCGCTGCGATGAGTCCCACCACTGCAAGTCGCAACACCCTGAAAACAGTTTCTACCACGGGATTGTTGCGATGTTTTGCCAGATAGCGGCACAGCAGCAACATGGCTATGAACGGCAGCAGTATTACGGCAAACGACGCCACCAACGAGCCCACAACGCCCATCAGATGGGTGCCGCCACTGTTAAGCACCACTGTGTAGCCGGTATAAGTGGCAGTGTTTATCCCCACTGGACCAGGAGTCATCTGGCTAACGGCAAGCAGGTCGGTGAATTCCTCGGCAGTGAGCCAATGGTTTTTGCCAACCACCTCGCTCTGTATCAGAGCCACCATGGAGTAGCCGCCCCCAAAAGTAAATATCCCTATCTTACAGAAAATCAGAAACAAACGCAGTATTATCACCTCGCACTACCCTCCTTCCAGATTTTTATACGAGAATAAACAAAACCAGCGATGGCGGCTACAAGTATCACTATCACCGGCGAAACACCCAGAAGCCAAATCAGCAATGCCGAAAATATTGGAATCCAAACGTTTTGCCACGATATGCGTGCTGTTTTCGCCATTTTGAAAACTGGTGCGGCTATCAGTGCCACCACTGCGGGACGCAGTCCTTTAAATATCGCCTCAACCACCTGATTTTCACGAAATTGCCGAAAAAACATTGCCAATAGCAAAATAATAGCCACCGGCACGATGATGTTGCCTACAACCGCCACCACGGAGCCTTTCACCCCTTTGAGTTTGTAACCGATATTGGTGGCCATATTTACGGCGAACACACCGGGCATGGCTTGCGAAACGGACAAAATGTCCATAAACTCCTCACGGTCAAGCCAATGGCGTTTGTCAACGATTATGTCTTCCATCAGCGGAATCATGGCATATCCGCCGCCAATGGTGAAAGTGCCAATTTTGAAAAAGGAATAGAACAAATCTCTGTATCGTGCCATAGTGCAAATGTTGTGAAGTTATTTCACGCGGATACGTCGTCCGACCCTGAGCGTGGTGTTTTGGCCGAGTCCGTTCAGCTGGCAGAGTTTTTTCACCGTGGTGTGGTGGCGCCGTGCAATGCTGCCAAGGTTGTCGCCTTTTTTTATGATATAATATTTCGACGAACCATGGGTTGTGGTATTTTTTGATGTGGCATGATAATCGTTGTCCACAGCGGTATCCGCCTCCATAGTGCGGTATGCCATCATCCGTTCGGGCGGTTCCGAATGCACATTCACCCTGTTTTCGGACCTGATGGAACGGTAAACGCTGCGGTTCATGTTGCTGGGTGTTAGCCTGAAGTTGCGGTTCACCGGTCTTCCGTTGTCGGCAAGGCTGTGTGAGAAAAGCCACTGGTAGGTTTCGTGCATATAAAAAGCGTACACCAGCTGTCCGTGGTTCATCCCATTCAGGCGTGTCCAGATAAGGCGGTTGGCGGTGTCGCGGCACGATGTGATGGCGTCAACCACCCGCTGCGACTGCGAAATGCCCACTGCCCTGTCGGCGGTGCCGTGCAATATCCACAGCGGCACATCGTTGAGCGGACACAGGTTGCGGTTGTTGCCTCCGCCACACAAAGCCATGGCAGCGGCAATTTTTGACGGATACGACGCCGTGAAATCAATGGTTCCGTAACCGCCCAAGCTCATGCCAAGCACGTAAATGCGGTTGGTATCTACGGCAAAGTGCCGCTCCACCCATTCCACAACTTTCCATACTTTGTCGGGTTTCCACGCCCCGCCACTGTTTTGCGGTGCCAAAACCAAGGCATCAATATCCATGCCCATTTCGATGGCGTTGAGGGGGCCGTAGCGGCGAACCCTGTCCAAATTGCTGCCGCACAGGCTGCTGCCATGCAGAAACACAACCAATGGCTTGTCGACGGTGTCGGCACTGTTGGTTGGGGTGTAAACCCAGAAATTGTATCCGCCATCGACAAATTTGCGGAAAGGATACATGTGCTGCGACTGGGCACCTAAAGCAACAATCACAAAAGCAACCATCAACAAATATCTTATATTTTTCATCTTTACAACATTTTTCATAAAAAAAATCTCACCACTCATACTTGGAGTTGGCATCTACAAAAGGATTTTGTTTCACTGTAAGCTTCATTATCTTGCGTCCGCGCGAACCTATCACTATGCTGTTTCCAACCACAATGGGCGAGGCCTCGAAATTGTCGCCAAACTTTTTACAAAAAAGGATTCCGCCGGTATATCCGTCGATAAGGTATATACGCCCTTGTGTATCGGCAGTAACCACGTACATCTCCCCCTTTTCGTTTAGCATGCCTATTGGCGACGACCATGCGTACCATTTCAGCGGGGTGCGGTAAACCACCTGTCCGTCGGAGCGTCGCACAGCCACAAAATCGCCTTTCATGCCAGGCGTGTCGTTAGTTACCAAATTAAAGAAAATCAAATCCTTGCAATTGCCCACACCGGGCAGTGGCGACGAGTATATGCCGCCGTCGAAGTGCTTTTCGCCGATATTCACCTTGTGGCAAGGGAATGTTTGCTGCCACACCCGTCGTCCCGACAGTGCATCAAGTTTCACAAAATAGCAAAGTCCGTTGGCTCCCTGCTGATCCACCTCGCAGCCGGAGTACAGGTACAGCGAGTCCCCCTCCTGCTGCAGCAGCAGCGATGCGTCGGTATCATCGTAGTTGTAGTAATGCCACACGGGTTTCATGGTGTTGAGGTTTACGCATACTATGTTGCCGAAATTGTCGGCAATGTATCCGTAGTTGCAACACACAGCCATTGAGGCCTCCATGCCGGCCGACTCGAATTTGAAATTGCGGTAGCGCATGGTATATTGCATGGTGGAGTGCAGCACCAAGCTATCACCCGAAATGCGGTATTTGTACAGTGTGCCGTTTTCGCCGGGACGGAAAAGGAATTGCCCCACCCTTATCGGCGACGAGTCGTAGGCACCCCAGTTGCGCCATGCCTTGCTGTCCTGACGCTCGAAATGCGTTATCTTGTGCTTGAAAAGGTTCACCACCATGGCACCGAAAGGCTTTTGGCAAGGAATGCCCTGCCCGATGTATATGTTTCCGTTGAAAAGCGGGTCCAGCGACGGGGTACCTTTTATCGGATTGCCGATGTTTATGGAGTGCCTCGAGCTGTCGCCCGTTTCGAAATTGATGAAATAAAGGCGCGAGCACAACGACGCCACTATCACTTCGCGAGGTGCGAAATGTTTTTTTATCACCTTGGTCGTTTTTGCGAAATGGCGATAGAGCGAGTCGGGCCAATGCACAAAGAGTGGCTGCCCTGTCCAGCCGTTGCCGCCACCCCAAACGCCATAGCTCGATGGTCGCGAGTCGTAGCCGGTGGTGAAAGTCCAGTCGAGAATCACCGTGTCCGGATATCCCGACACACGGCCCACAAAGGGCGCCGAGCGGAAGGCATCGCCACGGAAAGTGAGTATGTTCTCCGCAGAGGTGTACATGGTGGTCAGATTGTCCAAAATGCCAGAATGTGCTGTGTCGAAGACAGTTACGCGACTGTATATGTTCAACACGGAATAATACATGGTGTCTGGGAATGGCCGCAACGTGGTGCCGGGCATAGCCGACGGGCTCGTGGCCTCTGCAGGCACCCCGCATACCGAGTCGCAAACCACAGTGGCCACCACATGCCTGCCTTGCCCAAACAGCAGCAGAGGCAAAACAAGCTGCACAGCCAATAGTATATGTTTGTACCGTATCAAATCAGTATATTCCTTTTTTTTGGTAAGAAACCTTTTTTACGTAAAAAACTGGAAAAAGTTATATACTTCCGTCGGCCACAGTCCTCTGAAGATAATCCTCCGTTCGATGTCAAAGGTGGGGTCATCGACGTTTGGAAATTCAGAACAGTCAGCGACTTACCGACTCTTCCGTTCAGTACTCTTCGGCATCGGGAACTGGCGTGAGCTCATGCGTGTGGTATTGGCTGACGGGCCGAAACAATGCGTTAACACTGTCGTGCACTGCGTTTTGACGGGCTATATCCTCGTGGCGTTGCCTCTCCGTGGCCGAAAGCGGTTGCGGACGGTTTATTTTCGATGGCTGACGTTTTGCCGGCGAATACACATCCACAGTGCCACCTGCAACGGCACCGCCATACTCCGTGGTGTTGTCCGAAAGATTTTTCTGGCCGCCAGCGGGAGCTTTGTCGAGAATGCGGCGCGCGCCAACGTAACGGTCTTTGTAGTATGGCTCGGCGGAGGAACTGATGCATATTCCGCTGGAGGTTGACGAATGTATGAATTTAAAAGTACCCTTTGCATTGTCAGCTTCGGTAACTATGCCCACATGACCAATATTTTTTGAGTGTCGGCGTCCACCGAAAAATACCAGGTCGCCGGGCTGCAACTCGCTGCTACTCACACTGCGGCCATGGTGCCACTGACCGGGGGCCGAGCCGGAAAGGTCGTAGCCGAACTGGCTGTACACATAACGTGTGAAACCGGAGCAGTCGAAACCCTTAGGGGTGCGTCCAGCGGAACGGTAGGGAGTGCCTATATATTTGCGGGCCTCGCTGATAACGGCGTCGGCAGTGGTCTGAGCAAAAGCCGAAGTTGCCATTGCAAACACCATCATTATCGTCAACAATCTTAATACTTTTTTCACTTTCTAATTCTCCTCAATTATTTTTCCGCTTGCCACATATTTGCGCCATTTTTCCACCACCGAGGCAAAATCCTGTGGCAGAGGCGATTCGAAATGCATGTGCTTGTGGGTGGTAGGGTGTTCGAAACCAAGCACCACTGCGTGCAACGCCTGACGGGGCATAAGCTGGAAACAGTTGGTAATGAACTGTTTGTATTTGGAGAATGTTGTTCCTTTCAGTATCTGGTCGCCGCCGTAGGTGTCGTCGTTGAACAGCGGGTGGCCAATGTGGCGCATGTGGGCGCGTATCTGGTGCGTGCGTCCCGTCTCAAGCACGCATTCCACAAGGGTTACGTAGCCGAAACGTTCCAGCACATGCCAGTGCGTTACGGCGTGTTTGCCCTCGCTGCCGTCGGGAAAAACGGTCATCACGCGGCGGTCTTTGGGCGAGCGGCCCAAATTGCCGTCGATGGTGCCGCTGTCGTCGGCAAAATCGCCCCAAACCAAAGCGTTGTACTTGCGTTCGATGGTGTGGTCGAAAAACTGTTTGGCAAGAACCGTCTGCGCCATCTCGTTTTTGGCAAGAATTATCAGTCCCGACGTGTTTTTGTCGATACGGTGTGCCAGATATGGGGTAATGAGATTGCCTTCCTTGTCGGTTTTGCCTTGATAGTAGAAAGCAAGGGCGTTGAGCAGGGTGCCGTCAAAATTGCCGTAGCCGGGGTGCACCACAAGTCCGGGCTGTTTGTCCACCACCAGCACGTCGTCGTCCTCGTAAACAATGTTGATGGGTATGTCCTCGGGGGTAATCTCTATCTCGCGCGGCGGATTGGGCAGCAAAACGCTTATCACATCCAACGGTTTCACACGGTAGTTCTGTTTCACGGGTTTTCCACCAACAAGTATGCACTGGGCTTTGGCGGCATTCTGTATCTTGTTGCGCGAGGCGCCTTCGATGCGTGCCATCAGGAATTTGTCGATACGCAGCAGGGCCTGACCTTTGTCCACCACAATGCGATAATGTTCGTAAAGTTCATCGCCTTCGGTACGTTCTTCGACTGGTATGTCGGGAGTTTCGTCTGTCATCGGATTATCGTCATTTGGTTATTATAAACTTCTTATTTTCAACAATTTGACCATCGGCAGCCACTATGCGCAGAATGTAAACGCCGGCACGCAATACCGATACATCTATCTGTTTGTCAAGCAATTGACGCATCACCGTTTTGCCATACATGTCGCAAACATACAGCTGAGCGCCATACAGAGCTGGAGTTTGTTCAAAATCCAAAAACAGTATGCCTTTGCAGGGATTGGGGTAGAGCCTTATGCTAACAGCATTATTTTCAACCTGTTGCAATCCCACAACAGCCTGATGTCCAAAATAGGGACGCATCATCAGCGAACCGCTGAGATAGCTCTGCTGCCACTGGCCGGAGGTGTGGTAAAAAATCTGGTCGGCGGTGTTGTTGCCGCGGTCGAAACCAAGATTTATGTAGCTTGTTGAATGCTGTTCGAACCCGATGTAAATAGTGCCCCGCACTACCAGCGGCTGATCGAGCGGATATCGGCAGTACTGGTTCAATTGTTCGAAACGGGGATAGGCATATTGCACGGCCTTGTAGAGCAACGAGCCCGGCTTGCCGCCGTCGTCGGACCAAACGCAGATGTAGAAAGGAATTCCGGCATTGCCGTTGTTGTATGTGCGGTTGAAATAAAGGTCAATGGCGGTGAGGGTGTCGGTGATGGCAAGTGGGAAACGGTATGCCAACATGCTGCGGCTGCCCACGGAAGAGAGTCCGTAGCCGTTTTCGGGAACGCCGTCGTCGTAGGCGTAATAATTGTCGAAAATCTGGTCAAAAACGGCAGTGTCGTTCTGTGGGTGGTTGTCGCTTGTATAACCCTCGGTAACGGCATGCACAATGCGGAAAACATTACGCGGATTGCTCATGGCCGGCCACGTAACGCTGAACGGCGGACGGGCATGCGCCGGCGAGCTCTGGTAGCGACGTGTGGAAATGAACGGCGGCACATTTTCGAAACCACCGGCGTACGAATGCACCACGTTGCCCTGTTCGTCGTACACATTATAATTATAATTCGATGCCAACTGCTGCGAGTAAAGGTTGGTGATGGTGTTTTGCAGGGTATCGCGCAGGTCGGTGGCAAGAAACTGGCATGTAGGCATGGCGTAGAAACGTTTCAGCATCGATGAGGCGGGGGTTACAAAAGCCACGTCGCGGAAATAAGGCCTGCTGCTGCGACTGTAGTCGAGGTAAACGTAGTCGATGTTCCACATGTCGCAGTTTGCGGAAAGCCCCGGTTTTGTTATGTTGTTCACACTCACCAGATTGCGGAAACGGAACTGGAAAGCCGATTTCAGATAAATGTCCTGCACAATGGGAATTGCCACGTATCGGAAAAAAGTGCTGTCGTGGGCGTAGAGGGTGTCGAGGTCCATGCCGCCAGTGGCCCACACGCGGTTCCAGCGTCCGGCAGTGGCATCGAGGAATTCAAGTATCAGGCTGTCGCCAACCGACGGGGCAGCCCCTACCCTTTCCCACATGTTGCCATATCCGCCTCCGGGCTGAAAATAAAAGCTGAAATAGATGGAGTCGGCGGGGGTGAGCTGCCGCTGATAGGGCGAGAATAAAGAATCCAAACGTATTGGCAGCGAGGTAAGCGTGTCGGCGGGTATCGGCTCCAAGCCAATGCCGCTGTACAGGTTGCCGTTGGCGTCGATAGCGTCGAGGGTAGCCACGCCTACAGTGGGCGCAAACACGGCATAACCGGTATTTACAAAAGCGCTGTTGTCGGCCCAGCGGTTACTGTCGGGATAGCCACTATAGTCGGAAAAATCGTCGAAAAAAGGCAACGCGAGCGGTTGCTGTGCCGACTTGGCCCTTGTGCGATGACGTTTGGCAAGACGTTCCACAACGGGATTGCCGCAGAGAGGCAACAGAACCTCCTGTGCCACTGCACCTGCGACAAAAGTCAGCATCAACGTTATTCCTAAAACAGTTTTCCGCATTGTGTGATTGATTTTCGGATTATCAGATTTTCGGATTTTCAACTTACCAGTCGAACTCGTCGGCGGATTCGGATTTCGACTCGGCCGGCGTTTCAACGGGGATTTCCTCGGATTCGGGGGTTTCGTCGCGTTTGTAGTTTTTCACCACTTTGCCGAAATCGGTCGAAGATTCGGAGCGGTACCACAGCTCGATGACGGTGCCGAAAGGTACGCGGGACGTTTTGTTGGGCTGCATGTCGTAAACACGCGAGTTGTTTTTGTCGTCGGGGTGCTCGTAGTGCTCCACGCCAACGTTGAGCGAGGCGGTTTGCAGCATTTTGCGGGCTTCGCGCGGAGTTTTGCCCACCACAAAAGGTATTTTGGTTTTGGCGTTGGGGTCGCAACCCACCGTGAGGTCGATGCGCGAGCCTTTTTCCAGCACCTTGCCGGGCGACACGTCGCGACCCTTGTGCATCTGCCGCATAACTATGTTGTTGCCCAGATCGTTTTCCTCAAAGGTGATGTATCCCCCTTCGAGGCCAACGCTTTCGAGCTGCGATATGGCCTGTTTGAGCGACAGCCCGCCGGTGAGGTTGGGCACCACAGCCTTTTCGGGATTGTACGAGCTGATGGTAACATACACCTTGCGGCCTTTCTTTATCTTGCTTTCGGCCTTAGGATCCTGAGTAAGGATGTTGCCGCCGGGGGTGTTGCCCACAAAAATGGAGTCCACCACAACAAGTTCTATCTTGTCCACACCCGCTATGGTGTCGATGTCGGCGATGTTTTTGCCCACAAGGGCCGGCATGTCGTACTCGTCACCATGACGGCTGTAAAGGCGCTGAAACATATATACCAAAAGTATTATCACAACCGACGCCGCCAACATAAGCAGCAGGTTGGTTACCAACGGGTGTTCTTTGAAAAAATTTTTCTTGCTCATAAGCTGATATTTCGAGTCGTAATTAAAAATAACACCGTTTCAACATATTTATTGCATTGCAGATTGTTTTTTTCCGTCATCACAAAACAAAACTGTTTTATGTATTTTTTTCGTAACTTTGCCTAAATTCCGCAAGTTAAAAAAAATGAACATGCTGGCAGAAAAACAGTGGTGAA
>ERZ842401.4697-NODE-4697-length-15688-cov-6.084693_pt1 | contig 15688 bp, 15 predicted proteins | sample MGYA00521270_ERZ842401 | MGnify/ENA primary metagenome ERZ842401 (study PRJEB31892, sample SAMEA3878208) | bioreactor metagenome | biome: Moose rumen | place: Sweden | collected 2011-10 | study: EMG produced TPA metagenomics assembly of the PRJEB12797 data set...
ATGTAGAATTTTTATATGCATGTACTAATTTAAGAGCTGAAAATTATAATATATCGTCATGCGAGGGTTGTTCTTCACTTCGCCAATGAGGGTCCAGTCGGCTTCACCGTTATACATCTGCGAACGGGTGCGCCCGTGAATCGTTAGGGCTTGGATGCCACAGTCTTGCAGCTGCTCGGCAAGCTCCACGATTATCTTGCTGTTGCAGTCCCACCCCAGACGCGTCTTGACGGTGACAGGGAGGTCAACCGCCTTCACCACCTCGCGAGTGATCTCAAGCATGAGTGGTATGTTGCGAAGCATACCAGCACCAGCACCTTTGTGCGCCACTTTTTTCACCGGGCAGCCAAAGTTGATGTCGAGCACCTCGGGCTTCGCTTCTTGGGCGATTTTTGCCGCTTCGACCATGGGTTCCACCTCGCGGCCGTAAATCTGAATGGCGGCAGGTCGCTCGCCAGGGCTGATGACCATCTTGCGCAGAGTGCTGTCAATGTTGCGAATCACCGCGTCGGCACTGACAAACTCAGTATAAACCATGTCGGCACCCTGCTCACGGCAAATCTGGCGGAACGACACATCGGTCACATCCTCCATAGGCGCCAGCATCACCGGGCGGTAGCCTAAATCTATGTCTCCTATTTTCATTGACGTAATAATCGCTATATCAACGTAGTTTAGCCAACATTACAAACTAAAAACTCAGAAGAGTTAACTAAAAACTAATAACTACTTAATGTGCGTGCCAGCTTGGAGGTCGCTGAAGCGGGCGGCGTTAATGAGGACCACTTCTCCCACGCCGTGGTCGATTGCCGAGAAGGCATTGTCGATAGTGGGGAATGCACTCGGCTTGATGATGCCCATCTCCCGCAGGGCTTTGTACTGGGTGCGCCGCAGCATGGGGATGACGCTGTCGGGGTTATTCTCGTTGGTGAGCACGCCGTTCTCCTCGCCCATCACGTTGATGATAGTCACGTCGTAAGCGATAGTGAGGGTGCGCGCTATCTCGTAGGCAAACATCTTCACGTCGCCGTTGAGCAGGTTACCCTTGCCGTCGTGGGTGAGCGGCGCTATCACTGGCACCACGTTCTCTTCAAGCAGCTTGATGAGCATCGACGAGTTCACACGCCGCACCATGCCTACCCTACCCACATTCACGGGTTTGACAGGCAATTTGGTGCTTTGCACGAGGTTCAAATCTACTCCCGTAAGCCCCACGGCGTTGAGTCCTCGCCACTGCATAATGGCGACCAGGCGCTTATTGACAAGTCCGCCATACACCATTGTCACGAGGTCCATCACTCGGTCGTCGATAATATCGCGGCCGTCACTGGTCTGGCGTATGGTGATGCCCATCTTCTCGGCGACCATCGACGCCATGGTGCCCTCGCCATGGACAAAGAGCTTAAGCCCCTCGATAGCGGCAAAGTCCCGAATCAACGCCCTCAGGTTCTGCGGATCCTCCACCACCACGCCATCAACATTTACAATAGTAAGCTTCTTCCTCATAAGATTTGTCAAACGATTTATTTATGTTTGTTGATTATTATCAAACGACTAGAAACGACTAAAAACGACTTTATCACATCACCTATAATTTGTCCTTCTTTTTTTATAGTAGTGAACAACCTGTCCATGAACACCTATGATTTGTTTTGTTTCTTCATCATAGAAATACCGTTCATAGTCAATATCAGGTGGCAAGAAATTAACCAATATTCCACATTGCTTGCGCATCAATCGCATGTAATTAAACAACTGCGCCCTATGAATATTTTGTAGTTCAGAAACAGCTTTACATTCAACAATTATGTCATCCTTGCAAAGATAATCCAACCTAAAAAGAGCATCCATCGTTTTTCCGTGATATAAAGGATGAAATGCTAATTCACGTTCAAACGGAATATCTCTTTCAAAAAATTCCATTTGTAATCCTTCCTGATAGCACGATTCATTAAGTCCCGGACCCAATTCATCATGGACTGAATATATAGCACCAACAACATCAAACATTTTCTTCTTTAATCCGTCAATGTCAAGCATAGCAGTAATGATTTGTATTAAAAAAATCGTTTCTGGTCGTTTCTGGTCGTCTGATAAAACTAAATGTCAAAAAGGTCACTCGTCAGTGGAGAATTCCATCAGGTAGGCTTTGATGAAGTTGTCGAGGTCGCCGTCCATGACGGCGCCCACGTTGCTGGTCTGGTAGTTGGTGCGGTGGTCTTTCACGCGGCGGTCGTCGAAGACGTAGCTCCTGATTTGACTGCCCCACTCTATCTTCTTCTTGCTGTCCTCGATTTTGCGCTGCTCCTCGCGGCGGTGCTCGAGTTCTTTGTTGTAGAGGATAGACTTGAGGTTGCGCAGGGCGTTCTCGCGGTTTTTGGGCTGGTCGCGCGTCTCGGTGTTCTCAACGAGAATCTCCTCCTCCTCGCCAGTGTATGGGTCTTTGAACTGGTAGCGCACGCGCACACCGCTCTCCACCTTGTTCACATTCTGGCCGCCGGCGCCGCTGCTGCGGAAGGTGTCCCACGAGATGCGTGCCGGGTCGAGGACGATCTCGATGGTGTCGTCAACCATAGGACTGACGAATACCGAGGCAAAAGAGGTCATGCGCTTTCCCTGGGCGTTATAGGGCGACACACGCACCAGGCGATGCACGCCGTTCTCGCTCTTGAGGTAGCCGTAAGCGAAATCGCCCTCGATGCCAATCGTAACACTCTTGATGCCAGCCTCGTCGCCGTCAACCAGATGCTGAATAGCAGTCTTGTAGCCGTGCTTCTCGCACCATCGCAGATACATGCGCATGAGCATCGACGCCCAGTCCTGACTCTCCGTGCCGCCGGCTCCCGAGTTAATCTTCATGATGGCGCTAAGCTTGTCTTCCTCACGTCGCAGCATATTGCGCAGCTCCAGCTTCTCCACTTTGTCGAGAGCGTCGGCATAGAGCGTGTCGAGTTCCTCCTCGGTGAGCAGCCCTTCCTTCACGAAGTCGAAGCCCACCTCCACTTCACCTACTGCCGCCTCCACTTCGGCGCATTTCTCAATCCACATCTTCAGTGTCTTGATTTTGCGCATCTGCGCTTCGGCTTTCTTTTGGTCACTCCAGAAGTCGGGCACATGAGTGCGCAACTCCTCTTCTTCTACTTGGATTTTCTTGTTGTCGATGTCAAAGATACCTCCTCAACGCATCCTTGCGTTCTTGTATCTCTTTTAGCTGGTCGGTTGTAATCATCTGAGCTCAATGATTTAGGGGTTAATAAATTAGTTTAGTGTTTAGAGTTTAGAGTGGAGAGTGGAGAGTGGAGAGTGGAGAGTGGAGAGTATAAAGTCGCATTGTGAATTCTGCATTCCGCATTGTGCATTGTGCATTCTGCATTGTGCATTGTGCATTCTGCATTCTGCATTCTGCATTCTGCATTCTGCATTCTGCATTGTGCATTCTGCATTGTGCATTCCGCATTCTGCATTGTGAATTCTGCATTATGCATTATGCATTGTGCATTATGCATTAAATAAACTCCACGTCGAGTTTTTCTTCTTTCTTGCCTTTGGAGCGGTAATCGACGGCATACATGGCGTCAATCAACTTGGCATATCGCTTGTTGACAACGGCGCGCTTGATTTTCAGGGTGTTGGTCAACTCGCCGCTCTCCATTGTGAAAGGTCGTGGCAGCAGCACGAAGCGCTTAATCTGCTCGTAGCTGGCGAGGTCTTTCTGATACTCATTGATGAGTTTCTCTATCATCTCATGAACCTTGGGGTCGTTGACCAGTTCCTCGTTGTTCTTAAACTTGATTTTGTGCTTGGCGGCCCATACACCCAACTCGTCGAAATCGGGGACAATGAGCGCCGACACATATTTGCGACCGTCGCCAATCACTGCCACTTGAGCCATGTATTTATCTTGTGCCAATAGCGACTCAAGCACTTGCGGAGCGATGTATTTGCCGTTGCTAGTCTTGTAGAGGTCTTTCAGGCGCTCGGTCATAATGAGATGACCTTTCTCGGTGAGCTCGCCGCAGTCGCCAGTGTGGAACCATCCGTCGGCATCTATGGCTTGAGCCGTCTCCTCGGGCTTGTTGTAATAACCTCGCATCACAGTGGGGCCCTTCACCAATATCTCGTTCTGGTCGCCAATCTTGACTTTCACGCCAGGAATGGGCTCGCCAATGGTGCCAAGCTCCCATCCCTGGTTAGGATAGAAGCACACCGAGGCGTTGGTCTCGCTCAATCCGTAGCCTATCACGATGTTGATGCCCACAGCATGAAGCAGCGCGGTGATATTGTCGCTAAGCATAGCGCCGGCAGTGGGGAAGAGTTTGCCGTTCTCCACGCCTATCGCCTTGCGAAGTCGTGAATACACCTTCTTCTCAAAATACTGATATTGTTTCTCAATGAGATAAGGAGGTTTCTTGCCGTTGCGCACATACTTGATATTGCGTGCTTTACCAATGCGTATTGCACTCTTAAACAGAGTCTTTACCACTGGCTTCGCACCGTTCACATTGTCCATGATGGCGGTATATACCTTCTCCCAAAACCGTGGCACGCTGCACATGCAGTTGGGGCTGACCTCCTTCACTGAGCGCTGAATATCCTGCGGGTTGTAGTTGATGGCTACCACTATGCCGTGAATGAGGCAGAACATTGTCCAGCCAAGCTCAAAGATGTGGCTCAAGGGCAGGAAGCTGAGCGACACGTCGTTGTCGTCAACGTAGGTCAACCTCATGCCGTGCGCCATCATCGCCGCGCTGAAGTTGCTGTGGGTGAGCATCACGCCCTTAGGCTGACCTGTAGTGCCCGAGGTATAGATTAGGTACATCAGGTCGTCGGGGCGACCGTCTTCCATGCGCTTGGCGAGGGCACTGCGCTCAAGCTCTCCCGCCTGACCGCCGTCGCTGAGGAAGCGACGCCAAGTAGTGACATTCTTCAGGTTCTTGGGAACCTCCACCTTTGTGTTCATCACCACCACAAGTTTCAGGCAGGGACACTCATCAAAGAGTTTCAAGGCGATATCATATTGGTCTTGTCCGCCAACCATGAGCACCGTGGCGCCCGAGTCGTTGATGATATATGCCGCCTCATCCTTGCTGCTGGTGGCATAGATGGGCACTGGCACAGCGCAGTTGTAGAACGACGCAAAGTGCGTTATCAATATCTCCGGGCAGTTTTGCGATAACACTGCCACCTTGCCCTGATGCTCAACACCAGCTTGCAGCAGAGCAAGAGCGCAGCGCTCTATGTCTTGCTTGAAACTCTTCCACGACATCGACGTCCACTGGTCGGTAAGGTAGTCTCGATAGCGCAACGCCTCGCGGTTGCCATATTTCTTTGCCTGGTTACCTATCAGGCTCACAAATTCGTTTTGCATAGTATTTTAGTAAATAAGTTAACATGTTAACGAGTAAACAAGTTAACAAGCAAATTGTAATTATCTGGTGCAAAAATAGTGAAATTCTCGCGATTCTGCAACCTTCGCAACACTTTTTTGCGACGACAGATAATTTAATAAAACTTAATGCGTTATAAAATAAAAACATAAGCGCAACATCAGTCAAGTGTGAGCAATAAAAATAATTGTTAATAATTGTTTGTAATTGTTTGACAAGAGATGCTCAATTGTTTGCAATAAAAAAATTGTTTTGTATTTGTTTGTAATTGTATGACAAAAAAAATCTATGTCGAACGCATAATCGTTAATCGTTTCTTGTCGTTTCTAATCGTCTGAATAAAAAAATAATTGTTTGAACTGTTTGTAATTGTATGACAAAAAAAATCTATGTCGAACGCATAATCGTTAATCGTTTCTTGTCGTTTCTAATCGTCTGAATAAAAAAATAATTGTTTGAACTGTTTGTAATTGTATGACAAATCTATGACACGAGAGATTTATTTGGCGGGAGGATGCTTTTGGGGAACAGAGCATTTCTTCAAATTGATCGACGGTGTGATCGACACGCAAGTGGGATATGCCAACGGCACAGTTGAGAACCCAACCTACGAGCAGGTATGCACCCACAAGACAGGGCACGCCGAGACCGTCAAAGTGGTCTATGACCCCGAGAAGATTGGGCTGGAATTCCTGCTCGATATGTTCTTCACCGCCATCGACCCCACCCTCGAAGACCAGCAAGGCCATGACGTGGGACCGCAATACCGCACAGGCATCTACTATACCGACCCCGCCGACCGCCCCATCATCGACAAACGTGTAGCTGTCGAAGCCGAGCGCTACTACAGTCCCATCGTCACCGAGGTCCTTCCGCTCGCCTGCTTCTACCCCGCCGAGGAATACCACCAGGACTACCTCGACAAGAACCCCAACGGATATTGCCACCTGCCCATCGGTCTCTTCGAGTTGGCGAGAAGAGCAAAACCTTCAAGAACAAAATATTATTAGATTATCTAAAAGAACCAATGACGTGGGAATAGTACTGATGCCCGATGGCACCCATTTCCCTATCGCAATTTTTATTGGGAAGGGAACATATACCATTAGCATTGCAACAATAGCAAGTAGATTGTTGAAATCGTCTAATAATGACGAATAGATTAATAAAAAAGTAAAAAATTGAACTGATAATCCCCTAAAAGGTAATTTAGTGTTCAAAATTTTACTATTCCGAGTCTTTTTTCCAATGATTTCAAAAAAGTAACAACTTTCTTACTAAGAAGTTTGTTACTAACAAAGTTATTTCATATATTTGCAGGCATAAACTTAACCACCTACAATTATGAACGAGATTAATCCTTTTGTTTTTGGAAAAGCCGCGGAGGGAGAGTATTTCACCGACAGGCAAGAAGATGCGAGACGTCTGAATGCCAACCTAACTCACGGCATCAACACCATATTGATTTCTCCACGCCGATGGGGAAAAACCTCGCTTGTCAAGAAAGTCATTTCTGAATTTGACAATCCAGACATAAAACCAATTTTCATTGATATTTTTCAATGCAAGTCGGAACATGAGTTTTACCATGCCTTTGCCTCTACTATCATCAAACAAACTTCTTCAAAACTTGAGGAGTGGACCGAAATGGCAAAGACATTTTTATCGCGAGTGTCTCCAAAATTCTCTTTTGGTCCTGACCCGATGAACGATTTCTCAATCTCATTTGAGCGAAACCCGAAAGATGACTCTGACTTAGACATACTCCAATTACCTGAGAGAATAGCTCAAAAGAAAAAGATAAGACTCGTTGTGTGTCTCGATGAGTTTCAGCAAATTGCCGACTTCCCTAACTCTGTTATTTTTCAAAAGAAACTGCGCTCGGTGTGGCAACATCAGCAACATGTAACTTACTGCATGTTTGGCAGCAAAAAACACCTTATGGAATACTTCTTCAATGACAAAAGTATGCCGTTCTTTAAATTTGGCGACATGATGTTCTTGAAGAAAATCCCCACAAGCGAATGGGTACCTTTCATTTGCGACAAGTTCAAGGAAACAGGAAAGGTAATCACCACGGAACAAGCGACTAAGATTTGTCAGACAACCGACAATCTTTCTTCCTACGTACAACATTTGGCTTGGGTCATTTCCTGACTTCGACAATGGGACACCCAAATCAGTTATGCAGTGGCAGAATTGGTGCCAGCATCTGTTGTTCTGGTGTGGTTAGTATGATTTGAGATGCTGTTTTGCCGTTGGAGAGGCTGAAGGTTACTGTTGAAATGGTCTTGGCTATTTCCAACACCTTATCAACACTTAATTTGATGCCCACTGTTTTTAACAACCGCTCAAGCTCTTTGTAGATTTTGTAGGCCATGAAGCAGATGCAGATGTGAGCCTCAATTCGCTGCTCGTTGAAATGGAATATTGGCCTGGCCTCGAGTTTGCCCTTGACCACTCTAAAGGCCCGCTCCACACCCCATAGCTCACGGTAACGCTCTATCACCTCGCCGGCAGGCAAGCTTGTGTTTGTGACATAGCTTTTCAGTCCATCCCACCGTGCATCATCTATGATTTTCTGCTCGTCAATCTTGACATGGACGTCATTCTCGACAATAAGGAATTTGTTATAACCACGTTGGTTTATATTCTTCTTTCTGACTTTTCCCGATGCATACGAGTCTCTAAGGCGCTTTATCCCCTTCTCCCTGTTGCTCGCATCCTTTTTTGCCCTTGCTGGGGAGTAGCTTACTATAATCCTCTCGTCGCCATTGATGACTGTCTCATGGAAGTGTGTCGGGTCCTTGGGCAGAGAGAGTACCCACTCGCGGACCGGCTCACTCTCCTTCTTTATGCGGCCTGCAAGGATGAACTTATATCCAGCATGCTTGAGCAGTGCGATGTTCTTGCGAGAAAGCAATCCCGCGTCGGCCACCACAACAAAATCGGTCAGCCCAAAGCGGCTCACGAAATCATCTATGACAGGTATCATTGTGCGTCCCTCGTATTGTGAACCATTGAATATGGAATATGCCAGAGGATATCCGTCACTGCTGACAAGCAAGCCGAGCACGACCTGAGACTCGGCTGTCTTGCCGTCTTTTGAAAAACCTGGCGAGCGCAGCGCATCCTCGTGGGAGGTCTCGAAATATAATGTGGTGACATCGTAAAAAACGATACCGATCTTGCCGCCCAGAACCCTGCAAGTGTGCTCGACGCTGACTTGCTGCACACGCTGACGGAATGTCTCGTCTATGCTGTCCATCAGGCGATAGATGGTGTGAACCCCCACATTTGAGCCGCAATGCCGACGAAGGTAATCCACTGTGGCGAGCTTGCTCCTAGGGCAACACACGCGAGAGACCACGATGTCACGCAGCAGATTATCACCAAGAGACCCAAAACCGACATTGTCATAAACCCGGTCCAGAATCAAGTGCTGCCCATTCTGCACTATGGAAGTGATTGATGAAACGTGGAATTGCATCTCCCGCTGCATAGAGCTGGTGTCAAAGTCCAGCACCTGTTGCCCACCGTATGTGTCGATGAACAAGCGCGCCTCAGTCTCGAGGCGTGATAATACTGGCTCGTCGGAAGATGAGCCAAATGAGCGGACAACCACATAGCGACCACGGTCTTTCATGACAACCTGCACACTATAGCTGCCGCTGGCGTTAGGTTTTCGGCGTACAAACATGCCACAAAGTTAACAAAACATAACGCAGGACACCCATTTTTTAAAATAAAAATTTCTTTGCCTCTGATTATCAATTAAATACAAAATCAGCTTTCAAGCACTGTCGAAGTCAGGAGATAAGACTCGTTGTGTGTCTCGATGAGTTTCAGCAAATTGCCGACTTCCCTAACTCTGTTATTTTTCAAAAGAAACTGCGCTCGGTGTGGCAACATCAGCAACATGTAACTTACTGCATGTTTGGCAGCAAAAAACACCTTATGGAATACTTCTTCAATGACAAAAGTATGCCGTTCTTTAAATTTGGCGACATGATGTTCTTGAAGAAAATCCCCACAAGCGAATGGGTACCTTTCATTTGCGACAAGTTCAAGGAAACAGGAAAGGTAATCACCACGGAACAAGCGACTAAGATTTGTCAGACAACCGACAATCTTTCTTCCTACGTACAACATTTGGCTTGGGTCATTTGGTACAAATCAGGGAAAGTTGTCACCAATGAAGACATTGATTCGGCAGTAAATGACTTGCTCGAACAGAATAGGATTTTCTTTCAACGAGAAGTAGAACAGCTCTCAGAATTTCAAATGAATTTTCTCAGGGCTGTTGCCAGCGGTATTACTACTGGCCACAGCAGCAAGGAAGTCATCAAGAAATACAGGCTCGAATCATCGGCAAACGTGAATGCAATAAAGAAAGCCCTGCTAAAGAAAGACATCATCGACATTGAAGGGCAAACCGTAACAATCAACGACTCCCTCTTCAAACTCTGGATAAACCGCCAGCAGTTCTTTGACTAGAGATAAAAATGATACAGGGGAGATAACCAGACGCTATTGTTGAGTCCACTTTAAAAAATAAAAGCACACGAATTAAACGAATTATAACGAATCCTATTTTATTCAGTTAATTGGTTTTGTCTTCTTTTGCCGTGTTGCTTGATTTTTTAAAAAAATAGTGACTTATTAAAGATTCAAAACATGGTAACATCTATCGGAATCGAATTTGGAAATTAAGGGTTATGAAAAACTCTTTGTCTTTCTCAAAAGCATATCCAAAATCACCTTTTTTGCTGTTTTTCTTGCCACTAATTCCATTTGCAAAGATTACTGCATTTTCTTCAGCTTTGGTTAAATTGCGGTTTTCAGAGAGATACATTTTGGCTCGTTCCAATGCGAGAGCCTTACAAACGCCTCTGTCAGGCATATCTATTTTGGTGTTTTGGAAAAGATAATTTGCGAAAATGTCATCAGAGATAGCACGATAATATAGTAATTCTCCAGATTGACCTACATCTATGTAGCCTCCTGTTAGTTTCTTTCGCCCACTCCATGGAGTAGAAGCGGTAAGTCCAGCGAATGAAGCGAATAGGAAGTCTTTGATTTTTGCCGAATAGAATTCGTTAGGATTAGCTCTCTTTATTGGATTCAAGGTTGTTAATGTATCACAAACTGTTGGCAAATCCGTTGAAATATCATGGTTGTAGTAGCCATTAACCGCAAGAATGGCAACATTCAAAATCTCATCCATTCTGGAATCCACGATACCAATGTTTTGTTCAAACACCGCATTCCGGCAACCTACATATTCAAGTGAATAATCTTTTTTTATAGCTGCAATCATCGCTTTTAAAGAATTTAGCGCATTTATTCTATGCATTCCTTCAAGATTGCAGCCGATTATACGATAAACAAAACCTGAAGTTTGTGAGCAATTAAACAGCGTAGGATTACTGCCTAAATGTGATTTTACTGAGAATCCTTCAGTCGAAGTGGAATTGTCAAGCGAATTTTGGGCGGTTATTATTATATCAGCTTTCGCGCCATAGGCTTGTTTAGCCTCGTCTGAAAGATTAGCTTTCGGGTTACTAAATCTAAGTTCCTCCAAGTATTCTTGAATAGCAGGAACTTTCAGTTTTCGCTTGCCACCTGAAGAAGCCATTATCTGATTATAGAGAAATGATGCTTTTTCATTAAGTTCTGGAGCAGTAATAACTTTGAAAATGACATCATCTTTATCGAATGCTTTAACCTTGGCGATTTCATTATCAATGAAACGCTCAAATCGTGCATAAGCATTGGGTTCTGCTCGTATAACGTTTACGATGTCGATGTACGTCTTTTCATCTCTAACCAATTCTGCTGAAGCTCCGTAGATACGCCCTTCACCGAGTAGGCGAAGAAAAACATATGCTTCAGTCCATTCTCCTCTATTAAATTCCCAAACAGCCATAATTATCTTCTCTTTCTTAATGTTTTCAGTATTTGTTCAGCTGTTGCTTGAATAGCAGGGACAGCAACTGAGTTCCCGAATTGTTTGTATGCTGAAGCATCGGCAACAGGTATAACAAAAATAGGGTCACCATTGCCTGTGTCATAGACGGGATAACCTTGCAATGCTCCCCATTCTCTTGGTGTCATCCTGCGCCAGCCGTCGCGGTTATACTCGCCCTTTATTCTTGTTGTTGGTGTCAAGTCGGATTGTCGAGTGTCAATAATTATATTTCTTTCTCGACCCATGCCACCAACAACAATAGCATTTGCCACACCATCATCGGGTATGATTGCATAGCCAAAGCCGTTGCCTTTAGCCTCGTGACGTTTCTTGTGATTAATCAATGTGTTAACGTAAGTAGTGGAAAGGTAATACTTTGAAGCAACTGGCTTGGCTTCCCTTACGTCAATCCAATGCTTTGTCACTTCTTTTTGTTCAGGGTAAGTGAAATCATCGGCAGTTATTCCTAAGTCTTTCCTAAATCCCACAATGTAAATTCTTTCACGGTGTTGTGGTACACCGAAATACATTGCATTTATTATTTGTGGTGTGGGAACAACATAACCGACCTCATCAAGCGTATTGAGGATAGTTTTTAGCGTTTTCCCTTTATCATGAATAGCAAGACCTTTCACGTTTTCGAGAAAAAGGGCTTTCGGTTGTTTTCTTCTCAATATTTCGGCCACATCAAAGAATAATGTTCCGCGAGTTTCAGCAAAACCTAAACGCTTACCCGCGAGTGAAAACGCTTGGCAAGGAAAACCAGCACACAAAATATCAAATCCATCTGGTATATATTTTTTTGTGCTTTCTTTGGTAATGTCGCCAAAGGGAACTTCGCCATAATTAGCAAAATAGGTTTTTTGCGCTTGAGCGTCCCATTCTGAAGAAAAAACACACTGCCCACCGAGGTTTTGTAATGCCATTCTAAAGCCGCCAATTCCCGCAAACAAGTCAATAAACGTAAATTTTGGTTTTTCGGGTCCTGGGAAAGGTGCTTTGAAAAGTTCGGCAAAAAGATAAGTTTGAAAACCTTGGGGTTCTTCCACAATATTGCCGTGTTCACCCAGTTGCTTAGCCGTTATGTTTTGAGTCCAAGATTCAACAAAGTCCCGTGCTTTTTTCTCAAAGACTTTACCGAACTTGCGATTTTGAAGCATCGCATAATGAGTTACGATGGCTAACTGGTCGGTAAAAGGAATTATCGCCCCATCATCATCAAGAGAATTTTGATCATAAATCCTTACTGCCCCAGCTTTTCTATAGCCAAGGTCTAAAAGGGTTAAAGGCAATGTGGAATTAACTTGCGCCATTATTCTTTATGTCATTAATTAGTGATAATATCGTTTCTTCAATAGATCTCTTTAATTGACACTGTCATAAAACTATAACTCGCCAGCCTTGATATTCTAAATCGGAATTCACTCTTTTATCACGTTTTTTTATTGCTTAATTTTTTGTTCCCAAAGATATCTATTAGTGGACGTCAATTTATCATACTTATATTTATGACCATGCCAAAAGCAGAGGTGACGTTGCTCTTTGGTCTGTCGCTGTGCCATATTTAGTCAATCAAAAGTGGTACTAAATGCAAAGGTAAGCAAAAATCCTCAACTGAAGCACATTCAAGCGGTGTTTTTTCGCAGGTTGTGGAAAAGTTTTGTGCCGACCGTTGCATTCACGCTGCAAAGTTAGTGCCAGTGTGTGCTAAAATTAGGCACATTTATATTGAAAATTGTTAACGCACATATAAAAAAGACCCTGTAAATGCAGAGGTAGTAACCAATCCTATCAGCTAAAAAAAGCCATCGAGGTAAGGTAAGCTCGATGGCATTTTCAATATAGAACGGTTAAACAGTTTTTTATGCTTTGTTGAACTTTTCTTTGGGTTGCTTGCAGCGTGGGCAGCGCCAGTCGTCGGGGAGGTCTTCGAATGGCACGCCGTCGTGCTCGGCGGGGTCATAGACATAGCCACACACTGAGCACACATACTTGCCCGAGGCTTCCTTCTTGGAGAAGTTCACCTCATCGAAGATGGTCTCTACAGGGTTGTCGAGGTCCATCACTCGCTTTGCCTCAAGGTTTTCATAACCCTGTGGAGTGTGGGTAGAGACATATACTGTGGGGTGATTGCGAACGAACTCTCGCACTCGGTCGAGGGTCACGCGAGCCGCTTCACGGTCGTCAAATACTACCGAGAGCTTGTTCTCATAGAGAGCCTCGTCAACGTAGGTGATATCGCCGTGAATCATGTAGAAAAGACCGTCCATTTCAACGATAACAATACTGTTGCCGCGGGTATGACCCTTTGCCTTGATCATGTATATGCCGTCGCCAATCTTTTGTGCTTCTGGGAAGTTGTAGTAAGCCCCATCGGTGAAGTTCACGGGAACGATGTTTTTGAGTCCTTGCAACTCGTCGGCTCCCAGTTCTTCCTGATTGACATAAATCTTGGCATTAGGGAACGAGCGCAACTCGCCCGAGTGGTCGCTGTGGCGATGAGTGAGCAATATCTTTATCACCTGTTCAGGCTTGTAGCCCAAAGCCTCGAATGCTTCCATATAGGTGCAGATGTCTTTACCTGTGTAGGCAGGAGAGTTTTCATCGGGCACTTCCTCGGGAGTGCCGGCCGGGATGCCGGTATCTACGAGTATCACTTCGCTGCCAGTGTCGATGAGGTAGTTTTGCAAGCTACCACGGTAGCGTATGTTTTTGTCAAATTTTTCCAGCCCCTCTTCGCCTCCAAAGGCAAAAGGCTGTCCATAGAATCCGTTTTTGCGGAATTTTACTGCTTTTATTTCCATAGTTTTATTTTTAATTATTGGTTTTTTAAAATTTTCTCGGCCATGCGGCGGCCTGCATTGTAAGCTCGCTGCAGGTCGTTCTCCCAGTTCTCGTCGCGATACTGGCGCTTTGCCTCCTCGCTGAAACCAGCAAGCTCGTAGCGGTCGTAGTTCTTCACCTGATAGGTATTGTGGGCATCCACATGCTCCACATCGCCGATTTACTACTGAACATCTACCGAAGTGCAGCATTAGATTCACTCGCATGTCACACAGTGCCGCCCATGGCTCCGCCATGAACGGCACAATGTGTTTCGCACATGGTCAAGTCTTCGACTTGTCTCACCCCCCCCTTATTTGTGACTGAACCCTCGTCAGCTCGTTCGCTCGTCAGCTAAAAAACGATAAACGGTACTGTTGAAAAGTTTTTCTTAATTTAAAGATGTGTAACTGCACCGTATTTCGATGATAATTTGTATATTTGCAAATTATTTTAGAGCATTTATACATAAGTTATGGACTATCAGCTAATTACCCATATTTCTCTTGTTGTGGCGAGCTTTTTGGCGCTCACTATGATGCTGAGGCACGACATGGTAATGCTGGAGCAACAGGACTACAGTAACAAGAAGTTCATGCGGTGGATCTAGGACAGCGACGAGAGCTACAGCGGCAAGCGCATAGCACCCATGGCGGCACTCGTGGCATGCGCCTCGTCCTATGCTCGACAGTCGTGGATGGTGGTGGCACTCATCGCAATAGCCGTGCTTGCACTTGCCATCACGATGCTGCTCTCCAAGAAAAATAAGCCTGCGAGGCTAAACGGACGAGCGATACTTAGCATTATCTTAGTGCTTGTGGTGGCAGCGGCATGCGCCACCTCGCTCATCACCGCAGGCTTCTCGCTCGAAGCTGGCATGCTGGTGCTCCTGCTCACGTCCTTCTCCTATGTACTCATGCTTGGAGCCAACTGGATAGTGAACCTTTTTTCAAAGAAAACAAATAACGAAACACAATCTATAAATCAAGATGAAGAAATTTAACGAATACAACAAGTTCAATCTTTCGGACATCAACAAGGAAGTCCTGAAGAAATGGGACGAAGAGAACGTGTTCGGCAAGAGCATAGAGGAACGCGAGGGCGCTCCAGCTTTTGTCTTTTATGAAGGACCTCCCAGCGCCAATGGCATGCCGGGCATCCACCACGTGATGGCGCGCACCATCAAGGACGTGGTGTGCCGCTTCAAGACCATGCAGGGCCACCAAGTGCTGCGCAAGGCAGGATGGGACACTCACGGACTGCCTGTAGAGCTCGCCGTTGAGAAAGCTCTGGGCATCACCAAGGAGGACATTGGCAAGAAGGTCAGCGTTGACGAATATAACGCCACCTGCCGCAAGGAGGTGATGAAATATACCCGCGAATGGGAAGACCTTACCCACAAGATGGGATACTGGGTTGACATGAAAAACCCGTATATCACTTACAAAAACAGCTACATCGAGTCGCTGTGGTATCTCTTGAAGCAGCTCTACAACAAGGGCTTGCT
>ERZ842401.4698-NODE-4698-length-15688-cov-5.497345_pt1 | contig 15688 bp, 12 predicted proteins | sample MGYA00521270_ERZ842401 | MGnify/ENA primary metagenome ERZ842401 (study PRJEB31892, sample SAMEA3878208) | bioreactor metagenome | biome: Moose rumen | place: Sweden | collected 2011-10 | study: EMG produced TPA metagenomics assembly of the PRJEB12797 data set...
AGCCGTCCGGAGCGGAAAGTTCACGAATAGTGTATTTCCCGTAGTCCGCGCCGACGAAGCGGGCCTTGCCTTCCATATCGGAGACGGCGGTCATGACCAACTTTCCGCTTGCATCATATAGACCAAACTCAGCACCCTGCAAGGCCGTGTTGTTTTGATCGACCTTCTGGATCACGATTACAGCCTGGCAGTTTTCCAGCGTAGCAATCGGTTCCTTCGGATTGACAAACGTGCCGTCAATGGTGATGGGCACCTTAGTGAAGTTTTTCAGATAGCCGGTTAGGGTCTTGGTCTCCTGAATTGTATAGGTGCCATACGGGATCTTTTCAAAGGTCGCAAGCCCATTTTCATCGGATACTGCTTTGGCCTGCTGCGTGCCGTCCTCCCGGAAGAGGCCGAACTCAACGCCCGCCAGGGGCTTGTGGTATTCATCTACCTTCAGGATGCTGAACCGGGTGTAATCGTCAGCCACCGCAGTCTTGCCCTTGATCTCTCCGGCAGGAGTGATCTCAAAGGCCAGCTCTGTAGTGCACAACTCATAACCCTCGGGTGCAAGCACTTCTTTATAGGTGTACTTGCCGGGAACTGCCGGGAAAGCGGGCAGATAGCCGTCATCACCGGTATAATCCCTGAGCACCGTCTTGCCGTCCGCGCTCTTCACTTCGATCAGGGTGTGCGGCAGATAGTCCGAACCGGTCAGATCGGTCTTGGAAACCCGCACGTCCTTGTGCACCAATTCATTGACAATCGGCGCATCCAGGTCGATCACGATTTCATTCTTCGCCGTCTTGAACTCTTCTGAAATGGAAAGCAGGAAATCCGCTTCACTCAGCTTCCAGCCCTCCAGTCCGGACAGCTCCCGGACATAGTAGGGGCCCTGGGGGAATTGGCCGCCGAAGCTGATCTTTCCGTTCTTGTCCGATACGGCAGTCGCCAGCAGCGTATCCGCGTCCAGGGTTCCGGCGGCATACACAATCGGCTCTCTGTTATACAGGCCGAATACGAAACCTTCGCCGGGCACATTGACCAATTTGGTGTGAGTGATGCCCTCCTTGTCGGTTTCCGTAGTCACGACTTCCTTCTCCTTATGCAGGGTGATTCGGGTGGGCATATAGTCATTGGACGCAATGATGCTGATAGAAACAGTGGGCGTTTCGTGATCCCTGGCTTCCAGCAGCACATCGTAACGGGTACTGTCGAAGATGTACCCAGCGGGAGCAGATACCTCCGTCACATAGTAATGGCCCAGCGGCAGCAGCTTGGTTTCTGCCACGCCCTCCGCGTTGGTCGTAATGGCGGCAGCTACTTCGTCTGCTTTGAACCAGAGAGTGCCATCCTTTCCGATAATATCCTCCACGGCACGCACCTCGAACGTAGCTCCGGCCAGGGAACCTTTGTTGTACAGGGGCGTATGCACCGTATTACCGAAGGGGTCTTGGTGTTCATTGAATCCAGTCAGCGTCGGCCCCTGCTTCTGCACCTGGATTAGTCCCTTGATCGGTCTGTTCGGAACGGTGATTTCCTGAATATCCACAGATTCCGCCAGAGCCATCATGGGGAGGCAGAGAATCAGCAGAAGCAATGCGATCAGGAAAGCCGGGGTTTTCTTCTTTGTAAAATACATCCGTTATACCTCGTTTCTCTGTTGGTGAAGAGAGAAAAGGCAGCGGATCGCTCCGCTGCCCGCTGGCTCACTTCACAGGATCGGCAGTCTCTTCCGCCTTGACTCCGGCAGGAATCCGAACCGTAACTGAATACCCGTCGTCCAGGTAATCATCCGGCACGCGGGTTTCCGCGATCTGATACTCACCCCAGGTCAGCAGCGGGGTTTCTGCCGTACCGTCCTTGCCAGAAGTGATCACAGCAACGATTTCGCCGTCGTTCTTGCCGTTATGAGAAGGCAGACCGGAAATACGGGTCACGGTGAACACTGCTCCCGGCAGTCCCTTGCCGGTTTCGCTGTCCGTTTTCACGATGCGGATTTTGCCCTGAATCGGTTTGTTGGTGACGGTGCGGGTGATGACCTCATCCATGCCCACCGTGATCTTTTCGCTCCACAGCGCCCCTTCGTAGCCCACAGGCAGGGAATGCTCCTGCACAATGTAGTCCGCCGGGAACAGATCGGAAGATTCAGCAATGCCGTCCTTGCCAGTTACCATTTTCCCGACCAGATCACCGGGCTTGCCGTCAGTGCCGACAGTGAAAATATCGAACTGCACACCGGCAATTACATGCTTGTCCAGCTCATCCTGCTTGAGAATCTTGATGCGGCCAGGCGCAGGCTGGTTCTCAACGGTATCAAGCACCTTGTTGGGGTTGACATAGGTGCCGTCAATGTCAATCTTCCATACCTTGTCGGAAGGATGGTAGCCATAGGGAGCGCTCAGCTCACGAATGGTATAGCTGCCATAGGGAATCTTGGTAAACACCACGGAACCGTCCGCCTTGGAGGTGACCTCCTGAATCTTGGTATCCTTGGCATCGAACAGGCCGAAGACCGCGCCGGGCAGAGGCTCACCGTTATCCTTGGTCTTTTTCAGTTCTACTTTGTTCAGTTCATCCCGGATCTCGGTGTCGCCGGTGACTTTGCCATCGGCAGAAACCGTAAAGGTCTTGATGGCGACATTCAGCGCATAACCGGAGGGCGCGTAGGTTTCTTTGAAGGTGTAGGTGCCGGGCACAACGGGAATGTTGGGGATTTCGCCCTTGCTGTTGGTGTATTCACGATAAATAGTATTGCCATCCGCGTCATACACTTCGATCAGAGCTCCGGGCAGTTTTTCAGCGCCGGTAATATCCTTCTTGGTAATGGTGACAGGCGTATAGATCAGATGATTCAGAATGGGGTCTTCCAGATACACGGTGATCACGTTCTCACTGGCGGACTTATTGACACTGGTCAGCTTGACGGGATACTTTTCAGCGCTCAGCAGCCAGCCCTTGGGCACAGAGATTTCCTTCACATAGTAATCCCCATGGGGGAACATGCCGGAGAAGGTCAGATTGCCCTTGGCATCCGTGGTGCCGGTTGCCATCAGGGTGTTGGCGGGTAGCTTTTGATCGTTGCCATAGGTGATCACGTTAGTGTTGTACAGGCCGAACACAAAGCCTTGGCCGGGAACCACCTCAATGGTCTGATGGATCATGCCATCCTTGCTTTCTGTCAGTTTGAGGTTTTCCTTTTCCTTGCGCAGCGTCACGCGGATGGGAAGATAGGTATTGGAAGCAGAAACCTTGACCTCAACGACCGCCGTCTTCTTGTCCACGGCAGCCAGGGTCACATTATAGGGAGTGCTGTCAAACACATAGCCGTCCGGAGCGGAAATTTCCTTCAGGTAATACTTGCCCAGGGGCAACACCTTGGATTTGACCGCGCCGGTGCTGCTGGTGGTCAGTTTTTCAACCAGGGCATCCTTTTTGTAAAACACCGTGCCTTCCTTTCCGATAATATCTTCGGCGGCGTGCAGCTCAAAGACCGCACCGGCCAGAAATCCGTTCTGGAAAACAGGCTTCATGATGGTGTTGCCACTGGAGTCTTTTTCATCTGCAAAGCGAACCAGCTGCATACCGGTCTTTTCCAGCGCAACATCCCCGCGCACAGGTGTATTGGTGACATTCAGCGTAACGGTTACGGGGTCATCCGCTGCATAGGCATAGGGAATCTGAAAGCAGGTCAGCAGCATCACCACTGCCAGCATCAGGTGAAGAAAGCGTTTCATATTGAACATATCTTGTATCCTCCTCAATTATTTGATCCAGACAGTGGTGGTATAGCCGGAATCTAGGTAGCCATCCGGCACGCCTGCCTCGACGATCTTGTATTCACCCCAGGGCAGAAGGCCGGTTTCGGCAATGCCCTGGGCATTGGTGGTAATGGTAGCGACAACTTTCCCGATGTCGGAAGCATTGTCCGATTCCGGCCCGGACAGCCTGGTGACTGTAAATACAGCACCGGGAAGGGACTTTTCAGTGACCGAATCCTTCTTGACAATCCGGATACGCCCGGAAATACGGTCATTGGTGAAGGTCGCTTTGGAAGTCACGCCGGCAACCACAGAAACATTCTGGGAAGCAGACGCGAGCTTATAGCCCTGCGAAGCTGTCTTTTCTCTCACGGTATAGGTACCGGGCTGAAGGCTGGAAAAGGTAGCCACACCCTTTGCATTGGTGGTAGCGGTAGCAATCACGCTCCCAGCACTGTTCAGAAGTTCAAATACCGTACCCTGCAGCAAAATCCCATCAGAGGATTTCTTGGTAACGGCAATCTCACCATAGCTCAGTTCAAAAGAAATGCTTCCACTCTTCAAAACATTGGGGGCTCCGTAGACAGGAACCAGAATCTTTTGAATAGAAACAGAAGGAACACCGACAAGGAAGTTGGCTTCCTCATCGGCGGAAGACAGGGACTCCATGGAAATGGCAAACTTAATCTTGCTGGAAGTCACCTGGATCGTATCGCCGCTTTTTACATAGTAGTAGCTGCTGTCAGATCCACCGCTGTTACCAGTCAGCGTACCAGCAGATTTGGGAATCCGAATCAGATCGGCATCCGTGGTCAGCTTGACCGTTCCGATATAGTTGCTGCCGGAAACGCTCAGGCTCTGGTTGGAAGCCGTGATATTGCCGGTGATGCTGGCACGGGCAATGCCATTTGTGGCCAGCCAGCGGGCATATTCCAGATACACAGCAGGCGCACCGCCAGAAAAGGAATAGAAATTATCCATATCCCAGTAGCTGCGCACATACTGTGCGCCCTCAAGGCGCTTGATCACTTCACGCATGGCAAACTGCCCGGCAGCCCGGCTCCACACTTCATTGTTGGAATCGCTGCGGTTCAGGGCCATGAACGGGTAAGTATGACGCAGCACCCAGCCCAGGGCGTGCATGGTACTGGCCTTATACCGGACGCCGGTGGTGCCGCCATAGCTGGGATTCGTCACAAATGTGTCCATGTCCACCAGCACATAGGGGCCTTTTGCGCTTTGATTGGAGCCGGAACCTTCACCGGGACCGGAGAGATTGTGCTCCAGGCAGAACACGGTGAAACCCTCCAGATAGTGCGGGGTGGCATAGATCGTGCCGTGAGCAGCGGACTTGGCAAGCTGGGGATAATCGCTGTCTTTTCCCGAGCTGCCGTACAAACCATTCTGCCAGGCATAGAAGCCGCCGACTGCGCCATTGATATTCTTCAGCGTAAAGCCATTCATAGGTGTCGCAGCCTTAAGCAATTTTCTTCCGCTGCTGCGGTTCATGTTCAGAAACTCCACCGTATAAGCGAAGTCCGTGACCGTACATGATGCATCGGATGATTCAAAGCTTTCATCCGGCAGAATCCAGGCCGTAGCGTAATCTGTCCATTTCAAACGGCCATCGGCAAAATCATCGCCATAGAGGAACCGCACCTGATACCAGACGTTGCCGGTTTCGTCGAAATCGACGGACAGGATCTGAACAGTGGCATCCTTCACGAAATTGCCGAGGTATTCGCCGCTGTAATAGGTTTTCACAGCCTCAGAATCCATACTGGCGAATACGCGGGTTTTGGTTGTGACGTTGACATAGGAACCAGCGGCATCGTGGGCAGGTTCTTCCGGCATTTCAGGTGTTTCCTCCTGCGGTTCATCTGTTTCCACAGGAAGCACTTCGGGGATTTCCTCCTGTTTCGGTTCGGCTGTTGGTTCACCCGCCGGAATTTCCAAGGGTTCATCCACAAGCTCGGTTTCGTCAGGAATCTCAGATTCAACAGGTTCAGTTTCTTGTACTGGTTCATCTACTGCCGGTTCATCCTGGCTTTCGACAGGTTCTTCTTCGACGGGATGATCCGTGGGCTGATCTTCTGCGGCTTCAACAGGATAAGTGCCGTTTACCAGAAACAGGTTCATCATGCCGATAGCGGTCATTCCCTGATCCTTGGGGAGAAAATTGATCTCCTTAATGTCCTCATCCAGCAGGAACTTGTCATCCAGGTCTTTAGCGGAAACATAGCCGTTCACTACGTTTCCATCCTTGTCAAGGAACCAGACCATGACTGTCTCATGCTCTGTGAACTTCGTTGCCAGGAGCAGGAAAACGTCATTAGCCGTAGAGAAAACCAGTGTATCCGCATCCAGCAAAGGGCTGCTGAACACGTCGGCTTTCCGCACAGTTGCCACATAGATGTGACCATAGGCGTCAATCGCCTCCTGCAAGGGGTGACGATCATCCAGGACAGGTTCAGAAATCTCTTGCTCGGTTTCATTCGCCGAATCGTTATCCGGTTCGACCGGAAGGGGCTCATCCTCCATAGTATTGTCAGGATCAGCTTCTTCCGAAGCTTCCTGCGCCAAAGCCTCTTCCATTTTCTTCGGTTCATCCTCGACCGGATCAGTGCTTTCCATAGGGTAAGAAGCATCATCCTCAGTGACTTCTTCAACTTCTTCAGGTTCCTGCACAGGCAGGGGTTCCACAGCGTCAGGAATCACTTCGACACTGATGCTTTCATCAGGGATCACCGTCTCTTCCGCCATTGCGCTCATGGGCAGACAAGCCAGCACCATGAGCAAGGACAGAAAGAAGGCGGTGAAACGCTTAAATGTGCATCTCACTTGCATTCACAAACCTCCTATTTTATTCTTGAACAGCCATCACGATGAGCCGCCCGCTGGCTCCGCCATAGCTGCGATCACAGGTGATCAGGGTCAGGATATTGTCCTCTGCTGTCACCTGCACACCGGTATCAACCATGGATTTTTCGATTGCGCGATTGACGAAACGCAGAAAGCTTTCATTATTGGAGAATGAAGCTGTTGCGGCGTCCCAATCGCTGACGTTCATGTTTAGCACCGCAAAGACGCGGTAAGTGCGTTCTCCATACAGGCTGCTTACTCGGATCAGGCTATGGGCCGCGCAGTAGGAGTCATCCTTGTAATCCATAAGGGTGCTGAACATAGCATCACTGTGACTGATATGATGGCCGTAGATCGCTATGTTCTTGCTGGGCGTCTGATAATCTGAGCTTGTCAGAGAAAACAGGCAGCCCAGCTTGCTTTCTTTTCCGTTGAAAAGATGGTGAAGGTAATACTCGGTGTTGTTTGAGCGTACAACCGGATAATTGATCTTTGTTCCGGGAATCGTCAGCCAGGCCTCGAAATCCCTGTTTTGAGTAAGGCACGCTTCCAGATCAATATCGGATTGGGTAGGCACAGCAGTCGGAGTAAACGGCTTTTTTGAAGGAACTGCGGTCACAATCGCAGTAGGAACCGCAGTCACGTTAGCTGTTGGCAGAAGAGGGATTTCTGTATCATCCGGTGCTTCTGAATATTCCGGTATTACAGACGGCATTGACGAGGCTTGAGCTTTGGCGGGTGTTTCCACCATCTCCGTCTGGTCACTTTCCTGCGATTCTGTTTCTGATACGTTATTCGATATGAGCTGTGTTTCCAAACCAGGTGGCTCATCTGTTGGCGTCTTCGTCTGCTTCGGGATCGGCATCATCGGAGCAGGGCTTGATTCCGGCTGCATGAATTGCATCGCCAGATCCTCATATTCTTCTTCATCCGTATGATAGGAGGAAACCTGATTCACAACGGGATATATGAAAAGAAGCAGACCAACCAGGAACAATAAAGCCGCCAGCTCTATGTCCTGTTTTTTTGATTTCTTTTGCACTTCATCTCTCCAATCAAAAAACGCACATCTCATCGACGTGCGCCTATCGTTGCTGCTCCTGCTGGCGTTTTTTCAGCCAGTTATCAAGCAGCTTAATGATGACTTTTTCCATCTGTTTGGCGGTATAGCTGCGGGGAAAATACTTTTTCAGCGTGTCATGACTCAGGGTAACGGAATTGTACAGGGGCTTCTTTTCCTCTGACATAATGCTGAGTACGCTTTCCTCCGTCAGCTTTCCATCCTTACTTTCCTGCTTGATCCGCTGAGCCTGCGACAGGGATGGTGTTTGCTGGGTGGTTTCCAGCGCAGATCGTACCCAACTCTGTTCCTCTGGATTCAGATAAGAAAGCTCCACTGCTGGCGTAAAAGCCAGTTCACCGTTATCCACCTTTTCCAGAAGCGGTTGCTCCAGGCTATTCAAGCGGATATAGCGTTGAACATTGCGGGGACTTTCCCCGGCATCTTCAGCAACGGCGTCCCTTGCGCCCTGCTGTTCCAACTTCTGGCCAATTTGGCCAGAAGTTAAATCACGCCGTTTTCCCTGGTGTTTCAGGGCCTCCAGCTTCATCTGATAAGCCTTCGCCCGCTCACTGGGCAGAATGTTTTCCCGCTGGAGATTGCTATCCACCATTACGATAGTGGCTTCATCATCGTCCAGTTCGCGTACTATGGCAGGAATTTCATCCACGCCGGCCAATTCACATGCCCGTTTTCGTCGGTGCCCGGAGATGATTTCATAAGCGCCGTCTTCCAGTGGACGGACAAGGATCGGTACCAGCACGCCATACTCCTGGATGCTCTCTACTGTTTCCTTCATCCGGTCGTCATCCACTACACGAAAGGGATGATCCTTGAAGGGAACCAGTGAAGACAGGAGCAAGCGCTGGATTTGCTCCTTGCCGTCAATTTGGGCTTTGCTTGCTACGCCCATTATCAATCCTCCTCTCAGTTGATCGTCATGCTGCCGCTTGTCAAAGGGCATAAGAAAAACACCAGGCAGTATGGCCTGATGCTCTCTTGTCCTTCTTCTACATGGTACAGTATAGCATAGGAAAAGGGTGTAATGAAGGTGACATTCGGGTGTAATGTAGGTGACATAGCGAGACATTTTTTTAAACCACTTCAATACATATCCAATCCAATCCGTTTCGTACATTCTTTTTTAGTGCTATCCATAGATTTTTGCCTTTCACATTTTAACAAGATTGAGCAAAGCCCATTCGCCTTTGGGAATTCTTGAAACTTTTGTGTATTTCTTCATTGCTGAGATCAAAACTGTCGGATCTGAGAAATACCGCTCAACAAACTCATAGGATTTTACATCATGGAGCTTCAGTACAATCGTACAGTATGCGCTTGGTTTCATGCCGGATTTCTTGAAGTCGTCATACCGATTCTCATTGAGAATAATCAACATTTCGATTTCTGGCGCAGTGACTACATTGATTACATCTACTTTATGCTCATAGGCTTTGCTAAGACGGAATCTTTCCCGCCTGGAATCGAGAATACGGTAAACTGTGATTTTCCCGCTGAATCCTTTCCGTAAATACCTGCTTTCAAACGTGCTGGCATTTCGACAGCGCAGCACTTGTTCATCCAGCATTTGCTCTCTCTCAAATATCAGAAGGTGATGATCCACAAGAATATCTATGATAGCGGTTTCCGCTGCCCCTTCCGCAATACAAGCCACATAGTTCATCCGTCAGCCCTCCTTCCCGAGCGCCAGGCGAATGCTTTTTTTCAGGTTCAAGTAGGCTTCATAGATAGGGACAGTGCCTTCCAGAAAACCACTCTGATAAGCGTCACTTTTCTTGAGATCGTTTCTTTTAAGAATATCTGTCAGATTGCTGACGGTAATGCCATCTCGATTGCGAACGATGTAAATGCAGTCATTTCGCTCAAACTCATCCAGCAATTCCGGATAATGGGTTGTAAAGATTAAAGTACCACCGAAGCGATTCATAGTAGCATCCATGAAAAAGCGTATCAGCGTCGCTACGATCTCTTTGTTGAAATGGTTTTCCAATTCATCAATGACCAGATAGCCACCAGATTTTAGAATACGAATCGCTAAAGTAAAGGTAACAATTCCTTTGATCGTACCAGAAGAGAGATAGTGATTTAGTTCAACAGGATCAGACAGTATAATTTCTGACTTCCCTCTAAACTTCAGATGAACGGATATCTTGTTATCGTTATCCTCATGCACAAACGAAAGATTTTCCACTGTTGGATCAAGATAAGTAACAATATCTAGCGGTATATCATCAGATATAGGCAGCACATTTATATTGGTCAAAGATAAAAGATCGGCTACTTCAATATGTTGTTGATGTTGCTTGTTGTAAGCGATGATGATACTGATGTCGCTTGGAAGAAAGGCTTCGTCGTTGCTTCGTTTAGCTGAAGGAGTAATTCCATCAAAATCAAGTAATTGCTTTTTTGTTGTTACTGATGAAGCGGGTTTTGTCCACAGTGTTTCCTCTTTGATTGTGTACTTGATTTCTTTGTTCTTACCCAGAGTGGTTGCGATAACAGTTTCTAAGCGACATATTTCATCGCAATCTGAGAAAAAGCATATATCCAGCGTTACTTTTTTCGATTGCCCAAGAATATCCCGCGTTTCAATGTGATTGATTGGTTCATTATTCAGCATATTCAGTGCAAGCAAAACAACTTTAAGCGCCGAAGTCTTGCCTGATGCATTGATACCAATCAGTGATATAGCATTGTTCAGATAATAGCTGGAGCCCTTGCGAAGAAGATGAAGCTGACTTCTGTCCGCTTCACTTACACGCTGTCCCGCAAAAAAAGTGATATGCAGTTCCTCTTTGAAAAGCGGCAGACCTTTGGCTGAGATACTAAGAAGTTTCATAAGCATCATCCTTTCAAATAAAAACGGAATTTCCGTTTTTATTTTTCTTACAGCTCCATTATAACCCCAAATTTGAAATTTATCAACAGGAAATCCGTTTTTATTTTTCTCTTGCTTGGATCTCCTGCTCGTTAAGCAGATTTTGGAATTCAATCACAGCTTCATTAACACGCCTTTGCGCTTGTCGCTTTGTTATAAATAACTCTTTGCCGATTGCGAGAATCGTTTTACCGTCAAGAAAGTGATCGAGCAAGATTTTCGCATCCTCTGCAGGCATTTGACACATGAACTCTATCAATTCACATTTCTTCTTCGTTAATTCATTGTTTTCCCGATCAACTTCATTTTGCTTATCGACGATTGTCGCAATCGTTTCAGCCATGATTCCCACGTTTTTAGTATGTGAAACTTGTTCCTTATCCATTGGCGCTGTCAGGCTGAGAAGCCGGTCATTTAGCTTCTGCACCTGCTGAATTTTTAACTGAATCTTGGAATCAGCAATACGAAAGGAATGAAGATACTCTCTTGCATCAATCATTTTTGAAAACCTCCTGATCGAGACGTTCAAGAATTTGTGGGCCATTATCACGCCCACTCAATAAAAGATACCAATCACCCAGAAAAAAGCGACTGATGGATTTCATTTCCCGCTCCAATCGTTTTTTCTCAAACCGGCTGCCGGTTTCTGCTATCATTTTGGCTGCGGAACGATAATCATCCGTAGCTTGCTTAATAATGGCGATGACGAGATCGTCAAATGGATCATAGGGCGGATTCTTGTCGCTTATGATGTGGATAATCATCAGTTCCCATCCTCCCTGCCGCAGAATTACGTTGGTTTTTCTTTCGAGTGTGTTCAGAAATAATCTGCCGTTGAGATGCTTTTCTTTTACCTTGGCGCTGTTCATAAATGATATGAGCTAAAGCTGCTCCTGCCGTAGGATCGGCATAACCTTCATGGTTTTTGTACACTGTTGTGCCTCCTTTATCGCCGTAAAAACTCAAAGTCCCGGCGAACCGCAGCACTGTAATAGCTGTCACAGGTTGCCGGGGCATTGAATAATGCCGTTATCAGATATTGCTTGATGTTTCTTATGTCACTTCCGCATTTGTGAAGACATTCCAACACATATTCGATGGTGCTGCTGTTGATTTGACTAAATCGTTGATGTACCAAATCGGCTGGATACTGCTTCCCGGAGATGGTAAAGTATTCGCATTTTGTGGACATCACTTCTACCATGATTGACAAGATGTTTTCGATTTCATCCCTGTTGTTGTCATTCATCAATTCCCAGTAATCAATTTGATCCTTAACCTTTCGCACCAATTCGTTGTAGGAGAGCCTTTTCCGCATGTCTGGCAGCTTTGTCGGTTCGCTTGCGTAGATCTGCCGTTCCGTCAGCCCGCATGATCGTGCCTGATAATTGAGAAGACCGATCAATGCTTCATCTTGTTCGCAAGGAAGCTCGGCCTCTTCGTCGATCTGTGGAGGACGCTCCGTTTCAGGGATTGATGGATGGATATTTGATTGATAAGGATTTGATATATCAGTATTTTTTTCTTTTTTCTTTTTTTCTTCCGTATTTAATTGCACGGCTTTTTCCCGAATAGGCTTTTCCTGTGAAGGAATGGCCTGGACTGGATTATCCAATACTGGATTTTCCAGTATTGGCTTTTCGGGTATAGGTGTGACTGGAGCAGGCTTATGTTCGTTTGCATTGGCCTCCTCAGTTTTCTTGTTCTGAGGGAACTCATATATGGTATAGTCGGTATCCAATAGCTGACCCGCTTCGTTTCTACGCCTCGTTCTAACAACATATCCCGCATATTCCAATTCTTTCACGGCAGTGCCAATGGCATCAACGCCTTCTTTGCTGATATGGGCAAGCCCTGCAAGGGTATAATCCCATTCTGCAGGTAAAGAAAGCATGACTGAAAGAAGGCCCTTAGCTTTTAGTGAGATTCCCTTGTCCCTCAGATGATAGTTTGCCATGACAGTATAATTGCTGTTCTTTTCTACTCGCATGACAGACATAATTCTTCCTCCTTTTCCGTTTTTGTTCCTTGCATTCGGTGCTATTGCGGCAAAAATAGATAAAAAAACAGGGCGTTCAGGTTTTGTTGCCTGAACGCCTTATCAATGCCGCATAGGTCACATGCAGCAGGCAGATAGATTATTTTGAATCCTTCTGATGCTTCACAGCAGATGAAAGCAGTTCCCAGTGCCGATCGGATTTAGTGGGGATGGATCTGAAATGGCTTGACAGCATAAACTCATACAGAGCCAGCCTGGGCACAAGGTGCTGCCCCCGAACGTTGACACATATCAGCTTCTTGTCTTGTATCCAGGATAAATAGCTTTTATAGGAATACCCAATGATTCTTCTGGCCTGCTCAATCGTCATCACGTCCGGACAGTTTTCTACCGCTTCCAGGCAAGCCCGTGCATAGTCGCTATCTGTCAGAGCTTGCAGCTGATATTTTGATGGCCGATCCTTTATGCGCCTGTGTTTTCGTTTGGGCTCATGTTCGCCATTGTCTCGCTGGTTGGGATAGAAGTAACGCTCCGGATGCTTCTCCCGATCCCGCAGATAGGTAACCATGTCAGCCGTAGCTATCCAATAACGGTGCGTTCGCTGAGCCTTGATCTCGCATGGTACCAACTGCGTTTCCAAGAGATACTGTGCCATCCGCGGACTGATATGGCATATTTTTCTGAACATCTCCTTGTTGACGCCATCCGGATACCGAATAAGCATTGCCTGAATTTCTTTATTTGTAAGCACGATAACCCTCCTCGCAGCTGATTGCCAATCAGCAGAAGTGCTGCCGTGCGTATAACAGAGTGAAGTTCTGATTTCAATGGTGAATTGTGAAGTACCTGATTCTTCATCACATGGTTCAGGATGCACCTGCCCCTTTCTAATTCGGTGAATCTCATAGAACCTGATTTTTGATCGTGTAGGGGGTTTGGGAACCTGTTTTCTCTCCTCTTTCTCTCCAACGTGCAAAATTGATCTCCAAATACCCCGGTTTTGAGCAAAATGTTTGAACCCGTTGTGCCGCCTGGGTTTTCTCTCCATTTTCTCTCTTGAAGTCCGATTTTGCCCGTGTTATAATGCCTTTGGAGACTTCCAATATTTTCGGTTATCTTCCGAAAGGTTCTCGCAAGTTCCCAAAGGCGGGGAAAACTCGAAATCAGGTAGGGTGAAAGCCCTCGTGGGTTCGAATCCCACCGCCTCCGCTGACAAACCCGTATGAGATAATGGTCCATACGGGTTTTTGTGTTTTGGCAATATTTCGTTTATCTGGAGTTGACTTTTATGAGAATCATCATTTCCCCGCCAAAAGGATGCGCCTTGACACGGACACCTTTGTTTGGAACGGGATGCTGGTGTTTCTTGATAGAACAGAAGTCCTGATGAACTGGATCAAGGGCCTTTCTTATGCGGAGCAGAAAAAACTATGGGCATGCAACGACAAGATTGCCCAAGAAAATGCCAGCCGGTTTGCGGAAATAGCTCTGCGATCCAATCTGACCCCGGCGATCCTGGCTTATGACGGCATTCAGTACACCTCCATGGGGCCGTCGGTGTTTGAAAACAGCCAGCTGGACTGTGTACAGAAAAATCTGCGCATTCTCTCCGGATTTTATGGTGTCCTCAAGACGCTGGATGGGGTGGCACCCTATTGGCTGGAAATGCAGGCGAAGGCAGCCGTGAACGGGCATCACAATCTTTACGATTTTTGGGGCGATATGCTGTACCGGGAAATCCTGGACGACAGCCGGATCATTGTGAACCTGGCCTCGCAGGAATATGCTAAGTGCGTGGAGAAATACTTAACATCCAAAGGCCGCTTCATCACCTGCGTGTTTGGGAAAATCGAGCATGGTCAGGTGGTGCAGAAGGGCGTCTATGCCGAAATGGCCCGGGACGATATGGTGCGCTACCTGGCGGAAATCAAGGCGGATGCGCCGGAACAGATCAAAGGCTTCCATATCAGCGGTTATCATTTTGACGCGGAACGCTCCAACGACACGGAATATGTATTTATCCGCACAGAAATACCCGGAAAAAAGACAATCAAACGCGTAACTGAAATGCGCATATCATCAAGTACACCCTGAAAGGAGCAAGCCATGAAATCCTTTCGTTTTTACGGCTGGGAAGCCGCCCGCATCCGGGACAGCCTGGGCCTGACTCCCTGCGATTACTATGATCTGCTATCCGGCATCTGGTGCGCGGAAACCTGCGCGCCCCGGATGCGGAAGGACTGGACACCGGAAAATCGAACCCTGGGCCAATGCTCCATCACGGCCTTCCTGATCCAGGATATTTACGGCGGGAAGGTGTACGGCGTGCCCCTGGGCGATGGCAATTACCATTGCTTCAACGACGTGGACAGCTGCGTGTTTGACCTGACCAGCGAGCAATTCGGCGATACCCGGCTGGACTATGACAACTGCCCCGAGCAGGACCGGGCCGTGCATTTCGCCAAGGCGGAGAAAAGGGAGCGGTACGGGTTGCTGAAGGAAAGGCTGTTTGCCCGGCGTCCGGCCCTTGTTCCGATCGTGATGGAGCATGTGGAGCGCTATGGGGAAATCTACGCCGCCGCGTTCTCCGGTCCGCCCTGGAACGATCCCTGGACGGAAGCGGACGCGGTGATCCACGTGCGGGAGCTGCTGGAACCCAAGACCGCCTACGGCCTGGAGTACGTGATGGATGGAAAGGTCGTCGGCTTCCTGCTGGGCACCTCCATGCTGTTCCACTATGGCCGAACCTTTGAAATCAACGATCTGGCGGTTGATCCCACGTATCAGGGCCGTGGCATTGCTTCGGCGCTGCTGGAACGCTGCAAGGCGGACATGAAGGAGCGCGGCATCGTGGGGCTGCACCTGATCACATCCGCCGACGGGTTCCTCCCGGGATTCTATGAACGGCACGGATTTGGCCGGGAGCATGAAGTGATCCTGATGGGGATGGAAATGTGAAAGAATTGCGGGAGCTGCGCGGTACGCAAACGCAAATCAAACCGGCGCGCAAACATTGGGAACCCGTGCGCGTGAAATGATCTGCTGACACTATCGGCTGGATGAACAATATATCGGGATTTGTGAGGAACAGATATGAAAACAATATATCTGATCGGCGGTACAAT
>ERZ842401.4700-NODE-4700-length-15687-cov-12.291325_pt1 | contig 15687 bp, 19 predicted proteins | sample MGYA00521270_ERZ842401 | MGnify/ENA primary metagenome ERZ842401 (study PRJEB31892, sample SAMEA3878208) | bioreactor metagenome | biome: Moose rumen | place: Sweden | collected 2011-10 | study: EMG produced TPA metagenomics assembly of the PRJEB12797 data set...
CTACATACAAATACTTTTCTCTTATAATTCTTGAGAACGTCTGTATGCCGACGGGGTATTTACGTGTGTGCATAAGATGTTATCTTTTCACAACTTTGCGAAATGCTAATAGATCGCGTTTTGCTTGTGATGTTTTAGATTTTGAATAAGTATGATAATCATAGAGGTGTTTTACGCCATTGCTCCAACCGTCTTTGTAGGTCTCGTCGCCGCGTAAATGGTCAAAAACACACGTATTCTTCGCTATAGCTGTATCAATCAAATGAAACAGATGTACTTTTACGGGCGAAAACTTCGCATATTCGGGATTGCCTGCAGGCATGTAATAGTAGAATCGTTCTTTGTATTGGAAGCCTAAGTGCCATGCTACGGGTTTTTCATTGATATCAAGAGTAGAGAAACTAACCAAACTTGTTCTTAAACCTTCTTGCAAAAGATTCTTATGAAAATTCGGTGCCTTGTAAGCCTTCGGCCATTTTTGTCGGTGCGATGCCATAAATTGTTGAAACGTCTTCGTGGCTTCGTCAAACGAATCATAATATCTTAGCGACAATGTTCCGATTTCGTTCAGTCGCCGTGTTTGTCGGCGTATATCTCCACGAAGTTTGGTTGGCAGTGTGGCGTAAAGTTGTTCGGTAGAAGTGATATTAGCAAGGTATAAAAACGGACAGACATCGCTGTAAGTTCTTGGTTTTATGTTAATTAACAAGTGGGGGGGGGGTAAATTCTTTGTGTAAGCCATCTATTTGGATTTCGTCAAACTTACAGCAGCTTTTGAGCGTGTCAACGAGTGTTTCCCAGAAGTCTGCTACCTCTTCGGCGGCTACTTCTTCTGAAAAGATAGGGTCGTGATAGTCGTAGTCGGAATATCCTACGGGTACGATTGTACGCATAAAAGCGTGTTTCCAGTTTCGTTGCCAGAGTACTAAGGGCATAAAAACACGCACGCCACGATTGTTGATGCCAAGAAAGAAGAGAGGGTGAAGTTTGCGCAACGGACGATAGGTGTCTAACCACACTTTGACCAATGTGGGAGTAAAGAAGACGTGGGCGTGAGGAGAGTTATTCATTATTTCTTCCCACTGTTTTTCGTAGTCTTCGTTGTAAATTGTATCCCAATCTTCTGTGATGTCAAATTGCCAAGTACTCATTTCTTTATCAGTTTAGCGATTTGACAAATGCCTCGCTTTATATTTGCCGTGAGGGATGTATGCCGCAATCTAAAGGAATATACTGGGCGTTGTGTTTCTGTCCATTCCGACTTATAAAGTTCATTACCGCGCAGTTGGTCGTATGTCTTCAAGTGTTTGTTAATGGCATCAGCAATACAATATGTAAGGTGTATTTTTCCTACCGATAAGTCTTTGTATTTTGGGTGTATAGTAGGCATATAGGAATAATAAGTATCTTTATACACAAATCCAATGCGCCAACTCACGCCTTGCTCATTGATGCTGAGTTGACTGAAATGCACCTTTCCCTCCTTGATGCCCCTTTCAAGAAGGTTTTCGTGAAAGTGCGGGGCTTTGTAGGCGTTAGGCCAGCGCAGGCGGTGAAAGTGAAGCATCTGCGGAAGGACAGCCTTTACCTTATTCATCTCTTCCGTGTTGTACACTTTGTATTGCAGAGTACCTGTGGCTTCAGCGCGGCGTATCCTGCGGTTAATGTCTTGACGAAGATTTCTTTTTAGTGATGTTTTGAAATCTTCTAATCCATCAAAATGCGCAATACTTATATAAGGACACGGTTCAGTACTTATTTGTTCAAACTTTTCTTTCATTTATCTCAAAGTGATGTTTCAAAATAGAGCTCTCGTTTCCATTTGCAGGCCTCTACCATAATCTTAGGTAGCGTGCCGCTCCAAGGCTTGCCACAAGGGGCAATCGGAGTGACATAATCCTGAATCGCTTGAAGTTTGTTGGCGTGTTCTTGTTTTGTCATTTTGAGAGTAAATGCATTTTTCCAATCTATCCTCCAGCAGTTGTAAAACCAGAACCACACACAATACTCGTATTGCTTTGCTTCGGGACAGATGGTTGCACATAGCTGCTTTGCAATCTCCGACGTACGCAAGTGGTCACTCCAGCCCTCGCCAACCGAATGAGGATAGAAAACAGCCAGATCAGATTCTGCACAGGAATCTACTATTTTTTTCAATATGCTATCCAGTAATTTCGTGTTTTCATCTGAGACGGAAACCCCTCCATCAGGATAGTCCAGAAAATGGATATGCTCCTCTGGAAGTCCATAGATGGTTGCGGCATTACGTGTAAGCTGACGACGATTACGAATCAGTTCTTCCTCATTGATGTCACAACAACTGGAGTGACTCTTGCCTCCGCCAGTCATAATGATTAGCTCCACCCGTCTTCCTTCCACCAACATCCTTTGCATCAATCCACAGCATCCAAACACTTCATCATCAGGATGGGGAGCAAAGATAATAACGATTGACGGTAGCGGAAGATGTGGCCTTGTAAACGAACAATAAGTTCTAATAGTAACACTTCGCAATCCACGAATAACGTCTATAAATTTACTCATTTTGTACTTAATCTCGTAAAAATGGAATCTAGGTAATTCTTAGGATACCAAAGTTCTCTATAACACTTATAGGCATTAGCGACATAGGCATCATAATCTGCCAAAATAACATTGATTGCCTCGCTAATGTCATCAGTAGAATCTATTAATACCCCACATCCATAATCTTCCAAATAAGACAAAGAATGAACTCTTGTCGCTATTACAGGCACTCCACACTTTAGGTAGTTACCAATCTTCCCTGATGCAAGTCCCATGTTTTCTGCACGATATCCCAACTCCCTTAGAGAATACGTCGCGATACCAATTTTGGCAGATGCAACTAATTCATCTAACTCCTCGTTGGACACTGGTTTTGTTGAAAAAAAGACCTTACCAGATATGCCAGTTAAGGATTTTATTTCTTCATAATATTTATTACCTTCAACTATATGACTTGTATGAAACACCAATACAGTCCCACTATCCCAATTTACAGCAGATTCTGCAAGTTCCTTGCAACAAAAACACTTACCAAGACCTCCAGAATGTAATACTACATTTTTCTCATCTGGAATATGCAGCCGATTTGCAAGATATTTGTTGCGACCATGGTATTCGTTTGTATATGAAGCATTTGGGAGATAGAACATCTGATCCTTCTTTATCTTACAGTGTTTACTAATAAATTCGCCATGCCAATGATCATGTGTAATAATAAAATCGGCCGCTTCTATTTCGCGTAACTCATTGGGATTATCTATATCTGGATATTCCATGACAAAATTAATGTATTTAAAAGAAATAACCTTTTTGATTAGCATTAATAAATGGCAACCTATAGTATCACCACCAATGTAATAATTGGATTTGTGAAATACCATATCAAACATTGTTGACAAAATAAGTTTTATTGATGTGGGCAATTCTAGTTTTCTGGTTCTCTGCCTTACAAGAATCATTCTCATATTAGGATATGAACTAAAGTCAGAAACCGGGTAATGTTCGTCAACGGATGAAATAATAGTTAAATCAACACCCCTCTGAGCTAGATCAACAGCAAGTGTTTTCAAACTTGGGATTTTATCTAGAAAAGGAGCTCGTATCAAAAGTGTAATTTTCATTATTTAATTCAAGTTCCGCAAATTCCTAACTTGCCTGTTTTAATTGATAGATTTCAACAAAAAGACTGAGTTTGTCCGACCGATTCACAAGCACATCGAGGATTTGTTCATCTTCAATATTGAAACATTCTGCAATCTCTCTGACTATCTCCAGTATCATATTCCAGATTCTCTCGGTGATAGTGAGTTCCACGCTGTTCATAGCAGCATCCTTAAACAATCCGCCGATAGTCTCGTAGTCAGAGAATCGCTTGGCTGTGTGGGAGTCCTCGGCATGTTCCTTGGAGAAACGGGCATCAAGCTGTTTCTGCTTCAGAACATAGTTCTTCTTCTTTCCCTCTTCACCAACGAGGGTGAAGTCTATCAGCACCTGGCTCTTGCCATCGGTAATGCCGAGGAAGAGTGCCTTGAAGCCAAGCATTATGGAATGCGTAATATGAGAGAATATCTTGCCGATAAGCTCTGACTGCACACCGCGCTTGGGATTGTCTGTGTCATTGACCATAAGGCATACGGGATCAGTGGCCTCCTTTGTACGCTTCTCTTGAGTCTTGCGCCAGAGCTGCCACGAAACGGTGGCGAAAATCTTGCGCCAGTCATAAGTGTCTCTCGACAGGAAACGATAAAACGTGTCGCTCTTGCAACGGAACAGGCCGCATAGCGATGACGTTCCATAGTTATATGCATTACGAATCATGAAACATGAAAACAACAACAATCCAAGCAACTGCAACTGTGTCAGCTTGCAGTTACACTTGCTATTGCTGCCGAAAAGCCGCTTTTCAGACAGCTTGAGGACGTTTGTCATGTCCATTATTGCATTCATTGCATTCGTGGCATCATTTTCTTTGAAAAACTTGCCGACTTCTGAAAAAATGTTTGTACTTTTGACGTTGAGCATAGGGCTTTGTATCTTGTTGTTTAGCACCATAAAAATACTAAATTTCCGCGACTTACGGAAATCCCTGTGCTCTTTTTTACGTCATTATCTCAACTCTTTTTTAATTTGCGGAACTTGAATTATTTAATCATTATTATTACAAAACGACTCTTCTACTGCACGCATTGCTGAAAAATATTGAGATTTCATCTCTTCTGCAAAAACGGTACATTTGAACATATCAAAACTAAAAAAAGCATTAACGACATCGTCCGATGCAGGAATATTTCCCATACTATATGCATATACATTACGCAAGAAATCGGCTCTTTTAAGAATGTCGTATATTTTACTGGATTCTGGCAATCTCTTGTGCCAGAGCATAGGTATTATTGTTTTAATCGCGCCATATTGATCAAAACAAAAGAACGGGATTGAATTATGTAAGCAAACAATAATTGGATGCATCAATTCACCAACATAGCCTTGAGAATATTTAATGAGGTAATACCAATCTAATGGCGAGAGAGGCAAGTCAATTACAAAAGTTGTATCATACTTTTTCAACCTTCTTGGCATTGGAAAAGAAACACATCTAAACTCGGATTTTTTTCTACCTTTTTAATAATATCATTTACATATTCATCTGGCAAGTAATCATGGCAGAAACTTATTAGGACATAGTTTTCTGCCAGATTAAATTTTTTTAGCACAGATTCCTTTGTAAAACCAAAGTCATTGTTATAATTAAAAGCGAAAACAGGATCAGGAGTAACATACACATCATTTCTTCCGCTTATATACTTGACCATATCGCAAGTCCAAACATCACGCAACGAAAGGAATTTAAAGTATTGAAGTAAACGTTTTAATTCCTTAATTTCTTTTTTATTTAGTCTTTCATATGCTGTATTTTGTGAGGAAATAGAATATCCCGAACACGGGATAGGCTTGCTCAAGTAATCATTAAAGCCTCCCCAAAAGGCATTGGGTAAGTCGTGAGTCGCGCCAACAACACAATTAGGCACTAACTGCATTTTTTTGAAATCAAGGTGCTTCCTATTTTTAAGTGGTGTATAGTCAAACAAGGCATCACTACCAATAAAGACGGCCTCTATTTGAAGTCTAATAATTTCTTTTGCAACATCCTCTACTGTTCGACACAAATGAGACAGTGGCATATAGTTTCCTGCAAAAGCCATATGTTCCTGATATTGACAATCTGGGACCTCCCTATGGTAAAAAAATTCCAAATCATAAGGATACCAATTTAAAACAATTGGTTCATAGCCTTTATTACGGAAATAACCAATTGAAGAAATTGTCTGCAATTGTGCGCCAAAATTTGACGCACAATGGTATGTTAAAATTCCTATTCGTTTCATTATCCTACATTTTTACGTGCAGGCTTGATATAGCCATACTCAGCATAGCCCATAACAGCACAGAATATTATTGTGTAGTCCTCCGGTATATTCAGCAACTTACGTAGTTTCATGTCGTCATCCTTCGTGTGCTGTCCCCAAGACAGTATGGTACCTGTAATGCCAAGAGTCTGTGCCGCAAGAAATAAATTTTGCGCCCCAAGGCTTGTATCAACTGATGGTAAGTACATCTCCGAAGGCCAAACATATGCTCGTACATTAGCAGTAAAACACCAGAAAGAAGGAATATTCTCACCAAATCCCGTGCCACCCGCGCAACATGTCAAACACTCCTTCGCCAATTTTTGGTCGGCAGTACAAAAAATTTGAATTGGCTGTTTGTTACAACTATTAGCAGCCCAATTTGCTACTTCTTTTAGTTTGAGAATCACATCATCAGTAACAGGTTTATCGGTGAAACAACGATTGGAACGTCTTTCCTTGATAAGCCTCTCTATTTGTTCAAATGTAATTTGGCTATTAACTGTTTCTTGCCGGAAGGGGCTGAAATGTTCAGGCTGGCTCTGTAAAGACTCATATTTTGCAAGTTTTTCTTCTGCCCAAAGAACCGTCGGATCATTGGCAAATTCAGAATTCTTTATTTTTCTTACCAGTGCTTTTAAATCACGATAATAGGGCTTGCTATGTCCAGGGGCCGCATCCTCTCGATGAAGCCCCTTGTCAATAATATGACCAAACTTACGCATAAGCATCAAATCCCGATTGATATGGTCTTCGAGAGATAAGTCAAAGTTGTGCTCCAACTCGTCTATAGCACTTTTATAATACTTAGGTACAATGATAAAACCATTTGCGATAAGTTTGTATAAGCGATAAGGTATAATGCTCTGTAAAGTGGTCAAGGAGCGACTGTGACGGAAATGAGTTGACATCTGCTCCCTTTAGGCACATCTCAGTAAAAGTCATCTTACGAGCCTGTTCCTTAGCAGAGCAATGGTGCGTGTAAGGCTCTGGCCAGATGGGTGCTGCAGGGTCATTCCAATTGGCAAGCCAACGAATGCCCAACTTCTCTTTCAAACGAAGACCAATGATATGAGGTATGTCACTGGGTGAACGAGTAAGAACTGCATCATAATGATTTTCTTTACATAGTTTTAATGCCAGTTCATACGCACGATATGCCCAACGTACACCTCCCTCGGGATATATTCCCAACTTGCACGAAGAGCGCAGTGTGTCAAAGACACGAGTGATGCAACCTCCTGTCTCGTATGTAAGCGTTATGTTATTTTCTTTGAGTGGCAACCAAGGTTCGGACCACTCATTGGAATATGCAGGACCCTCATCTACTTTGGAGATCACATCTACGTGCCATCCTTTCTTATACATGGCATACGCCAACTTTCCATTGCAAAGGTTTTCTGAAAAAGTATAGGGCAGATAGCCTGGGGCGATTAGTAGCAGTCTCATCTTACTTTTTTCCTAAAATAGTTTTCATATTTCCCTTTATGACATCGCTCATTTCTTTAGCTCGAGCAAACAACTGATTTCCCACAGCATCAACTTTTTTTGAAAGGGAATCAAATGTTGCAATCAAAGAATCAGAGGTGAGATTTGAATCATCTATACAATACTCCTCGCATCCAAATTGGTGCATAAATTCCATAGTCTTGACATGATATGCTATGCCTACAAGTGGTGTTCCTGTTGCCATAGAAAAGATTGTTGAGTGTGTCTTGTGGCCTATAAATATCCGGCATATTGCCACTTCTCTGATATGGTCGGCTGTAGTCATGTCCTCGTCATAAACCATACACATATCAGGATTATCTACATTATCCATAATCTCCTTTATCAAGATACGATCATCTGGCCCTGTCCCCTTTAATTCCATGGGAAAGAAACGGACATCATAACCAAGTGAATTGATATGATTGCAAGCGTTAACAAATGACTGTACGTACTTGGCATGTATTTCGTATTGTGGGTTCATTAAGATACCTCGTTTCCTTATAAAACGATAATATCACGATTTTCGTGTGGATGGTCACACGCGGTTATGCAGATGACCCGTTTTATGACCTATAAATAATCTGCAAGCAGAATAATGTTCAATATAATCTTTTGTTTCTAAATTTTCTTCTATGATTAAAACTTTTTGACATTCCATAACCGCTACCGATTCTTTAATTCGACATGTCCCAGTCCTTTCAATATTCCAGGATGGATTTCATTTCCAGCAAAAACAATCTCTATATCATCGCCAAAGCTTGTCACTGATGTTGATGAGATTGTTATTGCTTTCTTGTATTTTAATCCCAGAATTACAAATAATTGCATAGGAACGCGTTTATTAAATACCAATGTGTTAGGGAAATATTTCTTATAATCTGTACGTTCGCGAGGGTGAATTTTGATTATCAACGAGTTTTCATCAATACCATCTATTAATTTCCTATAAATTGCTATTTTTTCTTCTTCGGAAACGAATTTATCTTCAGCAATAGGTTGAGTTAGGAGAATTGTATCTCTACTTCGGAGTTCCACCATATCCGACTCTGTAACATTAAGTTTATCTAAAATTAGTTTCTGCTTTGAAACAGAAGAACTATTCCATAGTTCTTTTATGTCGATTTGTTCACCTTTGCTCTTAAGAAAATCATTTGTCGGCTCTTGTGTTAAAATAATCTTTTTACATTGGCTATTATTGCCAAAATTATGCCCTTCAATATTGCCAAACAATATTCTTTTTATCTTTTCATATTTCCTTATATTAGGTTCTCTTGATACGAAATAATCTCCTATACCATCCTCTATAAGAGTATAGTTATGCCATGCGATAATGCTTTGACAGAATAGGCCTTGATCTATACCATATATATCGGCATTAAACAAATAAGGATATCTTAACTGATAATAGAATCTAACTAATGGTTGCAGTAATCGTCTAAGTGGCCATGGCTTCTTCTCCCACTCTATAGTCGGAAACACATGACAATTGAAATTTTTGCGTACAGATTCATAAATTCCTGTATCAACAAAGAAATAATGTGTGCGTTTAATTTCTTCTTCTGTACTATATAACATATAAACCAAAAGAGACCACAATGATCCCGTGGCAAAAACTCTAGCCTTTTTCATATTAAACATGATATACAAGGTTTATGTAATTCAGATTAATGTCACGAAATAGAACCTTAATGTTTTCGTCATTCTTAAATCTACCTTTAGAAAGAGCGCAGGCAAGAATCAGGTGTACCTGAGTATGGCAAACAAAAAGGTTTCTCATAATCTTTATCTTTTAACGCGTCCACTGGTATCACCATCTATGAGATTTTCGACCTCTTGAACTGAAACACAGTTAAAATCACCTTTAATGGTGTGTTTGAGGCAACTGGCAGCAGTCGCAAACTCCAGTGCCTTCTGGTCATCCTGATAGTGAAGCAGGCCAAAAATAAGACCGCCCATAAAGGAATCTCCACCACCAACTCTGTCCACAATATCCGTTATATCATAAAGCTTTGAAGTCAGCAATTCTTTACCATTATAGAGTACGCCTCCCCATGTGTTATGGTTCGCATTGATAGCTCCACGAAGCGTAACTACCATCTTCTTGCAACGAGGGAATCGCTCCATCATCTGTTGACAAACACTTAGGAAACTGCTCTGGTCTATATCTCCCTTCGTATTAGCAGCATCAAAGTCCTTGGGCTTTATGCCAAACACTTTCTCACAGTCTTCCTCATTTCCAAGGATAATATCGGAATCCGCAACAATTTGGTTCATTACCTCTGCAGCAGTCTTGCCGTATTTCCACAGATTGCCACGATAGTTGATGTCGCAACTGACAGTCACGCCCAATTCATTGGCAGTCTGAATGGCTTTCAGACATTCTGCTGCGGCATTGGCTGAAAGTGCTGGTGTGATTCCCGTCCAATGGAACCACGTTGCATCTTTCAGAATCTCCTTCCAATCAATGGAACCAGGTTCAATGGTGGCAAAGGAACTGTCCTCACGGTCGTAATACACCTTGGAAGGACGGGCGTTGCTACCTGTTTCCAAATAGAGGATACCCATTCTCTTTCCTGTCCGCTGGATATAGTCAACTCCCACCTTATGCCCTCTCAAATCCATAATGCAGCGTTCTGCAATTGGATTGTCTGGCAGGCAGGTGATGTAGTCAGTCGCAATACCATAGTTGGCTAACGAGACGGCCACATTGGCCTCCGCACCCGCATAACTCACGTCGAAGCGGTTGGCCTGAACTAGTTTGAGGTAATCCAGTGTACCGAGGCGGACCATAATTTCCCCAAAGGTTACAACTTTATGCATTTTAATCAATTAACTGGTAAATAGATGTCACGTCCAAAGTCCGGTAGATGGACGGGGTGAGTGATTTCATCTTGTGTCCACGTGTTTTGGCATAACTGCTGAAAATCTCATTGTTTTCGTGGGTCAGCGACACTTCCTTTTCAGAGAGTACACTTCCTGGATAGCCGTCATAGCCCACCAAATAGATTTCCCTATCCGTCAGGTTCAGTCCCAGTTGGATGGCTACAGCAGTCACAGAATCCTTGTATTCTTCAATGAATGAAATTTCTTTTAACTCAAATGTACTCTTCTCTGCATACTTTGGCACTTCGGTACCCATCGTTCTTGGATAAGGTGGCAGAACGCAGGTTCCAGTATACTTGGCCTTGCCCACGTTGGCGGTTAATCTATGGCTTTCATTACCAACAATACAGTAGAATACTGGCTGTTCACAATCTAGGAACAGTTTGGCATGACGGGCGGTTGAAAGCACAATGGCAGTATCAGAATTCTTCTGTAGGAACTCATGAATGGCTTCTATGTGCTCTGCGACGGTATTGCCGCCACCAATTACCAACACCTGTTTGTACTTCTTTTCCACTTCCATAACAGGATACTTAGCGTTGTCCTCTTTCTTATCCTTGCGGTTATCTAAGGCTCGAACAATGCTATTGAAAGAATACACACGGTTGCTGACCCAATCCATCACTTCCTTCTGCGGGAAAGAGTTGGCTCCAGAAATCATATACGGCAGACTGATTCCCCAGCGATATTTCTCATACAGAGGCTGAAAAACCTGGATAGCATCTCCCAGTTCATTGAAGTTCACCTTCAGACCAGTATGTTTGTTCAGATAGGTCAGCAGCAGTTCCGTATTCAGGTTACCTGCACCGCGTCCCATTCCCAGGATGGTGGCATCCACGCTATCCACGCCACATTCAATGGCTGTCAGGGTGTTTATAAGCCCTAACTGCAAGTTATTGTGTCCGTGGAATCCAATCTGACAAGTGAGGTATTTCTTGATGGTGGCTATGATGTCTTGCACTTCGGAGGGGGTAACACTACCATAGGAATCCACCATATTGAAAATCTTCACCACCCCGTTCAGTTTGGACAGTTTCTCATACAATCCTCCTTCAAACTGACTCCACTTTGACATATACATCACGTTGAAGGCCACTTCAAAGCCGTACTCCCTCACTTTCTCAGCCAATATAGCTGCCCTGTCCAAGTTTTTCGGGTCAACCGCCATACGAATCATATCCACCACACCTACCAGAGGTGCAATAAGTCTGTCCAAATCTTCAGGCTTCGTGCTCTTCTCGTTGAGCATCACGGCTAGTTTCTGCCTTGAGTTCTCACGGATATGCTTCAGCACAGACAATGGGCAGTAGCCAAACTTTCCGTTGTATTCCTTCAAAGGGTTGTTCTTGTAACCCAGCTCCAGATAGTCTATCGGGAGTCCGTTCATGGCGTGAATGTACGCATCCACAGTTTCTGCATTGAAGTCCCAGTTGGTGTAGTAGCCACCGTCTCTCAACGTACAATCGAGTATTTGCATGGTCGTTTACTTGTGCAGCTTGGCTGCCATTATTTCATTAACTTTTTTCAGGTCGTTGGGGGTATCCACAGCCACTGTCTCTGAATCTACTTCTATGAACTGCACCTTATAACCGTTCTCTATGAAGCGCAGTATCTCTATATCCTCAATAGACTCAATTTTGGCCTTCCCATACTTCTTGCCATAGTCGCAGTAGAATTTCAAGGCGGCAGGAGTGAAACCATATACACATACCTGCTTGTAATAGCTATAATTGATACTACCCTTTGGATAAGGAGCTGTGGAACGGGTCAGGTAGATACCAATTCCTTCCTTATTGGTAATGACCTTAGGAATCGTGAAGTTCACCACATCTACAGGGTCTTTTATCTTGGTCATCAGGTTGCTTACCTGAAGTTTTGGGTTGTCAAAGAAAGGCAGGATGGCCTTCTCCATCACCTCTGGCTCCATCAGCGGCTCATCGCCCTGGATGTTCACATACAAGTCTGCTGGTATTTTTTCTGCCACCTCTCCTATACGGTCAGTACCCGTGCGGTGTGACGTGGATGTCATAATACACTTCATATCGTTCTGGATGCAGGCATCATAGATACGTTGGTCGTCGGTAGCGACATACAACTCGTCAAAATACTTCACTTGTGATGCGTGCTTGTACACCCACCAAATCATTGGCTTGGCACAGATGTCAGCCAACGGTTTGCCCTGAAAACGGGAACTCTCATAACGGGCCGGGATAACTCCAATAATTTTCATCTTTTTACTATTTATTACGTAGAACATCTATATTTATTACATTTCACTAAGTTGTGGAAGAATATTCTTCATTCAATATTCATAACAGATTACGAAAGATATAATCAATGATAAAACCATTTGCGATAAGTTTGTATAAGCGATAAGGTATAATGCTCCTGAGAAATTTTCCGCTAATTATCATATATGCTAAATCATTTTCTTATTTATAAACCTGTGAACGAAGATTCTAAACTGAGGAACTACAGCAAACATTGCTGCAAACGTGATGACAATATAACTACTAGCTATAAGCACACTATACATACCCCAATTAACGAATGATGTCGAATTGCTAATTTTTACATACGTTTCACTAATACAATAAATTAACAACATTGGTATTAAGATAACAGCATATAAGCGAGCAATACCCCAAACATATTCCCATATGCTATCCTTGAACCCCCAATGGAATAAGAGAAACGGTTTCCAAGTATTCACAATAAGTAACTGACTAACAATGCCGCCCAAGAGAACACCAGGAAGCCCCCATAAAGCACCACAGCCACAAGCGACTCCCAAGTTAATGACAACCTCTGCAATAGGAGCCCAAACATCCCAAAAAAGCCCGTAACCATAGTTAAACTGCATCACCCCGCCACGAGTATAGCTGATAAAGACATTTACTACTAATAGGATTAAAACCACATGATCCAGCAAATACTGTTCTCCAAGCCACAACTCGACAAACGGATCAATAAGCATAAAGATGGAAAAAGAAATGACACCTCCGATGAAATAACGCATCGATAGAAGCTCCCAAAAGACTTTCTTGATATTCTGCTTATTTCCCTCAGCTATCAGGTTGCCTACACCAGCACCAGTGCTTTCAAGGAACGTGTTGACAAATTGTGCCAGTTTGTCTGTTATTATAGTATAGTTGCCATAATAGGCAACCATTTGTAAACTGGCGAAGACGTATATAAGAAAAGGAACCGTCTGCCACTGCACAATACCGCTAATCTTTTGGATGAAAAGTTGCTTAGTGTATTTGATTACCTCGGGATATTTTTGGAAAAGGCGATGACCTTCCTTAAGTTCAGTTTTTAACCACGGGTAGGTTTGATTAATTTTCCAGTTAAGAACAAAAGAATAAACTATGCCAAATGCCAACTCTATTGCGACCCATAGATAATAGCTGCCAGTATAATAGGCAGATGCCATCTGAATGAGTGTCTTGAATATGTTGAAGGTTTGGAAATAGCCAACCACAACATAGTTTTTCTGATCTGCTCCTAGGAGATTCTGGCGGTAATTAATAAAATAGCCTATTAGTGTGGAAGCAAGAAAAGAATAGTAGGCAAAATAAATTAGTCCATAATCAAAATCTGTGCTTGGGAAAATCAAAGGCAGAAAGGCTGAAAGTATAACACCTGCCACCAAGATGACAATTCCTATCCAACGGTAAAGATACCCCAATACAGATACTATCTCATTGATTTTACGCTCGTCATGATCAAATAGTGGTTTGTAGAGTACATATCCTATGGCTGTAGCAATACCCAATTCCGCAAGATTAAGGTAAGCCAGAAGATTTTGTAGCGTACCTGTAAAACCTACAAAGTCTGCCCCTAGTGTATCCAAGAAAATCTTTCTGGAGAAGAAAGACAAAACGAGGATAATGAAATAGAATATGAGATTAACCCTTGCATTAAGAAGGGATTTCTTGACTCGTGAATCTGTTTCTGGCATTCTGCAATTTTAACCAATTACAAACTTGCCTGCCTTAGTCATTAAAAGGAGTTTGGTTAGAGTCCAAGAAATGAAAAGTGCAACCAAGAAGAAGCATAAAGGGAAGAGAACATTATGATTTGCAGCTAACACATCAAGATGGAATAATCTCTTGGAAGTTCTAGAAAGCAACTGTAGTTCTACCCAATTGTGAAAGATATATATTCCGTAGCTATATGTCGAGAAAGTGATGATTAGCTTTGACACTTTAAGTTTACACCACTCCACCAAAGTGGAAAGATACCATAGTGCAACCACCATTGATGCATTTCCAATGGTAGAATACCATGTATCTTCACCATATTCGCGTATATCAAGGAATGCATATACGAAATAAGCAATAATTAGCAGGACATATATTTTGTATCTTGAAAAAGCGGTGGTGATGAAATCTTTGTATAGACAAATTACCCCCCCCAGGTAGAACCAAAAGAACCACTTGTGGATATTATGGAGGCCTATATACATCGGCATAAATTTGGGAGCAGAGACAAGCAATAGTGAGATTAAAAATGCTGGTATCGTAAACCATGGTTTCTTCATAAGTCCTAGTCTATGAAATGCGTAATATAGGATAAAACACCAAAACAGCATAGGAAGAAACCACAAGTGCCAATAAGTACCCTGAATAATTGGATCTAAAGGATGCCAATTACCGGTAGTAGCCATAAAGAACCAGCTGAAAATAAGAAAAGGAATGAGTATGCGTTGTGACTTTTTAACTGCCAATTCTTTCCATGTTGAATATTTTCCCAAGTCCAATAGATATTGGAATAAATAGCCAGATACAAAAACAAACATAGGCATTGCTATGCAAATTAGTACCGACTGGTTGAAATGTTCGTATATTTCAGAGTACATTTTATTTGTCGCGTCATCAAAATGGACATACATCATTCCATAAGCATGAAATGCAACAACTATAAGTATAGAAAGTCCCCTGATTATCGATAGGTTATCTAACCGTTGGTTCATTTGTATCAAACATTTTATTCAAGTTTCGGGAGTTATAAAACATACCAGTGTTGCAGGTATAGCTAACAAAGCGTAGCCTTACCTTGTAAATGCAGTGAACAATCAGTTCAGGGTAACAGCAATTCGTTTTCAACAGACTTTATCCTTCCACCTCCCACTGCTCAATTGTTCTTGTCTCGGCATTCATTTTTACTCCGACTTTGACCACCTTTCGTTTGTTAGAAAGGTATGGGATGGCGTATCCTTTCTCATCAATCTGTTTGAGTGCGTTCTTTGCGGTGTCGTTCACTTTGAGTTCGAAGACGTATGTTGTGTTTGGCATCCACACGACCATATCCACTCGTCCGCCGGCACATTTCACTTGCGTGCGTACATAGACGTTTAGCATAGAGAAGATAAGGT
>ERZ842401.4701-NODE-4701-length-15681-cov-3.861577_pt1 | contig 15681 bp, 10 predicted proteins | sample MGYA00521270_ERZ842401 | MGnify/ENA primary metagenome ERZ842401 (study PRJEB31892, sample SAMEA3878208) | bioreactor metagenome | biome: Moose rumen | place: Sweden | collected 2011-10 | study: EMG produced TPA metagenomics assembly of the PRJEB12797 data set...
ACACCCTGGTGGGGTGCGGGGCAAAGCCCCGCCGTAACCCCTTGTTGGCATTAAAATTCATCCTTAAGAACTTAACTGTTACTATTATAAAAACATATTCATCAAAAAGTCTGCCTCGCTTTATCTTAGCGCAACATCCCTTCTCTTTGCGGGGCGCTTTTATTGACTGAATCCCTCCTGCGCACTATAATAAAAAGGAAAAAAGTGGGGTGAATGTATGGCGGTTTGCGGAATCATTGCGGAATACGATCCCTTTCACAAGGGCCATGCGCGCCATCTTCGCCTGGCCCGGGAGCGATCGGGCGCGGATGATATCGTTTGCGTCATGAGCGGCAGCTTTACCCAGCGGGGCGTGCCAGCGCTGCTGTCCGCTCATGCCCGGGCGGAAATGGCCCTGCGGTGCGGGGCGGATATTGTGCTGCAAATGCCCTACGCCTTTTCCGTGCGGGAGGCGGAGTACTTCGCCCTGGGCGGGGTGTATATCCTGCACGCGCTGGGCTGCGTGACGCACCTGAGCTTCGGCGCGGAAACGGCGGATTTTTCGCTGCTGCAAAAGGCCGCCGACCTGCTGGAGCAGCCGGACGATGCTTTGAATGAAACGATTCAAAAGGGCCTGAGTCGGGGCTTATCCTACGCTGCCGCTCAGGGGAAAGCGCTGTCTGATTCTTTGCGTATTTCAGAAAGCGCGCTGAACGCGCCCAATACCGCCCTGGCCCTTTCTTATCTGCGGGCCATCCGCCGATTGAACAGCGATATGCAGCCTGTGCCCATCCTCCGTTCTCAGGATTACCGCGCCGCCGAGCTGGAAAGCATGCCCTCCGCCTCCGCCGTAAGGGGGGCCATCCTGCGGGGAGACTGGACCGGGGTTGAACGCGCTATGCCGGAAGCGGCGCTGCCGATATTAAGAAAAGCGATCACGGAGGGCGTTTGTCCGCCGGACGCACTGGACAGCGCCCTGAGAAGCACCCTGCTGCTGGCAAGCAAAGAAGAAATTTCCCGCTGGCCCGGCGTGGGGGAGGGGCTGGAGGACCGCATCCTGAAAGCGGCCCAAACCGCCGTGACCCGGGAGGAATTGATTGACGCTGTGAAAACCCGGCGCTACACCCGGGGCCGCATCAGCCGGGCCCTGTGTTACGGCCTGATGGGCGTTACAAAAGCGGACCTGCCCTCGCTTCCCGATCATACCCGCGTCCTGGGCTTCCGGGAAAGCGCCCGGCCTTTGCTTCGGAAAATGCAGAAAGGCGGCTTCCCACTCCTGTCCCGCCCCGCCCGTGAAAATTGTGCCGCCCTGGACATTCGAGCGGACGAAATGTGGCGCATCGGCGCGGGCCTGCCCCGGGGCGATACTTACCGGCATTCTCCTGTTATCTTAACAATATAAAAAGAATACCCGCTCCGACAAAAGCGAAAAAGATTGATTTCCCACTAACCTTGGGGTATAATAGGTTGATCGTTTTTTGCGGAAAGAGGGATTTTTATGATCATGATTTCCACCCGGGGCCGGTACGCCCTGCGGGTGATGGCGGATTTGGCGATCCATCAGAGTGAGGGGTATATTCCGCTCAAGGATATTGCCGCCCGGCAGGGCATTTCCGAAAAATACCTGGAAAGCATTTTAAAGGGCCTGGTGCAGAACCGTATGCTGGTGGGCATCCGGGGGAAAGGGGGCGGCTATCGGCTGCCCAATCCGCCGGAAAGCTACACGGTGGGCGGAATCCTGCGTTTGACGGAAGGGGAGCTGGCCCCCGTGGCCTGCCTGGAAAGCGGCGCCGAAGCCTGCCCCCGGCGGGAATGTTGCCCCACGCTGCCTATGTGGAGCAAATTAAACGGCATGATCCAGGATTTTTTCGACGGGATCACCCTGGCGGATCTGATCGCGCCTGGAGAGCGGAAAGAAACACTCTGAGGGATCCGGCGGCCCGTGGCGTCCGATTCATAAATAAAAGGATCAAGGAAGTAAAATTGTCGGAAAGACGAAAGCTCCCCAAGCTCATGGAGCTGATGTAAAATGTTTCTCCTTGCTCCAAGAAAGTCCATACGGAAACCTGCTTTTGATCTTTTTTCATCTAAAGAATTGAATAGCAACCAAATAGAAAGATCCTGTCCGCCTGCTATCAGGTGGGCAGGACCCTTTGGCTGGAATTACATTCAACCTTTTATAAATGAGAAACATTATAAGTGGTTTTTCTTCTGGGAAAACCGCTTTTTATGTGCTTCATCACTTTTATACGCTAAATTGACATTATATGGTAATAAAGACAAAAAAACTTCAAAAAAACCGCTGAAAAATCGACATAGCAGTTTGACAAAGAAGGCCCAAAATGATACGATAGTAAGGATCTCTTTTTCAAGAGGATAAAAATAAAGGAGGAAACACCATGAAAAAGATCTTTGCGATGCTGCTGGCATTGGTGATGATTCTCTCCGTGACTCCCGTCATGGCTGAGGGCACCTGGGACGGCGCATACATGGACGAAGAAGACTTCAAAGCTTATACGAAGTATGATCTGGAACTGATCGTGACCGCGATCGAGGATCAGCTGGAAGACGAAGCTTACGAAGCCGTGACCGCCGCTAAGGAAGCGGGCGACGCCGCTATCGACGCCGCCGCTACCGTGGCCGACGTGGAAGCTGCTTATCAGGATGCTTTCAAAGCCATCCTGGACGCTATCCCCGTGGCCGACGGCCTGTATTCCTATCTGAAGGAAAGCAACGCCGAACGCACCAACATCCTGGGCATCCTGGAGCAGTTCGCTGTTGCCACCGGCATCACCGGTATTTCCCTGTTTGAAAACGGCGGCTATACCATGTATAACCCCCGCGTCACCCTGGGCACCGAAAACTACATCGTCGGCTACGGCTTCGGTACCCTGGCTGAAGGCAACATCACCGAAGATTTGGAATATGAAACCAACGAAGCCTGGAAGCGCTACTATCATACCTACGAAGCCAGCGATCCCGGCACCCTGAACTATCTGAACGATCAGGGCAGCCAGGTTGGCGAGCTGTATGAGTACATCGCTGGCAGCTTCTACACCACCTTCATGAACGAAACCAAGGACGGCTATGACTGGGTTCCCTGCCTGGCCAAGGAAAAGCCCGTGGCCGTGAACGATGAAGACGGCGACGGAATGGCTACCACCTGGCGCTTTGAAGTGCGCACCGGCGAAAAGGACGGCCTGAAATACAAGTCCGGCTCCGAAATGGAAGACCGCAAGGCCTTTGATGATCGGCCCGTGGCTCTGGAAGACTACATCACTCCCTTCCAGCTCCTGCTCACCCAGGCCAACCAGCTGTACCGCGGCTCCGAAATGGCCAACAACACCACCGGCGCCATCCTGGGCGCCAAGGAATACTACCAGGGCTCTGAGAACGGCTTCAACGCCGATCTGTGGGCGAAGGTAGGCCTGAAAGCTTATGAAGAAGAAGGCAAGAACTATTTCGAGGTAACCTTTACCGAAGAAACCACCCCGTTCTATGCCATGTATTACATCAACAGCAGCCTGTATCAGCCCATCCCCCAGGAATTCCTGGACCTGGTGACTGTGCAGAACTACCTGGGCTACAACAGCGACAGCACCGTGACCCCCCGCGACAATTCCCTGTCTCTGGGCGCCTGGTATGTGGAACGCTATGACGCCGATCAGCAGATCGTGTTCGCCAAGAACCCCAACTACGTGTTCGCTGACACCAAGTATGCCATCCCCGGCGTGCATGTGAAGATCTTCACCGCCGCCGCGGAAGACACTACCGCCGCTTTCAACGAATTCCTGGCCGGTCACTTTGACGGCGCGGGCATTCCTCAGGAATTCCTGAACGAATACCGCAACGATCCCCGTACCCGCACCACCACCGGTACCTCCAACTTCAAGCTGAACGTGAACGCCACCAACGAGGAAACCTGGGAATACCTGTTCGGCGAAGAGGGCGTGGTCACCCAGACCCCCAAGGCCGATTACTGGGCCGTCAAACCTTATCTGGGCAACCATCACTTCGTGAAGGCTCTGAGCTATTCCATCGACCGCCTGACCTTCGCCAACGCCCGCGGCAGCATTCCTTCGGTTGATTACCTGAGCTCCAACTACATGAGCGATCCCGAAAACGGTATCTCCTACTCCACCACCGACGCCCATAAGGCCGCGGTTGCCGCGCTGCTGGAAGGCACCGATGGCTACGGCTACTCCCTGGAGCTGGCCCGCGATTATTACCGCATGGCCCTGAGCGAACTGGAAGCCGAAGGCAAGCTGGTTCCCGGCACCAAGGATCAGCCCAACGTGCTGCACATTGAAGCGGCCTGGATGTATCCCACCCACGAAGAAAACTACCATAACGAAATCAAGAACTTCCTGGAGACTGCCTTCAACGACGATTCCGTCTGCGGCGGCGTGTACCAGCTGAGCGTTGATTTCTGGGTAGGCAACGCCTGGAGCGATGTGTACTACAACAAGCTGATGGTCGGCCAGTACGACCTGGGCTTCGGCTCCATCTCCGGCAACGCCCTGAACCCCCTGGATTTCGTATCCGTGCTGTCCAGCGACCAGAACATCTCCAACAGCTTCACCCTGAACTGGGGCGTGGATACCAACGATCCCGACGCGTATCCCATCGTGTATGACGGCGTGCGGTGGAGCTACGATGCTCTGTACAACGCGGCCAACACCAAGGCCATCGTTGCCGCCGGCCAGAACAAGGCCACTCTGGCGTTTGAATACACTCCCATCGTGAAGAATGAAGACGGCACCTACACCGGCAGCCTGACCATCACTTCCACCCTGCCTGACCTGACCGCTGTGACCCCCACCACCATCGCCTGCTGCGACTATGAGCGCTATTACAACGGCGACGGCCAGTACGAAGAAACCGAAGTGGAATTCACCTCCGAAGACAAGGGCAACGGCGTGATCGTGATCACCTTCACCGTGCCTGCCGAGCTGGCCGCCACCTATGCCACCGGCAACGGCACCTCCGAAGCGCCCACCGGCAATACCGGCTTTGACTTCTACTATGATATGGTGTTCGACGGCAGCACGCAGACTGGTCTGTACTACTCTGTGGAAGACGCTTTCATCGTTGAATAATCCATTGGTTTGAACTCAACAGCGATGGGGCCGGTCTCCGGCTCCATCGCTTGTTGGTTATTTTGCCCGCTCCGTTCAGGCCTCCTGAGCGGAGCGGACAATGCTGATCTAAAACCCAATCACTGCTATCGCAGGATGAATTTGCGGTGCCGGTCAGTATCATTACCCAGGAAAGGGGATTACCATGGGGAAGTACGTCCTCAAAAGAATCGGGCTGGCATTCGTGACCGCCTTCATCATCCTGTCGCTGACCTTCATACTGATCAAGCTTTTGCCGTTCCAGCGGCCCATCGGCGGCGACCCGCAGCAGATCGCTTATTTCGATAAGCAGTACAGCCTGGGGTATGTGAACCGCTTTGAAAAAGAGATGAGCCAATACGGGGAGCTTCTCTATAAATCGCCCACCGATCACGGCCGGGCTTATTACTATTACCAGGTGCCCGTTCTGGAGCAGTACGGGAATTGGCTGAGAAACATTGTTACCCGCTGGGATTGGGGCTACAGCAAAACCTACCAGCCCAACGTGTCGGCCTCCGTCATCATCATGTCCCGCATCGGCTATTCCATCCGTCTGAATATTCTCTCGGTCATCTTCTCCGTGCCCATCGGCATCCTGCTGGGTATATGGGCAGCGCTGAAGAAGAACACCCTGACGGATCATACCATCTCCACCCTGGTCATGGTGTTCATTTCCATTCCGAGTTTCGTTTTGATATCCTTTGTGCTGCGCATCTTCTGCTATTCTCTGGATTGGCTTCCCTCCACCTGGCCGCCGGATACGGCTCCCACGGCTACGCGCATCAAGGGCTATATCATTCCCGTGTTCTGCCTGTCCTTTGGCTCCATCTGCGGCTATTGCCGCTTCACCCGCGCCGAATTGTGCGAGGTGATGGAGAGCGATTACCTGCTCCTGGCCCGCACCAAGGGCCTCACCCGGCGGCAGGCCATCGTGCGCCACGCGCTGAAAAACGCCATGGTGCCCATTTTCCCCTCCATCCTGGCCGAATTCATCGGCATTCTGGGCGGCAGCATGATCCTGGAATCCCTGTACGGCATTCCGGGCATCGGCAAGCTGTTCGTGCTTTCGCTGAATTATAAGGATTACGATATCCTGTTTGTGGATATGGCCATCTTTACCACCATCAGTCTGCTTGCGGGCGTGGTGCTGGATCTGAGCTACGGCTTTATCGACCCGAGAATCAGAATGGGGGCGAAAAAGTAATGGCAGATAAAAACATCGAATTCCGCAGCGACGATTTTGAATTGGTGCAGCAGAACGTCCGGATCATGGATAAGAAGCTGGATTCCAAGCCCACCACCTTTTTTAAGGACGCCTTCCGCCGCTTCTGCAAAAACAAGTCCTCCGTGGCCGGGGCCATCATCCTGGCCATCCTGATCGTGCTGGCGATCATTGTGCCCATCGTGTCCCCGCATAACATCACCAACGTGCGCACCATCGAAAAGTTCCTGGCCCCCAAGCTGTTCCCCGCCGGCACCGGCTTCTGGGACGGCACCCGGAAAAAGGAACATGTGGTGTACGATGCGGTGAACGAGGTGCCGGCGCTTTCCGATAAGTACACGGTGGAAGCCATCAAGCAAAGCCTGGTTTCCTTGACCGTGGAGCCGGAAGTGACCCTGATCGACGCGGCCAGCCAGTACGGCACCGGCGGACAGATCATCGTGGCCACCGACGCCGCTGTGGCGAACAAGGACGTGTACATGACCTCCAAGCCCATTTCCTTTACCAACAAGGGCGCGTATCAGCTGGACGTTGTGTTCGGCAATGAGGAGAACGTGAACGCCTCCAAGCTGGGCGAATACAGCGTGTACCTCAAATCCGGCGACCGGCCGGAGGACCGGCTGGTGCTGCGGGATTTCGGGACGGATTACAGCCCCCTGTCCGTGAATATCAGCGAGGCCATGAAGGAAGCGGGCATCAGCTCCACCACCGCCCAGATCGTGTTTGAAGTAAAATCCTCCGCCGATTCCCTGCGCTACATCCTGGTGGAAAGCGTGCAGCTCACCGGCGGCAGCCGGGCCAAGAACCTGGACGTGCTGGAACAGGTTTCCTTCGACGACGCCACCGTGATGATCAATATTGCGGATACCAACAGCATGTCCTACTGGGCCTGCTCCGGGCGCAAGGGCATCCACAATTCTGAAATCTACTACTGTGATTACGTGCTGGACACCTACATGCTGGTGTACGGCGATGCGGACCTGGTCACCTATTCCGCCACGGAATTCAACGCCTGGATCGATCAGGGCCTGTGCAGCTACGATTACAAGGTAGGCCCCGAATCCTTCGTGCGGCTCAGCGATGATTGCCCCATTGACTCTGTGGAAAGCCAGACCGTGCTGACCGTGACCAAGAAGCTTTCCAGCGTTACCGCCCGGGGCTACAATTACCGCAAGCTGGGCTATGACAAGATGCCCTCCTTCATCCTGGGCACCGACGCCTCCGGCTTCGATCTGTTCAAGCGCGCCTTCGCGGGCCTGCGCACCTCCCTGATCCTGGGCGTGTGCACCGCGGCGTTCTGCTTCATGTTCGGCCTTTTGTGGGGCTCCATTTCCGGATATTTCGGCGGCAACGTGGACCTGTTCATGGAGCGCTTCTGCGAAATTCTGGGCGGCGTTCCCTGGATCGTCATTATGACGCTGTGCATCCTGGATCTGGGCAACAATTTCGTTACCTTCTTCCTGGCCCTGTGCATGACCGGGTGGATGGGCACCGCCGGACGCACCCGCACCCAGTTCTACCGCTTCAAGGGCCGTGAATACGTGCTGGCTTCCCGCACCCTGGGCTCCTCCGATATTCGCTTGATCTTCAAGCACATCCTGCCCAACTCCATGGGCACCATCATCACCTCCAGCGTGCTTATGATCCCCAGCGTGATCTTCTCCGAAGCCACCTTGGCTTATCTGAACCTGGGCCTGCAGGGCACCCAGAGCTTCGGCGTGATGATGTCCAACAACCAGCAGTATTTGAGCATCTATCCCAACCTGGTCATTTTCCCCGCCGTGATCATCGCCCTGATGATGATTTCGTTCAATCTGTTCGGCAACGGACTGAGAGACGCCTTCAATCCGTCCCTGAAAGGAAGTGAATAAGATGATGGAGAACCGTGAAACCGTACTGTCCGTCCAGAATCTTGTCATCAATTTTAAAACGGACCACGGCATCTTAAAGGCCGTCCGCGACGTATCCTTCGATCTGAAGCAGGGCGAAACCCTGTGCATCGTGGGCGAATCCGGCTCCGGCAAGTCCGTGACCTCCAAGGCCATCATGGGCATCCTGGCCAACAACGCCATTATCGACAGCGGCCACATCATCTACCGCGGCGAAAACCTGCTGGAGGTTTCCGAGGACGAATTTTATAAAATCCGCGGTCACAAGATCGGTATGATCTTCCAGGACCCCCTGTCCTCCCTGAACCCCATCGTGAAAATCGGCAAGCAGATCACCGAAGCCATGCTGATCAATTCCGACAAGCTGAAGACCATGTATAACGATCTGATCAGCGACGATTTGATCCGCTACAAAAACACCCTGGCAAAAATGAACATCGCCATCGACAACGAAAAGAAAAAGCTGGATGTGTTCATTTCTGAAACGGAAGCCAAGGAAGGCCGCACCGCCGCCCAGAAGGCTCAGGATAAGGCCACGATCAAGCAGAAGCAAGCGGAATTCAAGCAGTTTGAAAAAGAGACCCGGGAAAAGTATATGGATCAGGCCAAGGAATACAAGGCCATCCTGAACGATACCGAAAAGGAAGCCAAGAAAAAGGTGGCGGCCTACAAGGAAGAGGTCACCGCCGAATACAAGAAAAAGGAAAAGGCCCTGAAGCAGCAAATCTCCGCCGCGTCCTCCAAGGAGGAAAAGGAACGGCTGCAAAAGGAGCTGGAACAGGAAAAGGAAGAATTCACCAACAAGTTGTCCATTACCAAGGCGGAGGCCAAGCGCCGCGCTTTGCAGATCATGAAGGAAGTGGGCATCCCCGAGCCGGAAAAGCGCTATAATCAGTATCCCTTTGAGTTTTCCGGCGGTATGCGCCAGCGCATCGTCATTGCCATCGCTCTGACGGCTTCTCCTGAAATCCTCATCTGCGATGAGCCCACCACCGCCCTGGACGTGACCATCCAGGCCCAGATCCTGGAACTGATCAACCGCATCAAGGCGGAGCGCAACCTGTCCTGCATCTTCATCACCCACGACTTGGGCGTGGTGGCCAACATGGCCGACCGCGTGGCCGTCATGTACGCCGGCAAGATCGTGGAATACGGCACCACGGACGAAATTTTCTTCGATCCCCGCCATCCCTACACCTGGGCCCTGCTTTCCAGCATCCCGGATGTGGACAGCAAGGAGCGCCTGGAGGCCATCCCCGGCACGCCGCCGGATATGATCTATCCCCCCAAGGGCGACGCCTTCGCCATCCGCAGCAAATACGCCATGAACATTGATTTCAGGGAAGAGCCGCCTTATTTCAAGGTGTCCGATACCCATTACGCCGCCACCTGGCTGCTGGATTCCCACGCACCCAAGGTGGAAATGCCCAAGATCGTCAACGAGCGCATCAAGAATTCTTTGGAGGGGAATAAACAATGAGCAATCAGAACCATGAAGCCAACGCCTCCAAAGAAGCCTTCATTGTGCCCAAGGATCAGGCGGCCTTCAACAGCCATTACAAGATCAATCCCCATGTGAAGCAGAAGCCCGAGCTGCGGGAGGAAAACATTCTTCTGTCCGTGCGGCATTTGAAGCAGTTCTTCTTCTTCGGCAAGGGGGCCAATCGGCAGAAGCTGAAGGCAGTATCCGACATTTCCTTCGATTTGAAGGAGGGCGAATGCCTGGGCATCGTGGGCGAATCCGGCTGCGGCAAAACCACTACGGGCCGCTGCATCATCCGCCTGTACGATATCACCTCCGGCTCCATCTATTACCGCGGCGTGCGCATCAGCGCCGGGGACCGGTGGAACCGGAAAGAAATCAAGTGGACCCGCATCCACGATAACGAAAAAATCCACGCTATCAAAACGGGCATCAAGGAAGATATCCTTAAGGAGGAAAAGGATGTAAAGCCCGGCGGAAATCCCTCCGATGAGGAAGCCATCCGCGCTATCGAGGCGCATACCCGCAAGGTGACTGCCGAGCAGAAGGCCAAAATCAAGCAGATCAAGTTTGACAACGCCAACGTGAGCCAGCGATTGCTGAATGAAATCCAGATGGTGTTCCAGGACCCCGTGGACTCCCTGGATCCCCGCATGACGGTGGAAGACATCATCCAGGAGGGCCTGCGCATTCAGGGCTTCCACAACAAAAAAGAAAACCACCAGAAGGTGGTGGAAATGCTGCGCACCGTGGGCCTGGTGGAGGAGCACGCCTCCCGCTATCCCCATGAATTCTCCGGCGGCCAGAAACAGCGCATCGGCATCGCCCGTGCCCTGGTGATGAACCCCAAGCTGCTGATCTGCGACGAGCCCATTTCCGCCCTGGATGTGTCCATCCGCGCCCAGATCATCAACCTTTTGAACGACCTTAAGCACGATCTGAACCTGTCCATCATCTTTATCGCCCACGATCTGTCCGTAGTCAAGTACTTCTGCGATTCCATCGTGGTCATGTACTTTGGCAAGGTGGTGGAAAAGGCCCCCAGCGACGAACTGTTCGCCCATCCCATGCACCCCTACACCCGGTCCCTGCTCTCGGCCATTCCCAAGCCCAATCCCCTGTCCGAGCGCACCCGGAAGCGCATCACCTATAACCCCGCCGAGGTGCACGATTATGAGCACGGCGATCTGCCTAAGCTGCAGGAACTGGCCAAGGACCATTTCGTGTACTGTAACGAAGCGGAAAAGCAAAAATATCTGGAGGAGCTGAAAAAATAACGTGAGCGTCCTGAGCCGCCTGTTCCGCCATTCCGTGGGATACTATATTGCCGCTCTTATTGCTGGCGCGGTGATCACGGCGCTGGCGCTGCTGCGCAATGGGGCTGCTTTGCGCATATCCTGGGCAGATTCCCTGACCGTGGCGGGAGCTGTGCTGATCCTGTTCAGCCTGCTTCTTTTGACAGCTCATTTCGGTGCTTTCGATATGTTCGGCTATTCCTTTTCCACATTTGGCAACCGGCGTTATAAGAGCCTGTACGAATACAGTCAGGCGAAAATGGAAAAGCGCAGCCGTGGCGGCTGGACGTTTATGCCCTTCATGATCGTGGGCGCGGCATTCCTGTTTATCGGGCTGTTCGTGTGGCATTTATAAATGCATCGTGTCCCGATCCGGTCAGGAAATCGCTTCTAATTCTTTTCGCGTACTAAGATGAGTGCTGCAAATGGGAAATCAGATCATATCTGCGTTCCCATTTGCGGCACTCATTTTAATCGCGGACAGCATAACGGCGCAATCAGCTGACCTGACCGGCGGGCAGGAACGCCTTTTGCGCTTGTGAATTTTTCCGAAACAATAACTCCATCCATTGCTAAATTTCCAAAAATAGTGTATATTGATTGATGAATTTTGAATGAGAACTTGGTAAAGGATTTTTTTACAAGAAAGGGGAACCATCATGAAAAAAACTTTGATTTCCATTGCTATGGCGTGCCTTCTGGCTTTGCTGCCCACGTTGTGCCTGGCTGAGCTTGATATGGATGTGGTATACCAGTATATGCCGTCCATCAAGCCCATTCAGGGTACAGGATACCTGACTATGGAATCCAAAAAGGATAATTCCCTGGGACTGTTCACTTCCGCCGGCGAAGAAGTGATCCCCTTCGGCTGCGCCGCGATCAATTACCTGAACCACGGCTTCTTTTCCGTATCCAAGTTGAAGGACGCCCAAAATGCCTTGGCCATTTTCCAGGGCGGGCTGCAAATCAGCGATTATCAGTACGGCGTCGTAACCGTTTATGATCGGCATTGGGTGGCGGGAACCGTGCTTCAGGAATCCGCGGAAGAAGCGGATGTGACCCTCAATAACGTCAAATACCAGATCAGCCGGTGGGATCTGTATTATGTGGGCGAAGGCCCGTCCGAGGAAGGCTTCCTGGCGGGCTCCCTGGATCGGCAGCAGTTTGCCGAAGCCAAGCAGCACGGAAATTACATGTCCATCAAGGATCGGGAAGGCAATGTGAAGGTGTATGATCAGAGCTTCCAGCAGATCCCCATGGAAGCGGCCGATGTGAAAGCTTCCTACTATCAGGTGGAAACGTATCAGATCATCAGCAAAATCACCAATGAAGTGATTGCCAATGGTTACTCTGAGGTGGCGGAAGCGGATCTGCCGGGCCGGATGCTGCTCATTGCCAGCGCGGTCAATATGTCCGGCCTGAAGGTAAGCGCTATTTTGGATCTGGACGGCGCCGAGTTGATGCCTGCGGAATACTCTGTGGTCACCATGGGCGATCCCTACGTGGTGGTTGCCAATGAAGCGGGACTGCGCGGTCTGTATTCCCTGGAAGACAAAAAGCTGATCGTTCCCTGCGAATTCAGCAATATCGTTGCCTGCGCCACTTCCGTGGACACCTATGTAAACAATGGCTACGTCTGCGTGGAAAAGGATGGCAAGCGCGGCTTTGTAAGCGTTGAAACGGGTGAAACCACGCTGGAACCCGCCTTCAACGGCCGCATTGCCAAGAACTACGGCTGCGCTCTCGTGTTTGACGGGGAAGACGGGTATGTGCTGGTGTCTGCCGATGGCATGCGGTCCGATATGCCCGAATATGACGAAATCAGCGCCACCCGCGGCGACGGAACGCTGCTGGTTGCCAAAAAAGGCGGCTTCTTCGGCGTGATCGATTGGCACGGCGAGGAAGTGCTGCCCTTCATTCATAAAAACGCGATCACCTTTACGGATGATTCCAAGGCGATGATCCGCACCAGCACGGGCTTGGAGCTTGACGTAATCAACGCTCACTAAAGGAGGCTGTTCATGAAAGACAATTGGCAGAAACGGGTTTTCAGCCTGCTGCTGCTGTGTCTGCTGCTGACGGGAACGGTTTCCGCGGCCAAGGCTGACGGAACACCGGTGTTTCAGGAAATCCTGACCCAGATGGGGCCGCTGACGCCGATCGCGCAAACCCATTATGTGCTGGCCCAGGAAGTGAAAAGCGGAAAATGGGGCTTATTCAACACGGATGGGGAGCAGTTGATCCCATATGAGTATACCAGCATTTCCTATCTTTCCTATCAGTGCTTCGACGTGGGAAAAAATACCCCCATCGACCCGGAGAAAACGGTTGCCCCGCAAATGGAGGACGTTAATTCTCATGCGCTGATAGCGCCGGACGGCACGCGGGTGACGGATTTCCTGTACGGCACGTTCAAGGTGTTCAGCCCTGATTGGGCGTGCGGCTGGGTGCTGGAAAGCAGCAGCGAGGAGGACAGCGATTATCAGCTGGGCAGATTTTTCTACCGCGTCAAGCAGTACGATGTGTTCTGGCTGGGCGATCATGCCCTTTCCAGCAGCGGCGGGCCGGAACAGGCTTATCTGGCCGCTTCTTTGACCCGGGATCAGTTTAAGGACGCCGCCGCGCATGGCCCCTTCCTGTATATTCAGGATCGGGAGGACGTCATAACGGCTTACAACAGCACGTTTGAACCGCTGGATCTGACGATCGGCCGGATGAACGAATCCATGTATGGGATCAAAAACTGGGCGATTGTGGCGCGGGACTCCGGTGAAATGCTTCTGGATGGCTTCTCCGCTGTCGAGGAGGCCGTCGGCGCGGAGGGCACGCTGCTGAAGGTGACCCGGCTGGATTACTCAGGCAACAAGTGGTTCGGCATTTATACCGTAGACGGAGAAGAATTGATGCCGCTGACGCTGGACAGCATTTCTTCGGTCACGGGGGATTACGTGCTGCTGGCAAACCGCGGGAAAAAGGGCCTGTATTCCCTGCGGGAAAACAGGCTGCTGCTCCCCTGCGCCTATGACAATATCATTGCCAGCAATACCACGGTGGACCCCTATGTGCTCCACGGCTATCTATGCGCGGAAGCGAACGGGGAACGATTTTATATCGACGCGGAAACGGGAAAGCGGTATCCGGCGGATAACGCGGCCAAGGATCGTACCAGGCTGGGAAATACGTATTTTTCCAACCTGAAAAGAGTCGGCTATACCATGCTGTATGCTCCCGACGGCACAGAAACGAAATTCAACGACGGCTATATCGAAAATGTGCGCAGACTGCGCGGCAGCGGATATTTGTTCTCCGCGGATACGGATTACAAGCATATGCTGATCACCTGGAAGGGCGAGGTCCTGCTGAAATTCTATAACAATCCCTTCGTCATCACCGACGATGACAGCGTGATCATTGAAACTGTCGGCGGCGGTTACAAAATGGGAAAAGTTGTTGATTCAGAAGAATAAGCGCTCCCATCAAATCATGGTAAAACACGACGCTGTTCCCGAAAGAACGGCGTCGTGTTTGCTTATTCCCAGGGCCGGACGCCGCAGGAAATTTCCTGCCAGGGATTTTCCACGGCCCGGTTCAGCAGCAGCCAGAAGTAAGCGTCCTCCAAAGCTTCCTCCAGGGGATAGGGGGAGGGGCCCCCAGCCAGGTAATCCCCCATATCCAGCAGGATCGAGGCGATGGCAAATTCATCCTGAACGGTATCAGGCGCCAGCGAAGGCTGCCAATTGCGCCGTTCATCCCGCAGGGCCTGGGTATCCAGCGCTCGGTATTTTACGGGAATCTCCGGCAGCAGGAAGGTTTGCCGGGGCTGGTTTTCCTCGTCCAGGTGCAATAGGACAGTATCGGTCCATTCGCCGCGGCTGCCCCGCACGATCAGATGCCGGGAGCGAATATAGGAACGATACTGCACCGGGCAGAAATCATAAATCGCTTCTTTCCCGGAAGCGAAGGAAACGAACACAGTATCCCGGGCGGCTTTCACAGTACGCCCGTCCAGAATGGCCCCGTACCGGGAATCCGTTTCCGTTACCGTGCTTTCCCGACGAATGCCTCGGAGCGTATAGGCTTCTCCCGCCGGGATTTGCAGCGCTTTCCGGATCAGGCTGGCGGCGTGATAATCATGCAGCAGGGAAATGTACAGGGAGGTGGGCTGACCGATCAGGCCCCGGTCGATGGCGTCCAGCCCGGCGGCCAGAATGGGCTGACGATGGTACTGCTCGCAGCAGACGATTTTCGCCCCCGCCTTCTCCCATTGCCGCAGCCTGCGCAGCTTATCCGGCGTATCGCCCACCGGCGTTTCCGTAAGAACGGGATGCCCCTCCCGAAGCCATTCCTCCGCCGCGTCGGCCACATGGCTCCGATCCACAGCAATCACCGCGAAATCCGGGCGGAAAGCCAGGCAGGCTTCTCGGGACACGGTGGCGTCAATGCCTGTATGCTGCTTCATCAGCGTAGCTTTTTCTTCTGAACGGCACAAAAACAGAGCGCGAAACAGGTCTGGATAGGCGCGGGCAATGCGCCCGAAGTATTCCGCCCGGTAACCGGATCCCACGATGATATAGGAAAGCATTTGGGACAAACCTCCTTGCGCTGCTGAAGCGCTTTTTTGTTCTTTTTCTGTTATAACAGTTATGTTCTTAAGGATGGATTTCAATGCCAGCAAGGGGTTACGGCGGGGCTTTGC
>ERZ842401.4702-NODE-4702-length-15680-cov-4.290688_pt1 | contig 15680 bp, 8 predicted proteins | sample MGYA00521270_ERZ842401 | MGnify/ENA primary metagenome ERZ842401 (study PRJEB31892, sample SAMEA3878208) | bioreactor metagenome | biome: Moose rumen | place: Sweden | collected 2011-10 | study: EMG produced TPA metagenomics assembly of the PRJEB12797 data set...
AGCAGCAGCCCCACGCCCATGGGGCCGTAAAGTCCCTTGTGCCCCGGCACGCAGAGAAAGTCGATGCCCGACTGCTCCAGGTCCATGGGCACCAGCCCGGCGGACTGCGCCGCGTCCACGCACAGGGGGACGTTGTACTGGTGCAGCAGAGCGGCCAGGCGCTCCACCGGCAGGCGGAACCCCCACACGTTGGAGGCCTGGGTGCACACCGCCAGCCGGGTGTTGGGCCGCAGGGCCTTCCGGAAGGCATCCAGGGTGGCGTCGTTGTCCCCCGGGACCGTGGCCACCGTGGTGACGGACACCCCCTTCCCCGCCAGGTCGGTGGCGGGCCGCAGCACCGCGTTGTGCTCCAGGTCGGAGATCAGCAGATGGTCCCCCGGGGCCAGCAGCCCGTGGAGAACTTGATTGACAGCCTGGGTGCACCCGGGCTGGAAGCTGACGCAGGCCGGGTCCGCCAGGCCGAAGAAGGCCGCAGCGGCCTCCCGGCAGCGATATACTGCCTGGGTGGCGGCCACCGCCATGGGGTAGCCGCCCCGGCCGGGGTTGGCCCCCAGGCTCTGGAAAGAGCTCCCCACCGCCTGCCGGACCCGCTGGGGCTTGGGGTAGGTGGTGGCGGCGTTGTCCAGGTAGATCATGGCCGACCTCCGGCGGTCACCGCCTCCACGGGGATGCCCGCCTGGGCCAGGATAGCCCGGGCCTCCGCCACCCGGCCGGGGAGAGCCAGGCTCCACACGCAGCCTCCCGGGCCCGTGCGCCGCCGCAGCTGGCACCGGATGCCCCGGCTGCTCAGGAGCTTTTGGGCCCGCAGGGCGGCCGTGGAGGCGCCTACAGTCAAAAAGGTCAAAAAAATCACCTCGTTTCGCAGAGTGAACAGGCGGGAGACCCGCCCTTCCAGTCTATGCGAAAACGAGGTGTGTGGTCAGTTCATCATCTGGCCCGGATCAGGCACACCGCCGAGGCGGACATGCCCTCCTCCGCGCCGGTGAAGCCCAGCCCCTCCTCCGTGGTGGCCTTCACGCTCACCGCGGAGACCGGCAGGCCGCAGACGGCGGCCAGGTTCTCCCGCATCTTCGGCACGTGGGGCGCGATCTTCGGCCGCTGGGCCATGAGGGTCACATCCAGGTTCACCGGCTCGTACCCCGCCCGGCGCACCACCCGCAGGACCTCCTCCAGCAGCTTCAGGCTGTCAGCCCCCTCCCACTGGGGGTCCGTATCCGGGAACAGATGCCCGATGTCCCCCAGGGCGGCGGCGCCCAGGAAAGCGTCCGCCACCGCGTGGGTGAGCACGTCCGCGTCGGAGTGCCCCAGCAGCCCCTTCTCGAAGGGAATCTCCACCCCGCCCAGAATGAGCTTTCGCCCCTCCACCAGGCGGTGCACGTCATATCCGGAGCCAATGCGCATCCCGGCCTCTCTCCTCTCCTCCAGAAATGCCCGCAGGGCCGTCAGGTCCTCCGGGGTGGTCAGCTTCAAGGCTCTGGGGTCCCCCGGGGTCAGCCGCACGGGGATGCCCTGGGCTTCCAGCAGCTGGCAGTCGTCGGTGAAGGCCGCCTCTCCGGCCTTGTCCAGGGCCTCCCGGTACAGCTCCCGCCGGAAGGCCTGGGGCGTCTGCACCGCGAAGAGGGTGCTCCGGTCCGGGGTGGAGACCACGAATCCTTCCGCCCCCACCTTCACCGTATCCTTTACCGGCAGAGCGGCCGTGGCCGCTCCGTACCGAACAGCGTCCTCGCACACACGGGCCACGGTCTCCGGGGTCACCAGAGGCCGGGCCCCATCGTGGAACAGCAGGTACTCCCACCGGGGGGAGACCGCCTCCACCCCGCGGCGCACAGAGGTCTGCCGGTCCGCTCCCCCGGGGACGAAGGCCACCGGCACCGGCAGCCCGGCAGCCAGAGGCTCCAGGGCGGGCCGGTCCTCCTCCCGGCACACCACCGCCACCTCTCCGATCTCCGGGCAGGCGGCCAGAGTCTCCAGGCTCCAGGCCAGCACCGGCTTGCCCCCCAGGTCCTCCTGGACCTTGGACCGCCCGGTGCCCATGCGGGTGGAATTCCCCGCGGCCACGATGACCCCGGCAAAACGAGGCTCCTTCATAGCATCGTCTCCTTTGTCAGGTCTTCTTGTCGCCCTTGCGGGCCCAGGCGTGCTGCACGGTGAAGTTCACCAAAAACAGCACCGCGTCCACGGGGATCTTCACCAGGAAGGCCGGCAGGCCCAGCAGGTCCACCAGCAGGTGCATGATCAGCAGGTTGGCCATGAGCACCCCCGCCGCCAGGGTGAAGAACCGCTTGGCGTTGTAGGCGGAGCCGCTTCCCTTGAAGACCACGTGCTTGTTGATCAGATAATTGTACCCGGCGCTGCAGATCCGCGCCCCCACCGTGGCCAGGAAGGTGGCCCCGCTGAACTGGGGCAGCACCACATAATACAGCAGGTTGAAGAGCAGATAGTCCAGCCCGAAAGCGGTGGCTGAGGACAGGATGAAGGTGGGCAGCTTGTGCAGCAGCACCAGCAGGATCCGCCAGGCGTCCCCGGCGGAGCGGAAGGGGTCACCGCCCGAGGCCCGGGAAGCCCGGCGCTCCACCGGCATCTCCCGCACGCCTCCAGGGAACAGGCTCGCCGCCTCCCGGAGCACCAGGGCCTCATAGTCGGCCCGCTCTCCCTTGAGCTGGGGCAGCTTCTCCGCCTCCGGCACTCCCAGGGGGATGCCCCGCAGGTCCGTCAGGGGGTCCGTCAGGGCCATGCCGTACAGCAGCCGCAGCAGCACCCGGGTCGCGCTGCCCAGGGCTTTGCGCCCGGCGGAGCCTCCCGCCCCCAGGATCAGAGTATCCGGGGTCTCGGCCAAGGCCTCCGCCATCCGGGCGATGTCCTCCGGGCTGTGGCGGCCGTCTCCCTCGGCGGTGACCACCCCGTCGAAGCCCTCCTCCAGCAGGTGGGCCAGGCCGGTCTTCAGGGCGGCGCCTCTGCCCAGCCCCCGGGGGTGGGTCAGCACCGTGACCCCCTGTCGCCCGGTCAGCTGCGCAAAAAGCTCCTGCCCCCGGGTGCTGCCGTCGTCCACCAGGACCACCGGCAGCTCCCGGGCCAGCAGCTCCCGCACCAGCTCCTCCAGCTGAGGGCCGGGGTCCCGCACGGGGATCAACACACCAATACGCATAGGCTCCCACTTCCTCCGAAAACAGCCCGGGGCGCCGGACCCGCGGCCGGCTCTCCCAAGCGAAAAACACCTTTTTCCGTCGGCTTGATTGTACCATTTCCCCGCTCCCCCGTCAAGGCAGAGAGGACCATCCTGTCCGGAAGGATCCCCGACGCATTTCAATGTTCCCCTCGCACCCTGCCTAAAAATTTTGCTCTTAAATCGGAGGTTTTGACGGTTGTCAAAGTCTGCCAGAATATGCTATAATGCACTAATGTTGAGGGGTGTGCCCTGATAACACGAAGAAATCTCATTTTTGAGTTCTTTTTACACGCCGTCGTGAGGAGGCCTATCAAATGCTGGACCATGAACCCGCCCTGCGTAACGTGATGGATCTGGTGATGAACTGCGATCCCACCCAATCGGACACCCGGGTCCTGTATCAAGAGATGCAGCCCTACCTGGATGGCCTGGCCGAGTGGCTTAACATCGGGAAGATCACCATCAAGATCGTCACCGAGCCCAACGTCTACGAGATCAACGGGGACAAGCAGTTCCTCTCCACCCAGTTCTTCGACGAGCTGGGCCCGGAGGAGGACATGTTTGAGATGCGCTATGAGAAGGTGGGCAGCAATACCGGCGACGCTCGGGTCTATCCCCGGGCAGGGCACAAGTTCACCGACGAGGAAAAATACTACATCCAGGGCATCGCCATGCTCATGGTGGTGGAGTTCAGCCGCTCCGACATGATCCGCCACCAGATGAAGACCCCCTTTATCGACATGCTCACCGGCCTGTGCAACAACGCCGGAGTCAACCGCTACGGCGAGCGCCTGGCCCGGCTCTACGATCTGGCGGACTACGCCGGCGTGTTCATCAACCTGAAGAACTTCAAGTATATCAACGAGCAGGTCACCCAGCCCGGCGGCGACCAGGTACTGCGCCAGTACGCCTACATGATGTACGGCTACCTGGACTCCAATAAAGAGCTGGTGGCCCGTCTGGGCGGGGACAATTTCTTCGCCCTGGTGCTCAAGGAGCACCTGGACCAGTTCATGAACCTGGCCGGCAACGCCAACGTCCCCATCAACCGGGGAGGCCTCCGGTCCACCGTCAGCGTGAACACCTGGATGGGCGTCTACCCGGCCCAGGCCGGGGACGAGGTCGCCAAGGTCCTGAATTTCTCCAGCTTCGCCCTGGGCCAGGCCCGGCGCAGCAAGCAGCCTGTGGCCTATTTCGACCCCAAGGCCATGGAGCAGACCCTGCACTTCAAGGGCGTGGCCCAGACTTTGCCCGAGGCCATCAAGAAGCGGGAGCTGGTGCCCTTCTACCAGCCCAAGGTCCGCCTGAGCAACGGCGAGCTCTACGGCTGCGAGGCCCTGGTCCGCTGGATCCACGACGGGGAGATGATCCCTCCGGGAGAGTTCGTCCCCGTGGCGGAGAGCAGCGGCCTGGTCACTACCCTGGACCTCTATATGCTGGACTGCGTCTGCCGGGACCTGCGGGCCTGGCTGGACGCCGGCATCGACCCGGTGCCCGTGTCGGTGAACTACTCCCCCCGGGATTTCTTCGTGCCCTCCCTGGTGCAGGAGACCCTGCGCATCGTCCAGCTGTACGACCTGGACGGCAAGTACCTGGAGATCGAGATCACCGAGTCCACCTTCCTGGATAACTTCGCCGCCCTGGAGACCTTCGTTTCCGCCATGCACGCCAGCGGCATCCGGGTCTCTCTGGATGACTTCGGCACCGGCTACTCCTCGCTGAACATGTTCAAGAACCTGGACCTGGATACCGTGAAGCTGGATAAGAGCTTCTTCGATCACCTGGCCGACGGCCGGGAGAGCGACCGGGTGGTGCTGGGCGCCATCGCGGAGATGATCAACAAGCTCCACAAGGTCTCCGTCTCCGAAGGGGTGGAGACCGCGGACCAGTGCGAGTTCGTCCGGGAGATCGGGTGCGATATCATCCAGGGCTACTACTTCGATAAGCCCCTGGACCACGACCACTTTACCAGCCGCCTGAAGTCCCGCTTCTACGGCGCAGACGGCAAGCCCGTGGAACAGTGACCCCAGCGGGAGAGATCTCAGTAAGGGCAGGTCTTGCTTTGTGACCATCAAGGAAAAGATCCTGGGGTTCTGGGCCGGTCTGGACAGCCTGGAGGACCGGGTATACTATGTTGTTCTGGCCGTGGGCATCACGGCCTCTGTCGTCTCCGCCATCATGAGCATCCCCCAGGGGCTGGGCAGCCTGGCTGTGGCCGGCTCCCTGATCTGCACCGTGGTTATGGTGGCCCTGTGGGTCGTGGGCCGCAGGTGGCATAAGGAAAATGTGTGCCGGGTCATCCTGGTGTATGTGGTGAATCTGCTGCTCTTCCCCATCAACTTTTTCGTCTGCGGCGGCCTCACCAGCGGCATGGTGATGTTCTATCTCATTGGCCTGTTCAATGTGGCCATCTCCCTGCGGGGGAAGCAGCGCGTCGTCGCCTTCATCATCTCCCTGATAGGCATGGAGCTCTCCATGACCCTGGGCCGGTACGTGCCCGGCCTGATAGACCCCCTGGACGAGTGGCAGCAGTTCCAGGATATGAAGATCACCCTGTTCCTCACCGGGGCAACCCTGGTGGGCATGACCGCTCTTATCCTGAAGGCCTTCGAGGATGAACGCCGCCGGGCCGGAGAGCTGGCGGAGTTCCAGCGCATGCTCAGCATCCGGGACCCCATGACAGGCCTGTTCAACCGGCGGGAGCTCTTCCGCCGCCTGGAAGCCCTGTTCGACGCCTCCGGCGAGGCCCCTGACCGGTCCGGCTGGTACGTGGCCATGCTGGATGTGGACGGCTTCAAAAGCCTGAACGATACCTACGGCCATCTCTTCGGAGACGAAGTCCTGGCTACCTCCGCCAAGATCATGAGCATCGCCTGCCGGGCTGACGACGGCGAATTGGCCGCCCGGTACGGCGGCGAGGAGTTCATGCTGGTGTTCCGGGCCGCCAACCCGGTGGCGGCGTTCCAGCGGGTGGACAGCATCCGCCGGAAGATCGCCCAGCAGACCTGGGAGGAAGTCCCCGGTCTGACGGTCACCGTCAGCGGCGGCGTGGTCCGCTGCAGCGACTGTGAGCAGGTCAGCGACGCCACCTCCGGGGCCGACCAGCTCCTGTACAAGGCCAAGGGCAGCGGCAAAAACCGCATCTGCCAGGTGCTGGAGAACGCCCCGCCCCCTGAAAGCGACCCTTGAACAGCTCCCGAAACGGGGGCTGTTTTTTGTGAAAAAGCATTGCGCAGCCCGGCGACCTGTGATAAGATTATCGTGGGGAAATTTGAGGCCTCAACCGGTTCGACCCTGAGGAAGTCTGGAGGGACTTATGGATATCTTCTCATTGTTCACACTGTTAGGCGGCCTGGCCTTCTTCCTGTACGGCATGAACATCATGTCCGGCGGGCTGGAGAAAATGGTGGGCGGCAAGCTGGAGCGGGTGCTCCAGTCCATGACCTCCAACAAGATCAAGAGCCTGGTGCTGGGGGCGGTGATCACCATCGCCATCCAGTCCTCCTCGGCCATGACGGTGATGCTGGTGGGCCTGGTGAACTCCGGCATCATGGAGCTGGGCCAGACCACCGTGGTCACCATGGGCTCCTCGGTGGGCACCACCCTGACGGCCTGGATCCTGTCCGCCGCCGGCATCCAGAGCGACAACTTCTTCCTGCGGCTGCTGAAGCCCGAATCCTTTTCCCCCATCGTGGCCCTGATCGGCATCCTGCTGGTGACCCAGAAGAAAAACGACCGCCGCAAGAATATCGGCACCATCCTGCTGGGCTTCGCCATCCTCATGTTCGGCATGACTCTCATGAGCGAGTCCGTCAGTCCCCTGGCGGAAATGCCCTTCTTTCAGGAGATGCTGGTCCTCTTTGACAACCCCCTGCTGGGGCTGCTCATCGGCACGGTGTTCACCGGCATCATCCAGAGCTCCGCGGCCACGGTGGGCATCATCCAGTCCCTGTCCATGACCGGCAGCATCACCTTCGGCATGGCTATCCCCCTGATCATCGGCGCCAACATCGGCACCTGTGTCACCGGGCTGCTTTCCGCCATCGGCGCCAGCAAGAACGCCAAGCGGGTGGTGGCCGTGACCATCTACTTCAAGGTCATCGGCGCCGCCTTGGTCATGACCGTTTTCTACGCTCTCCACGCCGTCTTCCACTTCGAGTTCGTGGATCAGCCCATCAACGTGCTGTGGGTGGCCATCATCCACACCCTCTTCAACGTGATCAACACCTTCGTGCTGCTGCCCTTCTCCAAGCAGCTGGAGAACCTGGCCCGCAAGACCGTGAAGGACTCCGGCGGCCAGAAGGAGCTGCTGGACGAGCGCCTGCTGAACGCCCCCGGCCTGGCCATCGCCGAGTGCCGCAAGCTCACGGTGCAAATGGCCAAGACCGCCCGGGACTCCATGCTCACCGCCATCGACATCCTCTTTGACTATGACAGCAAGAAAGCCGACGACATCCGGGAGATGGAGGAATCCATCGACACTTATGAGGACAAGCTGGGCACCTTCCTGGTGAAGCTCAGCGGCCGCAGCCTTACCGTCCACGACAGCAACGTGGCCGCCGAGATGCTCCACACCATCGGGGACTTCGAGCGCATCGGGGACCATGCGGTGAATCTGCTCCGGGCCGCCGAGGAGATCCACGACAAGGAGTTGCAGTTCTCCACCGCCGCCCGCCAGGAGCTGGACGTGATGACCCGGGCCATCATCGACATCATGAACCTGACGGTGGACGCCTTCGAGCAGGACGACACCACTCTGGCCGGCCGGGTGGAGCCCCTGGAGCAGGTCATCGACAGCCTGAAGCTGGTCCTGAAGGACCGGCACATCCACCGCCTGCAGAGCGGTCTGTGCACCATCGAGCTGGGCTTCGTCCTCAGCGACGTGCTCACCAACTACGAACGGGTCTCCGACCACTGCTCCAACATCGCCGTGGCCGTGATCCAGATCAAGAAGTCCAGCCTGGATACCCACGGCTACCTCAACGAGGTCAAGGCCGGCGGCGACGAGGAGTTCGACCTGGCCTTCGACGCCTACCGTGCCCGGTACGAACTGCCCCCCGCCGTGGCCGGCGCCGAGAGCCTCCAGGGCCAGGAGGTCCTGGCAGAGTTCCGATAACAGCGAAAAACCAGCCGCCCTCTCCCCTCCGGAAAGGGCGGCTTTCATTTTGTCAGTGGGCCTCCTGCATTCCCCGGGTGATCTCTTCCAGCATCTCCCGGGCATAGGCCCGGCACAGGGCCGTGTCATAGGGCACGTCCTCCCCCTGCCGGTAGTCCCGCAGGGCGCCCCGGAGCAAGGGATGATACCGCTCCGGCAGGTGCTCCAGCCCCCAGGCGCCGCCCTCCGCCTTGGAGAGCACCAGGCCCTCCCGCTGGAAGGCCAGCACCCGGGCCAGATTCAGGGTCAGGTACAGGGGCGTCTGGTCGATCTCCTCCTCAGCGCCTGCCACATCCCGCCAGATGGAATCCAGATAGTCCGTCGCAGGCACCTCCCCGAAGGTCTCCTGGATGGAGGGCCCGAACAGGCGTCTCCCCCGCCGGCGCATCACCGTGCAGTGGGCGGCCAGGTCCCAGTCCACTCCCTGCATCTTCCGGACGTACTCCTCCGGGTCCCTCCGGTACCAGGCCAGGTGGTCCCCGGAAAAGTGCAGCTCAAAGGGCGTCGGGTACACAAAGGGCTTTACCGAATCCCTGCGCACCACGCTCATTTCGATGCCCTTGGCCGGGCCCCGTCCGTGCAGGTCCGCCACCATTTCCAGGTAGTCCCGCTTCATCGGGGCGCTGAGCGGCCCCCGCACTACCGTCAGCAGGTCCAGGTCGCTCCGGGCGGGGTGAAAGCACCCCATGGCCGCCGACCCGTGGAGGTACACCCCCCACAGCGTCTCCCCCAGGATCTCCCGGGAGCGGTCCACGTATTCCCGCAATAGCTCCTCCATGGCTGGCCCTCCCGGCTCAGTAGCCGAACTTCGGCCGCTTGATCTTCAGGAAGAAGAAGGTGAACAGGAAGCTGGCCAGCTCCGCCACCACGATGGAGAACCACACCCCGTCGATGCCGAAGAACAGCGGCAGCAGCAGCACCGCCGCCACCTGGAACACCACCGTTCGCAGGAAGGAGATAACGGCGGAGGTCACCCCGTCGTTCAGAGCGGTGAAGAAGGAGGAGCCATAGATGCTCACCCCCGAGAACAGGAAGCTGAAGCTGTAGATGAAGAATCCCCGCAAAGTCAAAGCCATGAGCTCCTCGTCGTACCCCACGAACAGGGTGGACAGGGGCCGAGCCAGCAGCTCACCCAAAGCCAGCATGGCCAGGGAGGTCCCCAGGATCAGCAGCAGGCTCTTGCGCAGCAGGCTTTTCAGCTCGTCCCGGTTTCGGGCCCCGAAGTGAAACCCCACCACCGGGGCGGTGCCCACCGCGTACCCGATGAAGATGGCCATGAAGATCATGCTCACGTACATGAGCACCCCGTAGGCGGCCACGCCGTTTTCCCCGGCGTAGCGAATCAGCTGCCCGTTATACAGCATGCTCACCAAGGACATGGAGATATTGCTCAGCAGCTCGGAGAAGCCGTTGGTGCAGCCCTTGATCAGGGCTTTCCCGTCCCACCGGGTCTTCCCCAGGCGCAGCAGGCTGGTGTTGGGCCGCATAAAGTAGATCACCGGGGCCAGGCCGCCCACCATCTGGCTGATGCCCGTGGCCACCGCGGCGCCCACCAGCCCCCAGCGGAGGACCCCCACCAGCAGCAGGTCCAGCACCATGTTGGTCACCCCGGCGCTGACGGTGAAGGCCAGCCCCAGCTTGGGCTTCTCCGCGGTGATCATAAAGCTCTGGAAGTTCATCTGGAGCATGAAGAAGGGCTGCATGGCCACGATGATGCGGCCGTACACCACGCAGTCGTCCAGCAGCTGGCCCTCGGCGCCCAGGAACGCCGCCACCGGCCGCATGAAGATCAGCCCCACCACCGCCAGGGCCGCGCCCACCCCAAAGGTCACATAGGTGAACAGGGAGAACAGCCGGTTGGCCTTCTCCTTGTCCCCCTCTCCCAGGGTCTTGGCCACCAGGGCGCTGCCGCCGGTGCCGAACATAAAGCCGACCCCGCCCAGCATCATCAGGAAGGGCATAATAAGGTTCACCGCAGCGAAGGAGGTCTTCCCCACAAAGTTGGAGACGAAGAAGCCGTCCACCACGCTGTAGATGGAGGTGAAGATCATCATGACGATGGACGGGAAGGTAAAGCGCAGCAGCCTCCCATAGGTGAAATGGTCTGACAGCTGGATAGCCTGTTTCTTGCTCATAAGCTCCTCCTCATGAAAAAAAGCCGGAAAAGGATCCGGGCATCTCAGCCCGTGCCTTCTCCGGCTTTCCGTTTCTTCGGTGAACGGATCGCCCTCCGTGCAGAAACATTCTACCATACTTCACCCGGGAAAAGCAAGCCCTTTCCGGCAAAGAGCCGCCTGTTTATCCCTCCAGGTTCCACCCGGAGAGCGACCACACCGGGGCGCCGGGCAGGCGGTCCGCCGCCACCGCCGCGGTGAGCTCCCGCACCTCCCCGGGCATGAGCATCAGGTAGTTATCCTCGTAGAACACCGGCAGCACCGGGGCGCCGGTCTCGTCTGTCAGCCGAATGCGCACTCCCAGGGCCGGGACAGGCCCATTCTCCACCCGCAAAAGGAAGCGCCGCTCTCCGTTCTCCCGGTCTTTCTCTGTGACGGTGCAGCTCACCTGAGCCGGGGCCATGGAAGCCAGGGCACGGTAGTCCTGGTACACCTTCCGGTTGTGCCAGTACAGGTTCCGGCCCAGCACGTTCCCGTCCTCGTCGGTGAGGGTCAGCCGGAGGAACACCACGTCCGTCGCCGCCGGGGAGAAGTCCGCCGTGGCGATGACCTCCCCGTAGGCGTCGGCCTCCAGCACGTCGGTGACCACCTCCTGCCGGCTGGCCAGGGCTCCCGCCAGGTCGAAGACCTCGAGGACCGTCTTCACCCGCTCATATCGACGAGGCGTGGCGTTGGCCAGCAGGATGCTGTCGTCCCGGGGGTCGAACACCGGCCGGGTGGGCTGGTTGCCCGCCTTGGCCCCGAAATACCCGCCGTTGACGTCCAGGTAGAAGTCATAGGTCTGCCACATGAAGGACGGCCAGGAGGCCTGGCTCATCCACATGAGCAGGCCGTTGGCCCGGCGGGCGGCCAGCCCGTCAAACATCCCCCGGTGGTTGTCGTAGTTGATCAGCTGCGCCGCCCGGGAGAACTCCTCCAGGGTCCAGGCCTCGGCGGCCTGGCGGCACATCCGGTCCACGTCCGCCTTGAACTGCTGATACACCGGGTCGTCCTCCCGAGGGGCCGCACCCTCCACGTGGTCCTCCGGGATAGGGAACTCCCCTCCCAGATAGGTCTGCACCGCCGCCATATAGGTGCCGGCAGGGCCGTTGCTGTGGTAGGTCCAGTCGTGCAGGGCCCAGCTCTCGCTGATGGGCCACCGATTTTCCGGCCGCAGGAAGCGCCGGATGCTTTCCAGGGCGGGCACGTTGGGCACGCCCCGCTCGCTGCGGATCACCGTGGAGGACACGTCGTTGAAGTACTGCTTGACGCCCTTGCTGCCGCCCGGGGCCGCCAGGGAGTAGCCTCCTCCGCTGCCCACCGGCGCCGCCGCCGAGTGGGGCACGTAAAGCCGGGTACCGTCCAGCTCCTTTGTCAGCCGCTCCAGGGCGGGATTCAGGATCTCATTGGGGTTGCCCTCGTTGCGGCCGCAGTACAGGGCCAGGGCCGGGTGCCGCCGCACCGCCCGGATCTTGTCCGCCGCGTTCTCCAGGAACATGTCGGGGTCGTTGGGCTCCGGCCCGTCAAAGGGGTTGGCCAGCCAGAAGTCGTCCCAGATCAGGATGCCGTATTTGTCGCAGGCCTCATAGAAGCCGGGGTGGCCGGTCATGCCCACCCAGTTGCGGATCATGGTCATATTCTCCTGGGCGTGCAGGCGCACCTTGTCGTCCAGCACCCGGGCGGTGTCCCGCTTCAGGCCGTCGTCCAGGCCCCAGTTGCCCCCCTTGCAGAGGATGCGTGTCCCGTTGCAGTACAGGGTCATGAGCCCCCCGTCGATGGGGGTATCGAAGCGCCGCACCCCAAAAGAGAAGCGCTTGTGCTCGCTGATCGCTCCTTCCACCAGCACCTCCGCCTCCGCGGTATAGAGGAACTGCTTCCCATAGGTGTTGGGCCACCACAGCCGGGGGTCCGTCAGGGTCAGGTCCACCTCCACCGGAGCGGCGGCCTTTGCGCCCAGCTCCACCGTCCGGGTAAAGGCCGGCCCCTCCGGCAAAATGCGTCCCCGGAGGGTAACGGTCACGGGCTGATCGCTGCGGTTGCGCAGCACTCCCCGGTAGACCAGCCCCGCCTTGGAGGTGTCCAGCGTGTAGGTGTGGGTCATGCCCTGCTCCACCTGCTCCGGGCTCTGCTCGTACACCCGCAGGGCGTTCAGCCGGGTATCCACCGGCCGGCCGTTGATCTCCCGGCGCTTCACCACCGTGAATCGCAGGTACCGGGCCTGCCCGGGGGAGAACATCTTGAACTCCCGGATGCCGGCCCCGAACCGGCTCAGGTCAATGGAGAGCACCGCCGTGCCCCCCTGTACGCTGTCGGAGATGGAGTGCCCCTCAAAGAAGTCGCTGCCCGGCCGGGCCTCGGCGGGCATGGTCCCGAACCAGCGCATGTCCACCTCTCCGCCGGGGTAGGCGTCGAAGTTCCGCCAGCTCTCCCCGTCGTCGGAGACCTCCACCTTGAACTGCTCCGGCTGCCGGGATTCCAGATCCGCGGCGCCGCCTACCGCTTCCGTCCCCCACAGGAAGGTGACGCTGCCCAGGGTCCGGGGAGCGCCAAAGTCCACGGTAAAGGCGTCTCCCTCTTTCCCCCGCCAGTCGTCCATCCGCTCCGGTAGCCCGGTCACGGTGACCCCATGGGTCCGCATCAGGTCCTCCGCCGGGTTGGCGGAGGATTCCTCCAGCAGGTCCAGCCGGGTCTCCACCCAGGGGTCCGCCAGGGCCACGTCTCCCGCGAAGCGCAGGCACACGTCCCCGTAGATGCCGATATCTCTCCCCCGGATAGTGGGCAGCCAGTCCCAGCCCACCGCCGCGTGGAGGGTGGGGTTGTCCGCCCCCAGCGCGCCGCCGTTAGGCCCCGGCCCCCAGGCCAGGCCCTGGGTGGTCACCTCTCCGGGGGTGTCGTTCTTGTAGATGCGCACCGCCAGGCAGTTTTCCGCCCCGAAGCGCACCAGCTCCGTCACGTCGAACTCTCCCCGGATGAACGCCCCCTCCAGGGAGTGCTCCCGGTGAGGCAGGGCGTTTTTCAGGAAAGTCCCGTTGAGCCACACGTCCGCCTTCCAGTTGATGGCGTCAAAGCACAGCAGCACCCGCCGGCCCTGCCGGTCAGCCGGCACCTCAAAGCGGTCCCGGTACCAGAAGTCCGCGGTGAAGTACGCCTCCGAGATCTGGAACTGGTCGTCGTCATAGTCCGGGTCCGGGATGGCCCCGGCGTTCAGATAGGACACCAGCGCCGTTCCCGGCACGGCGGCGGGCAGCCAGCCGCTGTCGTCGTACCCGGGGGCCGACAGCCTCTCCCCGTCTCCTTCCACCTGCTCCGCCCGGCAGATGCGCCAGTTTCCTCCCGTCAGGGCCTGGCGGTCCTCCTCCGGGGCGGGCAGCGGCGGCAGGGCATAGCAGAGCTCGTTCTCCCCCCACACGGAGACCTTCCGCACCACGAAGCGCTCTTCCGTGCTGTCCTCGCACACCAGCCGCAGGTATCGGGCCGTGCCTGTCAACGGCGCCTCCACCGTGCCATCCGGGGCGCCGGCAAAGGCCGCTCCCTGCTCCCAGTGGTCTCCGTCCTCTGAGAGCAGAACGCTCCCCCTCCTGGGCGCCTGCGCCCCAAAAAGGACCGTCACTCCCGTGAGCCGGGACGCCGCTCCCAGGTCGATGGTCAGCCACTCCTTCTCACCGCCCCCGCTGATCCAGGGCAGATCAGCATCGCTGGTGACCAGATGGCCCGTATGGTCGTAGTCGGCGGCGGAGGAATGCCACACCGCCCGGAATCTCGCCAGATCTCGCTGCATGGAAAAAGCTCCTTTCTCCTTGGGTCCTGCTTTGGGTGTATTCTACTCCCGGGGAGGGGGCCCGTCAAGGCGGCAGGCAAAAAAACAGGGCCCGGCTTTCGCCGGACCCGCTGTGCTTCGCTCATTGGGGCTGGGAGGCCAAAAACGCTTCCCATCCCGTGGCCTGGATGATATTGGAGGTGCTGGTAGGCAGGAGGACCAGCTCCGGGTGCCCCTGCCACAGGGGGTACTCCCCCGCGCTCTCCCGGAGGATCTGCCCTCCGGCCTTGGTATACTTGGTCCAGTTCTCCGTCCCGGAGTCGCTGTACCGCCCGTAGATCCCCACCCGCTCCGTGGGGTGGTAATAGGCCTCGGTGGGGGCGATGCCCAGGTACCGGATCTCTCCCCCGGTATAGGTGTAGCAGTAGGCCGCCCGCAGAGCCCTTCCCTCAGCGCCGTTGCCAATGATCAGCTCCGGGGTGCCGTCCCGGTCCAGGTCGTACAGCGCCACGGAGAAGAATCCCGCGTCGTAATTGTACTCCTGTTCCGTGCGGAGCAGGAACTGCTGCTTCGTGACGAAGGTCTCGTAGGCCTTGCTCCAGTCCCCTTCTCCGGGCTCCGGCTGCAGGTCCCTGGCCCGGTACAGGAAGGTGACGATCTCCCCTCGGGTGCAGGTGGCGTCCGGGCTGAAGCGCCCGCCGCCCGTGCCGTTGGTGATGCCCTTCTCCACCGCCCAGGCCACCGCCCTGGCGTAGTACTGGTCCGCCGGCACGTCGGAGAAGCTGGCCCCGCCGGAAGAAGCCGGGCTCCCCGCCGCCCGGTGCAGGAAGGTGACGATCTGCCCCCGGGTGCAGGTGGCGTAGGGGCTGAACTTGCCGTTCCCCGTGCCGTTGGTGATGCCCTTTGCCACCGCCCAGGCCACTGCCGGGGCGAAGAAGTCCGTGGTGTTCACGTCTGTGAAGGCCGTTCCCGCCGTCACCTGGGGCGAGCCTGCCGCCCGCCACAGGAAGGTCACGGCCTCACCCCGGGTGCAGCCCCGCCCGGGAGAGAAGGTATAGGTCCCCGTCCCGGTGGTGATGCCCTGCTCCACCGCCCACTCCACAGGGGTGGCGTAGAACTGGATGGAGGGCACGTCAAAGAACGCCCCGGTGATGGAATACAGATAGGACATAGCGTCGCTCTTGCTCCTGCCCTGGTAGCCGTTGCCCTCCAGGTCCATGAGCAGTAGCCCGCTGGTCATGGCGGCGTCCTGGGCCTGAGCCTCCCGTTCCGAGGCCGAGCCCCCGTTCACCGTAGCCTGCACAAAGGAGTGCGTCCCGTCTCTGAACTCCCGGTACCAGTAGGTGTAGGTGTCCGCCGCTTCCAGGGTGCCGTCAGCGTTCGGGACGTACCAGGTCCCCTCCCGGGTGCGCAGCACCGATTCCGGGCTGGTCCCCGAGTTGGTGTACA
>ERZ842401.4703-NODE-4703-length-15680-cov-3.046208_pt1 | contig 15680 bp, 11 predicted proteins | sample MGYA00521270_ERZ842401 | MGnify/ENA primary metagenome ERZ842401 (study PRJEB31892, sample SAMEA3878208) | bioreactor metagenome | biome: Moose rumen | place: Sweden | collected 2011-10 | study: EMG produced TPA metagenomics assembly of the PRJEB12797 data set...
AGAAGCTGTTCAACTTCGCGGTCAGGAACGCCATCGCATACAACAAAGAATACTACAACCGCGGCGGATTCAAGGACTGCTGGCGCAAGCCGCTGATGTGGATCTTCGACAAGCTGATCTTCACGAAAGTGCGGGAGAATTTCGGCGGCCGCATGAAGTTCTTCGTGGGCGGCGGCGCCCTGCTCGACATCGAGCTCCAGCGCTTCTTCTGCGCCGTCGGGATGCCGATGTTCCAGGGCTACGGCCTGACCGAGGCCAACTCCACCGGCCACGCCATCTTCGGCTCCTCGGGCCGCATCGTGCGCCCGATGGACTGCATCATCTGCGACGACCAGGGCAACGAAGTCCCCATCGGACAGAAGGGCGAGATCGTGGTCCGCGGCGAGAACGTGATGGCCGGCTACTGGAAGAACCCGGAAGCCACAGCCAAGACCGTGATCGACGGCTGGCTGCATACCGGCGATATGGGCTACATCTGCCCGTTCGACCACGATTTCCTCTATGTCACGGGCCGGTTCAAGTCCCTGCTAATCAGCGCGGACGGCGAGAAATACTCGCCCGAGGGCTTCGAGGACAGCCTCCCGGAGGTCTCGAAGTTCGTCTCCCAGGTGGTCCTGCACAACAACCAGAATCCCTACACCGTGGTGCTGATCGTCCCGGAGAAGGAGGCGCTGGCCGACTTCGTGCAGAAGGAAGGCTTCGATCCCAAGTCCCGCGAGGGCAAGGAGGCGATGCTGCGCAAGATCCAGGCGGAGATTGACACCTACAAGACCGGCGGCCCGCACGAGGACCTGTTCCCGGACCGCTGGCTGCCTGCGGCCTTGATCATCTGCGACGAGCCTTACACCATCGCCAACCAGATGATGAACTCTACGATGAAGATTGTGCGCCGCAAGGTCGAGGAGCACTATGCCGACCGCATCGCCTACGCCTACACGGCCGAAGGCAAGCAGCTGCTCAACGAGAAGAACATCGCTTCGCTGTAATCAATAATACTAAAACCACTTATAATGGAAAAGAAAAAAGTCAACATGGTGGCTGTCGTGACGATGTGTTTCATCTTCGCGATGATTTCATTCGTCACCAACATGGCCGCTCCGTTCGGCAACATCTGGAAGGGCCAGTACAACTGGGCCGCCATGATGGGCAACATGATGAATTTTGCCGCGTACCTCTTTATGGGGGTACCTGCCGGCAAAATGCTCCAGACCGTGGGCTATAAGAAGACCACGCTCATCGGTATCGCCACGGGTTTCGTGGGAATCGTAATCCAGTGGCTGAGCAGCCTGTCTGCTTTCGGCAATATCGCCATCTTTGTCTATCTGCTCGGCGCGTTCGTTTGCGGCTTCTGCGTGTGTATGCTCAACACCGTCGTGAATCCGATGCTGAACCTCCTCGGAGGCGGCGGCAACAAGGGCAACCAGTACATCCAGATCGGCGGCACCCTCAACTCCCTGACCGGCACCCTCACGCCTCTTCTCATCGGCATCCTGATCGGCACCGTCACCTCCAGCACCGCCATGTCGGATGTGGCTCCTCTGCTCTTCATCGCCATGGGCGTGTTCGCCGTTGCCTTCGTCATCATCCTGTTCGTCAAGATTCCCGAGCCCGCTCAGGAGCGCAACGCCACCGTCTATGAACACAGCGCCTGGAACTTCCGCCACTTCGTGCTCGGCGCGGTCGCCATATTCTTCTACGTCGGCATCGAGATAGGCATCCCCGCCCAGGTCAACTTCTTCCTCTCCGACGCCAGCGAGAAAGGCGCCGGCATCGCCCTCAACGGAGCCGCCATCGGAGGCGCCATCGCCGCCGTTTACTGGCTCATGATGCTCGTCGGCCGTTTTGCCAGCACCCTCATCTCCGGCAAGGTCAGCCCCCGCACCCAGATGACCGCAGTGAGTTCCGTGGCCATCATCCTTGTCATCTGCGCCATATTCATCCCCAAGTCGGTCACCGTCAACATGCCCGGCTACAGCGCAGCCGACGGCTTCGCCATGTTCAGGGTCCCCCTGAGCTGCCTGTTCCTCGTCCTCTGCGGCCTCTGCACCTCCATCATGTGGGGCGCAATCTTCAACCTTGCGGTCGAGGGCCTCGGCAAGTACACCGAGTCCGCATCCGGCATCTTCATGACCCTGGTGGTCGGCGGCGGCATCATGCCCCTCATCCAGGAATTCCTGGCAAAGGGCGTAGGCTACATGAACAGCTACTGGCTGGTCGTCGCCATGCTCGGCTACCTGCTCTTCTACGCCGTTGCCGGTTCCAAGAACGTCAACAAAGACATCCCCGTCGACTAATCATCCCCGAATATGGAAAAGCCTTACGTACTCGGTATCGACATTGGCGGACAGACCGCAAAATGCGGCATAGTCAACGCCCGCGGCGAAGTCCTCGCCCAGACCATCCTCGTCTCCAACAAGCACGAAGACGCCCCCTCCTTCGTCGAGGCACTTGCCCAGACCCTCAAGAAGCTTATAACCGACGCCGCCCTCGAAGACCAGGTGCAGGGTATAGGCGTGGGCGCCCCCAACGGCAACTACTACACCGGCGAAATCAAGCAGGCCCCCAACCTCTCCTGGGCCCATGAAGGCAACGTTCCGTTTGCCGACATGCTCTCCAAGGCCATGGACGGCATGCCCGTGGCCCTTACCAACGACGCCAACGCCGCCGCAGTCGGCGAAATGACCTACGGCGCCGCCAAGGGCCTGAGGAACTTCATCATGATTACCCTCGGCACCGGCGTCGGCAGCGGCATCGTCATCGACGGCAAGGTGGTATACGGCCACGACGGCTTTGCCGGCGAGCTCGGCCACACCTGCGCAGTGCGCGGCGGCCGCCTCTGCGGCTGCGGCAAGCAGGGCTGCCTCGAGGCCTACTGCTCTGCGGTCGGCGTTGCCCGCACCGCTGTCGAGTGGCTCGAACAGCACCCCGAAGAGGCCTCCCTCCTCCGCCTCCGCGAGAACATCACCTCCAAGGATGTCTACGAGGCCGCCAAGGCCGGCGACAAGCTCGCCCTCGACATCTTCGAATACACCGGGACCATCCTGGGCCGCAGTTTTGCCGACTTCATAGCCTTCTCGGCCCCCGAGGCCATAGTGCTCTTCGGCGGACTTGCCCGTTCCCGCGAGTTCCTCACCGAGCCCATACTCGAATCCATGAACGAGAACGTCCTTCCCCTCTGGAAAGACAAAGTCAAGCTCCTCTATTCGAGCCTTTCAGAGTCCGATGCCGCCATCCTCGGCGCCTCGGCCCTTGCATGGAATCTTTAATGTTTAACTTTTTAATAAATCAATGAAAACAAGCAAATTTTTCCTCTCTCTCGCGCTTGGCGCCGCTGTAGTGGCATGTTCCCCCAAGCCGGCAGAGCCCTCCGTCGACGGCGACAATGCAACCGCCAAGACACTCAAGGACTACACTCCCTCCAAGGCCGAAATCGATACCGTCAGCTACCTTATCGGCGTGAACTTCGGAAGCTTCCTCAAAGGCTACGACTTCGGTGACGTCAATTACTCCAAAATAGTCGCCGGCATGAAGGATTTCGTCGCCGCCAAGGGTGATTTCCGCGATCCCGACTTCAACAAGCAGTTCAAGATCAGCCCCGAACTCATCAACAACACGTTCAACAACTACCTCGAGAAGAGGCACAACTACAAGCTCCTCTCCAACAAGCAGGAAGGCGAGAAGTTCCTTGCCGCAAACGCCAAGAAGCCCGGTGTCGAGGTTACCGACAGCGGCCTGCAGTACAAGATTGTCGAGCCCGGCAATGAGGATCTCAAGCCCGCTCCCACCGACACCGTCTTCGTACGCTACAAGGGCACCCTCGTCAACGGCAACGTCTTCGACGAGACCGCCGAAGGCGCCGATCCCGTGCGCTTCACCCTCAACTCCGTCATTCGCGGATGGACCGAGGGTCTCCAGCTCATCGGCGAGGGCGGCAAGATCCAGCTCTTCGTCCCTGCCGACATCGCTTACGGCGAGCAGGGCCGTCCCGGCATCGAGCCCAACTCCACCCTCATCTTCGATATCGACCTCGTCCGCGTAGGCAAACTGGTCGACAATTCTCCCGTAACGGAGTAATTTTTTAAAGAATTTCCACCAAAAAGGGGACCGGTCTTTCCGAGACCGGTCCCCTTTTGGTAATGAATTCGAATTAAAAAACCCTCAGGATATTCTGGCCGCGGGACTGGCCGGCGCCGAGGGTGAAGCCAAGGGAGAGGACGAACTGGAGGTCGGCAATGGAGGAAACGGCGTAGGGCTGGGTGTAGTAGCGGTATTCGGCCGTTTCGGCGGGAAGGGAGCCGGGCCTGCAGATGTTGGCCTGCCCCAGGAAGGCCTCGATTCCGGCCTTGACGTGTGCGTTGAAGACGGGGATGCGGGAGTTGAATTCAGCTCCGAGGAAGATGTCCTGCCCCGACATGTGGGTGAAGCAGAAGCGTCTGCCCATCGAATGCAGGAAACGCAGCGACGGATACCATGCGTAGGAGGCAAGGATGTTGGCGTCGGTGTGGTGGGTGAGTGCGCCGCCTATGCGGAACTCGCCGTTGAGGAAAAGCACCGTGGCAGAGGGAATCCAGACGATGTTCTGATAGCCGGCATCGCCGGGAACGAGCTCGGGGATGCCTTCGCCCTCGTCTGCGGACGCGACTGCAGGGTAGTGGATGGACTGCGAGGCGTTGGTCTGCCAGTAGACTGACGTATTGAGGACGGAGGATGAGAGGCCCGGGAGGATGTTGAGGGTGGCGAACTTGAAGTTCGCGACCTTCTTGTAGTTCTTCATGAGGGGAGTGTCCCAGAAGCTTGTGCGGGGTTCGGCGAGGTACCAGTCGCCGGACAGGACGGGTGACCCTGTGCCCCAGGTGAGGATGTCCCTGTGGGAGCGGGAGGGGTCGTTGAATTTGACCCGGCCCTTCCAGGCCTGCCTGAGATTGGTGCGGGTGAGCTCCACCTCGTAGGGGTTGTCGCTGATGGGAATCTGCAGGGTCGCCGGAGTCTTGCCGGTGGCGTAGACCCTGCGGGCGCTGCCGCGGCCCTGTGAAACGATGACGCCCAGGCTGTCCTTGTCGGCGGTGATGAGCAGCGGCCAGGCCTCTTCGAGCCGGATGCTGTCGGAGGATTCGGGGACTTCGAGCCGGGCGCGGAAGGCCTTTTCGACGGGATAGAAGCCTGTCTTTTCGATGCGCAGGGTGTGTTCTCCCTGCCTGAGCGTCATGCGGACGGGGGATGTGCCCTGGTAATTGCCGTCGAGGTATACCTTGCAGCCGGTTGGCTCTGTGCTGACGGTATAGGCGCTGAAGCGCTCCATCGAGGCCTTGAAGAAGGCTTCTTTGTCTTCGGGGATTTCTATTGTGTATTCGGGCTCATCGGTGATGTAGCCTTCCTTGACGAGGCTGAGGGTATGGCTGCCTCTCTTGGCTCTGAGGCCTTCCAGGGGGACGGTGCCCACGGGCGTGCCGTCGAGCAGGACGACGGCGCCTTCGGAGTTGGAGGCGTCACTCACCGAAAGGGTGCCGCAGATGGGGGTGAGGGTGAAGCTGAAGGCGTTTTCGCTGCCCTTGGAGACGGATATGGCGCGGGTCTGGGGGAGGAAGCCTTCCGCTCCGGCCGTGAGTACGTACTGGCCGGGATGCAGGGGGATGAGTCCTCCTTCGTAGAGTTCGTAGTAGCAGATTCGCTGGTCGACGTTGAAGCTCCTGACGTCTCCGGGCTGCAGGTTGATGCCGTTGCCGCTGGCGTCGAGGGTGGGGGCGCTGTCGAAGGAATAACCCTCTTCGGGGGAGATGTCGACCGAAATGGTGGCGAAGGTGGGGGTGAGACGGAAATTGAACCCGGTGGAGCCGGTTTCGACCTCGCGCCCGAGAACTATCGTGGAATCCTTGCGCTCGAAGCCGTCTTTCTCGATGCGTACCGTGTGGCGGCCTTCCTTGAGGTCGAACAGCTCCGAAAGCATGCCGGGTTCGCTGTCGATGTAGACGAGCGCCCTCCCGGGGAAGGTGCGGATGCTGACGGTCCCTTCGGTGGGCGCTCTGGGATTTTGTTTGACGAGCACGTAGGCGGTGCGTTCGCTGCCCATGGAGATTTCGACGGTGCCGGTGCGGAGGGTGCCGTCTTCGTTGGAAAGGGAGGTGACGACGAGCATGCCGGGGGAGGCCGTGACCGTGGCCCAGTCGGGGGATGCCGTCACCTGCCAGGCCCTGGAGGCGGTCACGGCGATGCTGTCTGACTGGCCGGAGCCGTCGGGGAAGAGGGTCTCGCGCGAGAGGATGAGGCCGGAAGCCCTGCGGGCGGGCGACTTGCACTCCCGGAGGAGCTTGTCGGCCCGGGCGGTCTGCTCCTTGTCTGCTCCTTTCCTGGCGGCACCAAGGACGGTGATGGCATTGCTGTATTGCCTTGAGAGGTAATAGCCGACCGCTTCGTTGAAGCTTGCCTCGAAGGACTCCTGTGCAAGGGAGGGGAATGCGGCAAGCAGGAGGGAGAGAATTATGAGTGCTGTCTTTTTCATGTGAGGGTCATCGGGGCGGGTCTTCAGGGCAGTGGTCGTGGATGAGGCGCAGGCACTCGGGATTGAGGAGCGTGCGGGGGGTGAGAAGGATGGCGGTGTCCCGCCCCGTGACTTCTGACATCACTATGAGGTCGCGCAGGGCCTCGGCTTCGGTGATGCGAAGGAGCTCCTCCGGCATGGAGGCGAGGGATGGACCGGTCTTGCGGGACATGTACTCTGCAAGCTCGCAGCGGCGCATGCCGTCCGGGAGGGACTCGGGAAAGGAATCCTTGCAGCAGAGTATCATGGGGACTATCTGTATCGGTAGAGTTCGTACTGTGAGGCGCCGATGACCAGCTTGTGGCGGGGACGCGAGGAAAAGTTGCCGTCGGGGGTGATGATGACCTGGACGGCGGCGTCGGGGTCGCCGGAGTGGAAGGCCTTGGCGGCCTCTGAAGGGTCCTTGAAGACTTTTTTGCCCCATGCGGTGCCGCGGGTGGCGGAACGCAGGCCCAAGTAGGCCTTGAATTCCGAGGACATGGCGGCCTCCACGTAGTCCTGGATGATGCTGAGGTAGGCGGGCATGTAGAGCAGAGGGTCGCGGTAGGAGGTGCCTGCGACCGGGATGCTCACGACGGTCATGGGCTTGGAGGCTCCGCGGGTGAGGGTGAGGTATACTATGCCGCGCGATTCCGTGGGCCGCAGGAAGTAGCAGCCTTCCTTGCATGCGTCGGCCTCGTAGTCGGCGAGGGTGCAGAACTCGTAGGGTGAGAGGGTCCAGACGGCGGTGGCGTCCTCCCAGAGGGCCCGGCAGAGGTCTTCGGGGCCGTCGAGGACTATCCTGGTGGTCTGGCTGCGGAAGTCCTGGAGGAGGTAGCTGCGGGTGTAGAGTTTCTTCTGGGCGGATGCAGGCAGAGGCGCTGCAACGAGCAGTGCCCCAAGCAAAACCGCGAATGCCGTACGGGTAAGGGTTGTCAAGCTTTCTGACATATCTGCAAAGTTAAAAAAAAACACTATATTTGTGAAATTAACATTCGACAATGGCTCAATATCTGGTCTCAGCTCGCAAATACCGCCCCGATTCGTTCGAGACTCTCATAGGACAGGACAACATAGCCCGCACCCTCAAGAACTCCATCCTGAGGGGCCAGCTGGCACATGCATACCTCTTCTGCGGCCCCAGGGGGGTAGGCAAGACCAGCGCCGCCCGCATTTTTGCCAGGACCATCAACTGCTCCAACCCCGGCCCCGACATGGAGCCCTGCGGCGAGTGCGAGTCCTGCATCTCCTTCCAGGAAGGCCGCTCCTACTGCATCCATGAACTGGATGCGGCCTCCAACAACGGTGTGGAGGACATCAAGAACCTGATGGACCAGGTGCAGATCCCTCCTCAGGTCGGAAAGTACAGCGTCTACATCATTGACGAGGTCCACATGCTGTCCACGGCTGCTTTCAACGCCTTCCTGAAGACACTTGAGGAACCGCCGGCACATGCCATCTTCATCCTCGCTACCACCGAGAAGCACAAGATTCTTCCGACCATCCTTTCCCGCTGCCAGACATACGACTTCAACAGGATATCGATCCCCGATATCGTCATGAACCTTAGGAGCATAGCCTCCAAGGAAGGAATCACCATCGACGAGGAGTCCATGCACATAATAGCCCAGAAAGCCGACGGAGCGATGAGGGACGCCCTTACGATCTTCGACCAGACAGTGGCCTTCTGCGGAACTGATGTCCACTACCAGGACGTGGAAAAGAATCTCAATGTTCTTGACCACGAGCATTGTTTCCAGCTGGTTGACTTCTTCATTTCCGGGAACTATCAGGGAGCGCTCCTCAAATTCGATGAAGTACTCTCGAAAGGATTCAACGCCCTTCATTTCGTAGGAGCGCTGAGCTCCCACTTCAGGGATCTTATCGTAGCCAAGAGCGGAACACTTGATGCCCTTCTGAACCTTCCCGGCTCCCTGAAGGAGAAGTATGCCGCACAGGCAGCAGCCTGTCCCATACAGTTCCTTTTCGACGCCCTGTCCATAACAACGGCTTGCGAAGCCGGATACCGTACCAGCATAAACCCCAGGCTTCATATTGAGTTCATGCTGATGAGACTGAGTTTTCTGTGCGGAACAGGGGAAGTCTCATTGAGGCCTGCCCAGGCTGCTCCTCAACTGCAGCAAAGAGCGCCACAAGCCGGAACGGCACAACCTCCTGTAGCTGCAGCCTCACCCGCTCCCGCCAAGGCACCGGCAGCATCAGCACAGACTCCCTCGCCTGGCACGGAAGGAAGGGAAAGGAGAAGGCCTGCAAGGAGCGGTTCGTCTCTTTCGATTTCAGCGATCGGTGATGAATCCTCCTCCGCCACAAAGGATACACCCAAAACGATGGGCGACAGCATTCCGTCCGATGAGCAGATCCACGAGGCATGGAAGAGTCTTGCGGACGACTACGCCTCCAAGCCAAGGCTCGCAGCCGCACTCACTTCCCATAAGGTGGAAATCGCCGAGAAAGACGGGATGAAGTTCATCTCGTTCTTCGCTACGAACGTGGCACAGCAGAAGTGGCTTCAGGAATCCATGCGGAGCCAACTTGAGGAGAAGCTCATGGCGAAGATCCAGTCTTCGAAGATCCGGCTCCTTATCGACATAACGGAAGACGATCCGAAAGAGGCGGTTCCTTATACGGCCAAGGAAAAAGCGGAAGCGCTGATGACGACGAATCCCGAAGTCAAGAACCTTGTGACCGATTTCGGTCTGGATGTTTAGACATTAAAAAAGAAGACAGATGAAACTAAGGTGTGAAGGCCTGGTCAAGAAATACGGAGTCAGGACGGTCGTGAAGGGTGTCTCGATGGAAGTCGAGCAAGGAGAAATTGTCGGGTTCCTCGGTCCTAACGGTGCAGGCAAGACTACCAGCTTCTACATGATCACCGGGCAGATTGTCCCAAATGCCGGAAGGATATTCCTCGATGACGAGGAGATAACCGATCTCCCGATGTTCAAAAGAGCCCAGAAGGGGGTAGGATATCTCCCTCAGGAGGCTTCCGTATTCAGGAAGATGAGCGTCGAGGACAACATCATGTCCGTCATGGAGATGAGCGACATGTCAAAGGCTGAAAGGGCGGAAAGGCTTGAATCCCTCATAGACGAGTTCAACCTGTCAAAGGTCCGCAAGAGCCTCGGCATCCAGCTCTCGGGAGGAGAGAGAAGGCGCTGTGAAATCGCACGTGCCCTGGCCATCGACCCCAAATTCATACTCCTTGACGAGCCGTTCGCAGGAGTCGACCCTATCGCCGTCGAAGACATCCAGTACATCATCGCGAAACTCAAGTACAAGAATATCGGTGTCATCATAACCGACCATAACGTCGGTGAGACGCTTGCCATCACTGACAGGGCCTATCTTCTTTATGAAGGGTCCATCCTTCAGCAGGGCACACCGAAAGCCCTCGCCGAAGACGAAGAAGTCAGGACAAAATACCTTGGAAGCGGCTTCGTCCTGAAGCGCTCCGTCTCAGTCGAGAGGGCGCAAAAGGAGCATCTTGAAAAGATGGCTGAAAAGGAAAGAGAGGAAAAGGAGAAGGAGAATGCTCTTCCCGATGAGCCGGCGGAGGAACCGAAGGAAGAGAGCGTAACGCAGGATTCCGTTCCCGCTGAAGAGCCCGCTGAAGAATAGCCTCCCGAAAGAAGACTTGAAGAGAAAGGCTGCATGAAGGATTACCTCCGTGCAGCCTTTATCCGCTCATGTCCGCCTTTGTCTTATCTACAGATTGACTACGGTATAGTTTGTTGTTCCGAGTCCCATTTCCTCTCCGCGATAGACTATGCGGGTACCATGGCGCTGGTTGATCCTCTGAAGAAGAGCCCTGGTGTCGTTGTCCTTGTCATTGGGGAGAGTCATCACCTGATCAAGGCAGAACTTGTCAAGGGCTACAGGGTCAAGTGAAGCGGCGATTCCGATGTCCTGTATGGTGGGGTCATGAGGATTGGAATCACAGTCGCAGTCTATAGAGAGATTGTTCATGATATCGATATAAAGGATATTCTTCCCTCCGTTGAAATACTCATGGACAGCCTGTGCGGCTGCAGCCATCGACTCAATGAACGGGGTATTCTTGTCCGGGGATCTGTACCATCCATCGGGTGAGTGAAGATTACCGTCCAAAGTCGCCTGCTCGAAACTGCCGGCAGAATGGATGTAGACTTTCCCGTTGGGAGAAGCGACACCTATGGAAGCATTCTTCAGGACTCCGCCGAAACCCCCCATCGCATGGCCTTTGAAATGGGCCAGATTTATCATGAAGTCGTAATTCGCAAGATGAGACCCGACGATATCATATTTTATCCACTTGTCGTCCTTGACAGGGATCTTTATCTCTCCCTCCTCGTCCATAATGTCGACATCTGCCACATCGTAGAAACCGTGGGCACGGATAGTCTCCTTATGGACAGAAGTCTCGGCCCTGGAGCCGCCGTAAGCGGTGTTGCACTCTACGATAGTTCCTCCCACTTTCTTCACAAGAGGAGCTATGAGTTCCGGCTTAAGGTAATTGTTTCCTCCCATCTCACCCGTTGAGATCTTCACGGCCACCTTTCCTTCAGCCTCTCTTCCAAGCGCCTCGTAAATCTTCACAAGGCTTTCCGGTGTAATCTCTTTTGTAAAGTAAACTACAGAGGCTTCAGAATTTGTGTCATCTGAAGAAGTCTTCACGGATGAAGCGTTGCCGCAAGAGGTCAGAGCCAACGCTGCAGCGATAATGATTGACAATTTTTTCACGACTTTACTTTGCTTATGTTATAGAATTGGATTATTCGGCGAAGGCGTAGCTGAATCCATTGATCCGGTCCCAGGCCCCCCTCGTGAAATCAGGGACCTCGACAGGAGCGCAGCCGTTTTCCATCGAAATGGCCGAAAGAGAAGCCACGCAGCACCACTCGGCCAGGTCATACACGTCCATGTCAAGAGGAAGGCCGTTGTTGAGGCAATATACAAGGCGGTAATCCATAATGAAGTCCATTCCGCCGTGTCCGCCGACCTCTTTGGCAAGCTGCTCAAGCTCCGGGGTCAGAATGGGGTTGGGATATCTGCCGGAGAGCTCATCGACCTGCGCTTTCGAAAGAGCCCTGTGCACGTTCAGGTTCTCATAGTCCGGAATACCTTCGGGTGCGGATGAAGGACGGAGAAGGACCTGCTCCACAGGATATTTGGCGGCATATCCTTCGGTTCCCACAAGCTGGTACATTCGGCTGTAAGGACGAGGAGTCATGACGTCGTGTTCGATAAGGATGCTCTTCCCCTTTTCAGTGCGGATCATCGTCATGGTCTGGTCTCCGTTGGCGAATTCCTCACAGGGCTGTCCGGTACGGTCGGAAACATGCTTTTTCCCGTTGAACGAATCGGTATCCATGGAAACGAGGGTCTTGAGCCTGTCACCCCTATGGATGTTCAGCACCTGGCATACCGGCCCGAATCCGTGAGTCGCATAGACGTCTCCCCTGACCTTCGAGTTGTAATCAAGCCTCCAATTGCTCCAATAATAGTCCCAGAACTCGTCAAGGTTGTGAAGGTATGAGCCTTCAGCATGGATGACTTCTCCGAAAAGGCCCGCCTGGCTGAAAGAGAGCATCTGGAGCTCAAAGAAGTCGTAGCAGCAGTTCTCCAGAATCATGCAGTGCTTTCTTGTCCTTTCAGAAGTGTTGATAAGGTTCCAGCAGTCTTCAAGGGTCGCGGCAGAGGGAACTTCTATGTCCACATGCTTCCCGTGTTCCATTGCATATAGTGCCACAGGCACATGATGGAGCCAGTCGGTACATATGTAGACAAGGTCCACGTCCGGATCCTCGCAAAGAGCCTTGTAGGACTCTTCTTCTCCACCATAAGGTTTGGCCGAGAGACTTTTCGAAGAGAGGTATTTCATGCTGGCGTCAACCCTGTCCTGCTCGACATCGCATACTGCAGCCACATGACAGCCGGGAACGAAAGTCAGCCTCTCGACGGCATCCCCTCCCCTCATACCTAGACCGACGACACCTATGCCTACGTCACTTATCGGATCGGCAGCGAATTGAAGCATATCCGTCTGTCCGGCCGGACGGGCAGGCACCTCAGTACGGATGATGTTGTCTGAAACACCCTTGCGGGTACAGCCCCCGAAGCAGAATACTGATACTGCAAGGACCAGGGGCAAGAGGATAGAAACCGATTTTTTCATAATGCGGGACCGATTGATTGCCGGACTGTATTTTAGCTAATCATCGCACCATTGGTGACGACTTCCGCAGGAGTGATGAACCTCATGGTTCCGTCACCCTGTTTTGCCATAAGGATCATACCCTTGGACTCGATGCCGCGTATCTTGCGGGGCTGCAGATTGGCAAGGATGCAGATCTGCTTGCCGAGCATGTCCTCGGGTGAATAGTATTCAGCGATTCCGGAGACTATCGTCCTCTGGTCGATCCCGGTGTCGATCGTAAGCTTGAGAAGCTTGTCGGTCTTGGGAACTCTCTCAGCAGCAAGAACGGTAGCGGTACGGATATCCATCTTTGAGAAATCATCGAACGAGACCTCTTCCTTCTGAGGCTCAACCTTCTTGGCGGCCTCTTCCTTCGCAGCCTTTTCGGCGGCGGCTTCTTTCTCGGTGCGGATGTCGTTGAGACGTTTGATCTGAGCGTCAATGGCGGCATCTTCAATCTTCTGGAAAAGAAGGACAGCATCGCCCAACTGGTGTCCGGAAGGAATCAGTTCCTCATTCCCGACCATATCCCATGAAAGGACAATGTCGCAATTGCTGACGGTATTCGTATGCAGTGCCTTGCCTTCGCCTTCCTTGTAGAAGTTCTCCGTAGGAACACCTTCGCCCTTGCGGTGGTCAGTTCCGGCATTGATTCCGACCCTGAGGATGTCGCGCAGCTTTTCGGCCGAGAAGGGGGTGAAAGGTTCGAATACGACAGAAAGGTCCGCACAGATCTGGATGCATGTGTAAAGGATGGAAGCCGTACGGTCCATATCAGTCTTTGCGACTTTCCATGGCTCGGTGTCGGATATGTACTTGTTTCCGATACGGGCGATGTTCATCGCCTCCTTCAGCGCCTCTCTGAAATGGAACGTCTCGATATACTTCTGAAGTGCCTCTTTGCAAGGGATGATCTGATCCATCGCATCCTTGTCCTCGGGAGCGGGTTTGAGATTCCGGGGAACGACTCCGTCGAAATACTTGTGCGTAAGGACAACGGCACGGTTGACGAAGTTTCCGAAGATAGCCACCAGCTCTGAATTGTTCCTCTGCTGAAAATCCTTCCATGTAAAGTCATTGTCCTTGGTCTCGGGAGCGTTTGCGCAAAGGACATAACGGAGCACATCTTCCTGTCCAGGGAAATCCTTCTCGAATTCGTCCACCCATACGGCCCATCCCCTTGAAGTGGAGATCTTGTCGCCTTCAAGGTTCAGGAACTCGTTAGAAGGGACATTGTCCGGAAGGACATAATCGCCATGTGCCTTCATCATTGAAGGGAAGACGATGCAGTGGAAAACGATATTGTCCTTTCCGATGAAGTGGACAAGTTTCGTGTCCTCGCTCTTCCACCATTTCTCCCAGGACTCCGGAAGCAGCTCCTTCGTGTTGGATATATACCCGATAGGGGCATCGAACCAGACGTAAAGCACCTTCCCTTCCGCTCCTTCTACCGGAACGGGGACACCCCAGTCAAGGTCACGGCTGACAGCCCTTGGCTGCAGACCTCCGTCAAGCCAGCTCTTGCACTGCCCATAGACGTTGGATTTCCACTCCTTGTGCTGTTCGAGGATCCAGTCCCTGAGCCAAGGCTCATACTGGTCAAGAGGCAGATACCAGTGGGAAGTCTTCCTCTTTTCGAGGGCACCGCCGCTAAGGCGGGACTTCGGTTCTATGAGTTCCTCGGGGCTGAGGGTGCTTCCGCACTTCTCGCACTGGTCGCCGTAGGCATTCGGATTGCCGCACTTGGGGCAGGCTCCAACGATGTAGCGGTCGGCCAGGAAGGTCTTGGCTTCGGGATCGTAGTACTGCTCGCTCTCCTTGGTGATGAACTTGCCCTTGTCGTAGAGCTCGCGGAAGAACTCGGAGGCATTCTTGTCATGCACCTTGGAGGTTGTTCGGGAATATATGTCAAAATTGATTCCCAGCCTTGTGAAGGAGTCCTTGATGATGCCGTGGTACTTGTCCACTATGTCCTGCGGAGTCACGCCGTTGGCGCGTGCCTTGATCGTGATCGGCACTCCGTGTTCGTCCGAGCCGCAGATGAAAAGGACGTCCTCGCCCTTCATCCTCTTGTATCTCACAAAGATATCAGCCGGGACATAGACTCCGGCAAGATGGCCTATATGCACGGGACCGTTGGCGTACGGCAGCGCGCATGTGACAAGCGTTCTCTTGAATCCTTTTTCCATTTATGAATATCTTTTACTACTACTTACTACATGTCCTATAGCCTGCAAATTTAGCAAATTCCGCCGGATGTTTCCACAAGGAATGTTATTTGTAGGACTTGCATGCTGATAAAATGTGTGTATGATGAATCTACGCCTGTCTTTCGCGTGTGTACTGATGGCCTTTTCTGTCTGTGCTAATTCTCAGACAAAACCTGCAGACTTTAGAAATTTTTCCAATGACATAGGCCCCTATGCCGGAGTCTATTTCACTACCATGTACGAGGGACATGAAGCTGAGCTTACTTACGGTTTCAACTATGGTCATTTCAATTATAACGGCCTGGGTTACAGGGCCGGTGTACAGATAATGTCGAGAGTAGCTGAGGTTGACAACGCAATCGGTTTCCCTGTCGCTTTCGCCTACCGGACTAAAGCCATCTCCACTGAAGGAAGGGTTAAAAGAGGGGCTGTTGCCGCTGGGGAGACATTCGGCTACGACGTGATCATGGGGTATCGTGATCCTCTTCGTGGCGCTCTGGCCGCATTTATTGCCAACCTGTTCAGCCAGGCTGAGTTCTTCGCCGGAATCACTCCGGGGTACATCTCTGGTGAGAGTTCTACCGTTTCCACGGCCTACTGGGGACCGTCGTTTGAGAACCAGAAGAGTTCTTGGACCGAACTCAACGGCCATTTCCTGATGACTCTTGATGCCGGCGCCTGCGCCAACTACAGGATCTGGCGTTTCGACCTTAAGCTAAGCCCTGCAGTGCACTACAACCTGACCAATAACTATTTGTAC
>ERZ842401.4706-NODE-4706-length-15673-cov-4.627865_pt1 | contig 15673 bp, 15 predicted proteins | sample MGYA00521270_ERZ842401 | MGnify/ENA primary metagenome ERZ842401 (study PRJEB31892, sample SAMEA3878208) | bioreactor metagenome | biome: Moose rumen | place: Sweden | collected 2011-10 | study: EMG produced TPA metagenomics assembly of the PRJEB12797 data set...
AGGAGTATAATTATCCGTTTTTGGCAGCCTTGTTTTTTGCGTTGAATGGCTGCTTGTCTTCGAGGGGGGGGACAGCTGTGCGTTCTTGATTTCGGAGGGAGTCTTGGAAGCACTTTTTTCCAGACCAGGAAGCTTTTAACTCCTTTTGCGTGCCGATGGCATATTGTGGAGCAGCCGCATTTTGTAGAAGCGGGGCGTTTGCATGTGCCGGAGATTGAATTCCATGAATCGATAGAATCATATTTGGCGGAAGGTAACCGCGCGGATGTGTTGTTTTTATCCGGTGCACTTCAATACTTTGATTGTCCGTATGACTACTTAGAGCGTATGTTGGCGGGGCAGTTCCAATATATCCTTGTGGATCGTTGTTTTTTCAATGACAGGGAACCAAACAAAGACCGGCTGGCAATCCAAACTGTACCGCCATCCATTTATCCGGCGGAATATCCGGCGTGGATGCTTTCGTGGGAGCGAGTACGGGAGAGGATAGAACGGGAAGGGTATGAGGAAGTTATGCAATGGGAATCTTTTGATAGGATGCCGGTCAAGGAGACAGATGGGGGACGTTGGATTCTCCCGTCGCGAGGATTTCTGATGGAGCGACAGGAATAAAGTTTGGATATGGGAGCGCTCAGAGATGACAAGGGTTTTACATATGTTTTGGGGAGGAACGTAAATGGCATGGGCAATTTTGCTGATACTTATTCTTGTGAAAATAGTGCCTGCAGACAAGAAGGAATTGTTGCGTCAACAGCTTTATGAAAAACTAAAATTATATCAATTGGTGCAATATGCAAGGAAAAATAAGAATGAGATACTGAAGAATGCCAAGGGATATATGTCGTGGGCGGAAATTTGTCTCTATTTTCTATTTGTATTTTTGCCATGGATAGCATCAAAATGCTATCCTGATTATTCGACAGTTATTCCTTTTCTTATGGCGCTTCTGGTTGTATGTTTTTCTGTTTGGATTGTTTGTTTTTTGGTGGAGGATTCATTGTGGTATTCTGAAATTATCAGCATAAGGGTATCTCTAAAAACTCCACACTAATTCCAGCAAGATGCGGTAGAATGGTGCCATCAAATACATGGAGTGATACAAAATGCAGATGGGACTCTTTGATGAAGAAAAACGCATGGAAAAACTGAGCCAGCTGGGCGATTCGCTCGTCCGCCTTAACAACGCCATCCAATGGGAAATCTTCCGCCCCGTGCTTGAAAAAGCATTTCGCAAGGAACCCAAAGGAACGGGCGGGCGTCCGCCCTACGACAGCCTGTTCATGTTCAAGATCCTCATCCTGCAGCGCATCTACAACCTCAGCGACGACCAGATCGAGTACCAGATCAATGACCGCTGGAGCTTCATGCGGTTCCTTGGGCTGCACATGGAAGACCGCGTTCCCGACGCCAAGACCATCTGGCTCTTCCGTGACAACCTTGTCAAGGCCGATGCCATGCGGGAACTTTTCGACACGTTTTCCCGCCAGCTTGAGGCCGCGCACCTCATAACCCGCACCGGCACCATCGTGGATGCGACCTTCGTGGATGCCCCGCGCCAGCGCAACACCCGCGAGGAAAACGTCCGCCTCAAAGCCGGAGAAATTCCCGAGGAGTGGAAAAAAGAAGAGAACGCGCACAAATTGCGCCAGAAGGACACCGATGCCCGGTGGGCAAAGAAAGGCAACGAGACCCATTACGGCTACAAGGACCATGTGAAAGCCGATGCGGAAAGCAAGCTCATAACGGGCTATGTCGTGACGAGTGCCAATGTGCATGACAGCAAGGCGCTCCTGGATCTCGTTGACGGGACCGACAAAGCCCTGTACGCCGACAGCGCATATTCCGGCGCGGAGCTTCAGTTGAAACTACCGGAAACAGTGGAAGCCCGGATCCACGAAAAGGGATACCGCAACCACCCGCTGACGGAAGAGCAGAAAGAAAGCAACCGGAAGAAATCGAAGATACGGGTACGGATAGAGCACATCTTCGGGTTCATGACGATGAGCCTGCATAATCTGACGGTGCGCTCCATCGGGATTGCGCGGGCAACACTCAATGCGGGATTGACGAACTTGGTATACAACCTTTGCCGGTATGAGTTCCTGGTCCGCCCACAAATAGCACAGGGATAAGTGCGCCCTTTTGCAAAGGGAATCCTCCAAAGATGGAGGAGCTTTCAAGAGATAATGGCCTGTTTTTGACGATATGAGAAATTTTTGAGGGATTATTCATAAAAATGGCTTTGAGGGGATGTTTTTAGAGGTTCCCATAATAATTGTGTTGATGATATTACTGTCTTATTGGTCGACACTTACATTGATGTTCCTTTATACCAAATTTCCTTGTTATGCTTTTCTTTCTGCTGTATCTTGGGTGATTATAAGTGGGTCTTTGCTTTGGAACCTGCGGGGATTTAATAAACATCCAGTAATATATCTGTGTATTTGGTGTGCATTGTTTCTTCTCAATTTTGTGGCAATCGGATATTCTTTTGGCGTGTATACTTTTTTGAATGACGGGGAGTGGTATGAGCTTTTTGTGGAACTTGCAGCGCGAGATGCATGGTTGGCTTTTTGGCAAGTGGTTTATGCAGGCTGGTGTTGGAGCATAAATGGGAATTTGGAAGTGGTTGGGGTTCAAGCGTTGTTTGCGGTGGCAAAAGGATTTGGATATGATAACCTTTATAGGTTATTGGCATGGGGAATTATATTTACAGGCGTAAATCTGTTTTATTTTTTGAAGCCATGGGTGCCTGTACGGAAAGAGTGAATGCATGATAATTGCGTAAATTCAGTGACAATCGCCATTGGAAAAGAGATGAATGATATGGGGAAGGTAAGCGGCAAGCCTCTTTTGAGTGAATTGAGGTATTTATACATTGTTGGGGGATGGAAAGCAGTAGTCAAAAGAATAGTGCGGCCTATTTTTGCCAAACTCGTCGGTCTCGCCGAATATGAGGAACAAATAGATACGTTGCATTATTTTTTGAATCAATATATTGATATATGTTCGCTTCCAAAAGCTACAGGTTCTTTGCGAGAGCTCCAAGAAGCGGATGAGGCTCTCTTGCAATTGTTTCATGCGATTTGTGTTCGGCATGGGCTGACTTATTGGTTGGATTACGGGACTTTATTAGGGGCTGTGCGTCATAAAGGATTTATCCCTTGGGACGACGATATGGACGTTGCAATGCCTCGGGATATGTATGACAAAGCAAAGCAAATATTGAAAGACGAGTTTGCCCGTTATGGCGTTGTTGCTGAGGAGGACAAGGATGAGCCTTTATTGCGAATCGGCGTCGGATATCTGCATGAGTCGACCGGAGTATGGCTTGATGTTTTCCCAGTCGATTCTGTATGCTTGAAAGAAAATGATGATTTGGAAAAACTTTATGGTCAATTAGTGGCATATAGAACATATTATTATAAGAATAAAGTGAAGGTTGCACCGCAAGCATTGGCTAGCCAAAAAGAGAAATTGATTGGTAAAAACGAAGTCGGGCATATTCCAAACGGAAAAGATATCCTATATCATGGGCCGGAGTTTATTTATAGTCGTTATGTCGTACATGAACGGAAGACTGTCTATCCTTTAGAGAAAATGGAGTTTGAAGGGACGGAATATTTCGTGCCGCATGATTCGGATGCTTATTTGAGGGGGATTTACGGGGATTTGTATATGGGCTTTCCAAAAACTGGCGTGGAGCATCACGGACAAGGGAAAAAATTATCTTCTTGGGCCGCAGATAGCAACACAGATATGAGAGGCGTGAAGCGGGCGCTGGGAAATGCACTGGAAGATTATCTTCAACTTTGATCGATGATATAAGACGTAGATGGAACCATTAAAGTGTGATGAAGGTGGGAGAGGTATGAATAAAAACGGGCGTGTGTATTGGATTACAGGACTGAAGGCTAGTGGAAAGACTACAATAGGTACGGCTTTGTATTATGAGTTGAGCAAGAAACATGATAATGTTTTGATTCTTGACGGGGATATTTTGAAACAATTTGTCGGAGATGCTTTCGGATATCCAAACAATGAAAGATTGGCTCGTGCACGTAGGTACGCTCAACTATGTAAAATTTTGGTTGATCAAGGTATTATTGTAGTTATTTGTACGATTGCCATGTTTCATGAAATTCGGGAGTGGAATAGGAAACATATCAAAGGGTATATAGAAATTTTTTTGAATACTCCCATTGATTTGATTGCGAAGCGAGATAAAAGCAAGTTGTATTCTTATGAAGAAATGGAAGATAATTATAGAAGAGCAGAGCGCCCGATATATCCGGATTTAGTTCTTCAAAATGATGGGAAGAAGAGCATATTGGAGATGGTACGAGAAATTATGAAGATTACCCCAAAGGCTGAGGACGACTTTGCACGTGATCAATCGTACTGGAATCGATATTATGTGCAATCTCCTCGAAGTTTGAAAAATCCAAGCAATTTTGCTGTAAGTATTGTACATGAACTAACACAAGGAAAACATTTATTGGAATTGGGGTGTGGCAATGGGCGCGATAGCTTATTTTTTATGGAGAGTGGATTATATGTTACGGGGATAGATGTTTCAGACGAAGCCATTCGCCAATTGCAAGATTTGGTAGGGTATTCTGATAAGGCGATGTTTTTTTGTGATGATTTTGTAAAATGCAGAGCAGTTTTTCAAAGAAAATATGATTATATATATAGCAGATTTACTTTACATGCAATTACTGATGAACAAGAAGATGAGTTGTTGCGGAATATCAAGGAGGCAATGTTTGTTGATAGTAAATTTTATATAGAAGCAAGGACAATTCATGATGATCTTTATGGTAAAGGGGAAGAAGTCTCTGCTGATGCATATGTGTATGATGGACATTTTCGACGGTTTATTGATCCTCAACAGTTGACGAAAAAATTTATGAAGCTCGGATATAAAATCGTGTATGCTAAAGAGGCACGAGGCTTTTCTGTGACAAAAGAATCAAATCCAATTCTTTTGCGAATTATAGCGGCCATATAACTAAGAATTGAATGTTATGCAGTGGTTATTGATATAATAGTTTGAATGGTGCTGTTTTGGTTATTTTAATAACGTTTTGAACGGTAAGGGAGTGCCGGTGCATGCAATATTCATTAGATGAAGAGTTTTTTGATAATACTGTATTTGTTATAGCCTCACCTCAAGAAGCGGAGGGCATGGCGATTTTAGCTAAGGGGCACATCGTAAAGTATTGCATAATAGTGAATTATATTGACTATACTTCATCTGTTCAGCAAGAGATTATACGAAGAGTTATAAAAACAACTAAGATACAAAATTTGTTTTCAATTAATTTGTACTTGCCACGGATACAATTGAATAAAGGAAATCGTTTTGAGTGTTGGAAGCAAATGCAATTTGACAGACACGCAATTAATACTTTTGATAAAAAATTCTTTGATGGTAAATTGTTTTGTAAGAAAATGAATTTTGTTGTTAGTTCATTATCTCCATTTATATCTTTATCAAAATATGAAAAGAGATATATATATATTATGGAGCATGCGCCGGCTGATTCAGTTCATAGAATAGAAGATAAATTGTTTCAAACAGAACACGTTGAAAAATCATCTTCATCTTTTCAATGGTGGAAAAACGGTTGGAAATATTTAAAGCATATGGATTCAATTTTTTTCAACTTGATGATAAAAATATTATATCCGTATTTTTTTTCTCTATACAAAATTGAACAAGGGTTTACTTGGGTGGAAAAAGTTGATGACAGCTATATGTTCATTGATCCTAGAGAGTATCCTCTCGAAGTGGAGTTCTCACCTTTCAAAGATGAATTGAACAATGTAAAAAAGACACTCTTATTGGTAACTACTGCCCCGCAAGCATTTAAGGATGATCCAATAGATTTGGCGGAACAAGGACAGCAGATAGATTATCCAAATATGTATTTGCAAATTGCAAACAAATCAATTAAAAAAGAAGAGTTTGTTGTGTTTAAATTACATCCGTTTTTAGCAGAAACAATGGGAAACGAGGATTTGGAGGCGTTTGCCAATTCGATAATGATTTTGCTCAGGAAACATGGATATATTAATGTTGTGAATTTTGAATCTTTTTTTCTTGATACATATGAAGCGAAAATGCCAGTTGAAATCTTTTTAAAAGCACTTAACATTAATAAAATTGTCGGGGATTTTTCTTCAACTATGGAAATTGTCCAGGATTGGGGAGATATTGAAATCTTTAGTGATTTACGTTTTATGAAAATTTTTGAGGGAAATAGAGAAAGACGAATGAGAATTTTGGGAGGAAAGTATCATGTCGTTAATTAGTTTCGCTGTTCACTTTGAATATTGCTTGTAATGAAAAACTGGTTTGAGAGTAAAAGCGAGGAAAATAGGAAATGTTCAACAACAAAACGATTCTTGTTACCGGAGGAACAGGATCTTTCGGGAAAAAATTTATTAAGATGGTCTTAGCAAGATATCGCCCCAAAAAACTCATCGTTTATTCTCGTGACGAATTGAAACAATTTGAGATGCAACAAATATTTAACGACGCTTGTATGCGCTATTTTATTGGCGATGTGCGCGATGGGGCTCGGCTTTGTCATGCGATGTATAAGGTGGATTATGTCGTTCACGCGGCGGCGCTGAAACAAGTGCCTGCAGCGGAATATAATCCAATGGAATGTATCAAGACGAATGTGCATGGTGCGCAGAATGTCATCAACGTTGCAATTGAATGTTGCGTAAAAAAAGTTATTGCGCTTTCGACAGATAAGGCGGCGAATCCTGTCAACTTGTACGGTGCGACAAAACTCTGCTCGGATAAACTTTTCACAGCAGCCAATAACATGGTTGGCGATCGAGGAACACGTTTTTCCGTGGTGCGCTATGGCAATGTCATTGGTTCCCGTGGTTCGGTGGTGCCGTTTTTTAAGAAACTGGTCGCGGAGGGGGCGAAGGCGCTTCCAATCACCGACGCACGCATGACGCGGTTTTGGCTGAAATTAGAAGACGGCGTTGAATTTGTATTGAAAAATTTCCAGCGGATGCATGGCGGCGAAATTTTTATTCCCAAAATTCCGTCTATGCGGATTATGGATTTGGCGAAAGCCATTGCACCAGATCTTCCAACGAAGATTGTTGGTATTCGTCCCGGAGAAAAACTCCACGAGGTCATGTGCCCTGCCGATCTTTACTATGAGACGCTGGAATTTGACGATCATTATGTCATTATGCCGTCTACGCGATTTTGGAGCAATGTGGATTATTCGGTTAATGCGTTGGGAGAGAAGGGGCGTCCCGTGGCGGACGGCTTTGAGTACAACTCGGGAACAAATCCGCATTTTCTAACGGTGGAAGAACTGAGGGCGATGAATCCATGATTTATTACGGCAGGCAATCAATCAATGAATCCGATATTGAGACGGTCGTGTCTGTCCTTCGTTCGGATTTTTTGACGCAAGGGCCGATGATTGAGCGATTCGAGCATCGCGTGGCTGAATACTGTGGCGCGAAATATGCAGTGGCAGTGACGAACGCGACTTCGGCGCTTCATATCGCGTGTAAAGCAGCGGGCCTTTCTCATGGCGATACGCTGTGGACGTCGCCGATTACTTTCGTCGCTTCGGCGAATTGCGGACGGTATTGCGGCGCCAAGGTGGATTTCGTAGATATTGACGATACGACTTACAACATGAGTGCGGATGAACTGGAAAAGAAGCTTATGCCAGGGGGGAACCCCAAAGTCGTTGTGCCCGTTCATCTTGCTGGACAGTCTTGCGACATGGAAAAAATAAGTGCGCTGTCGAAAAGATACGGTTTTGCGATCATCGAGGACGCATCCCATGCGTTAGGAGCTACATACAAAGATACGCGTGTCGGCTCTTGCAAATATTCGGATATGACTGTGTTCAGTTTTCATCCGGTCAAGATTATCACGACGGGTGAAGGCGGCATGGTTCTGACGAACAACAAGGAACTTTATGAAAAACTGGTGCTCTATCGAAGTCACGGTATTACCCGTGACGCAAGCAAAATGACAAAAGAATCGGACGGCCCGTGGTACTATCAACAGATTGAGCTGGGCTACAACTACCGTATGACGGATATACAAGCGGCGTTAGGCTATAGTCAAATGGAGCGATTGGATAAGTTTGTCGAACGACGTCGTCAACTTGCGAAACGATATGATGAAATGTTGGCAGAATTGCCCATTCGAACACCGCAACAGAACAAGAACACAAATTCTTCATGGCATATCTATGCCGTTCGACTGGACAAAACGCACGTGCAGAAAAGCAAGGCGAGAATTTTCGAGGAAATGAAAGCTCACGGCGTCACGCTGAATCTTCATTATATTCCTGTGCATTTGCAGCCATATTATCAGGCCCTTGGCTTCAAACAAGGTGATTTTCCAAAAAGCGAACGCTACTATGAGGAAGCGTTTACGTTGCCGTTGTATTATGAATTGACGGATGAGCAACAGGACGACATCATAGCCGCATTGAAGGAAGTGCTTTCATGAGCAAATTGTGTCTTGGTACCGTGCAGCTTGGCATGAAATACGGCGTCAATAATGAGTTGGGACGCCAACCGACGGAGGAAGAGAGCTTTGCGGTATTACGGGCAGCACAAAAAAGCGGCGTCGAATTCTTGGATACCGCGAGCGTATACGGCGAAGCGGAGGCGCTTTTGGGACACTTTGGCGTAGAGCAGGCGGGGTTTCATGTCATCTCAAAACTACGTCCATGGGGGCAACAGGAAACTGACAAAGCAGCAGTGCTATTGGAAATAGAAGCCTCATTGCAGCGATTAAAAGTGAAGCACCTTTACGGTTATATGTTGCATCGTTCCGAAGATATGAATAATGAAGCCGTTGTCCAAGGTATGATGGCAGCCAAAGAAAAAAGCTATACGGAATATATCGGCGTATCCGTTTACGAACCGGAGGAAGCGCTTCGCGTCGTGCAGTCTGGGATTTGGGACATGATACAGATTCCGTACAATGTTTTGGATCAACGGTTAGAGGAAACCGATTTTTTTGAGATTGCCAAAAAAAATCATGTGGAGGTATTCGCACGGAGCGCATTTTTGCAGGGACTTTTGTTGATGGATTCGGAACACTTGCCCATCCATTTGCAAAAAGCGCGCCCTTATATAGAGAAATTTCGCCAAATTGTCGCGAAAAATCATTACACGCCGGAAGAAGGAGCAATGCTTTACAGCTATTGCCATCCGGGAATCGATTATGTGGTATTCGGCGTGGATACGGAAGAACAACTTATAAGAAATATAGAGATATGCAATAAAGTGAAAGCCTTTGGCGATTGTTGGAAAGAACTTCGAGGTGCATTTATGGATGTGCCGAGGGAGATTGTTGTACCGAGTTTGTGGTGAAATAAGGACAAGGGGAATCGGTATGGATACGGATTTTCTTCGACAAAGCTTTATACAATGTTTTCCGTTGGAGGCTGTATTATACACGCCGGGCTCTTCGTCTTGGGAAGAGGTTATCAAAGAGCTTCCTTATATTCCCGTTGCATATTTACGGTCTTCACTGGATTATCAGTTCTGTTATATGCGTGCATTTGTGGAAGACTTGATTGATATTTCCGTCATTCTGCAACAGCAAGGTAGATGTATCGGGATATGGCCATTGTCTTTACGCAAACGGCAGAATACGTATGAGTTTGCTACGAACCAGGGAGCGGTATTGCCGCCGGTTTACAAACAAGGAGTTTCGGAGCGATTGGTTCGTAAGTATGATGACGCTTGTTTGACGGCTCTGAGATGTTTTTATCAAGAGATGAAGACTGAAATTCCGTTGGAAGAGGATTGGGAAAGCACAGTTTCCTTTTTGCCTAGTGCTCTATTATCTCAGAATATCATTTGGGAGCAGAAATGTATGCTTGCAGGTGCGCGAGCATCTGTATTACATGATTTGTATGTTGACTTATTCAGAACGGAAGAACAACTGCATCAGAATTTGCGAAAATCCTATCGTTCGCTTCTCAACGAAGGTGAGCGGTTGTGGGAAATTGAGGTTCATGATCAAGTCAGTAACGAGCTTTTTGATGAATATCGATTATTGCACAAAGAAGTTTCCGGTCGTGTTACGCGCCCTTTGGAAACATGGGCCTTACAGCGAGATGCTGTTAATAATGGCGATGGGTTTCTTGTGACGCTTCGCAGCAGTGGACATGAAATCATCGGGGGGGGGCTCTTCGAGGCTTCGCCACATGAGGGGCTTTATTCCGTGGGAGCGTATGACAGAAAGCTTTTTGATAAGCCGGTCAGTCATATTGTGCAATGGACGGCTATTAGGCACCTAAAAGAAATGGGACGGCGTTGGCATTATGTCGGGCAAAGGTTTTATCCGGGAGATGTTGTACAGCCTACGGAGAAGGAACTCAGCATTGCATATTTTAAGGAAGGCTTTGCGACAGATACGGTCTTGCGACTATTGTTGGAAATATCGTGGTGAAATAAGTAAGGAGAGATAACTTTGATTATTGTCATTGTGCAGGCACGCAGTTCATCCGTTCGTCTCCCTGGGAAAGTTTTGAAGCAAATCTTGGGTAAGTCGATGATTCTGCATGAATTGGAACGCTTACAGTATAGTAAACGTATCGACAAGATTGTTTTGGCGACAAGCCAAGATAAAAGCGACGATGAGTTAGCGAAGATTGTTGTCGCGAGTGGTGTTGAGGTCTATCGTGGCAGTCTTAATGACGTGCTAGATCGCTATTATCAATGTGCGCAAATATATCAGCCGGAGCATGTGGTGCGAATTACTGGCGACTGCCCCGTCATTGATTGGCGGGTTGTGGACGCGGTTATCGAAAAGCATTTGGAAGAGGGAAACGATTATACCGTTACTACGGAACGCTTTCCTGATGGGTTGGATACGGAAATTTTTCGATTTTCAGCCTTGGAACGTGCGTGGAAAGAAGCGCATCTGCCATCGGAGAGGGAACATGTAACGCAATATTTCCGAAAACATGGCGAAGTTTTTAAGTTAGGGAAGGTGGATTGTAAAGAAAATCTTAAGGCGATGCGCTGGACAGTAGATAAACCGCAGGATTTTGAATTTATTCGACAAGTATATGAAGAACTTTATGGTCAAAACAAAGATTTTTCCATGCAAGATATTTTAAGGTTGTTGGACCGCAAGCCAGAGATGGTTACCATCAATCAAGGCATTCAGCGCAACGAGGGATTGCTAAAATCGTTACGAGAAGACAAAGAGGTTGAGGAGAGGATTTGAGCTATGCAGACATTAAAAAAATCCGATGCGTTGTTGGAACGGGAGTTAAAGGTATCGCCATTGGCGGCGCAGACTTACAGCAAGTCGTATCGCTACTTTTGCCGAGGGATTGCGCCAAGCTACATTGACCATGGCGAAGGGTGCTATATTTATGATGTAGATGGGAACAAGTTTATCGACTATATATGTGCGCTTGGTCCGATTACAGTTGGTTATAATATCCCTTCTGTCAATGAGGCGGTCATCGCTCAAGTAAAAAAATTTGCCAGCGCGTCACTTCAATCAGAGTTGGAGGTTGAACTGGCGGAAAAGCTTTGTGAGATTGTGCCGTGTGCCGAGATGGTGCGCTTCGTGAAGAACGGCAGCGACGCCACGACGGCGGCGATTCGTTTGGCACGGGCTTATACAGGACGCGACGTTGTGCTGATGTCTGGCTATCACGGGATGCACGACTGGTCCATCGGCGCGTCGGAAAATCACAAGGGTGTGCCGGATGCGGTGCGCGCATTGACTAAGAATTTTGTTTACAACGATTTGAACGATCTCGAAACGAAACTGAAAGCGGAAAAAGTGGCGGCGGTCATCTTGGAGCCGATTCAAAGTGATGGGCCTAAAGAAGGTTACTTGGCAGCAGTAAAAGAATTGGCGCATAAATATGGGGCGCTTTTGGTTTTTGACGAGGTTGTGTCCGGATTCCGTTATGCTTTAGGTGGCGCTTCCGAACTTTATGGCGTCACACCGGATATGGCGTCTTTTGGCAAGGGGATGGGCAATGGCTACCCGATTTCCGCCGTTGCCGGAAAGAAAGAGTTGCTTTCTCAAATTGAAGATGGCGTGTTTGTGTCGACAACCTTCGGTGGCGACAGTATCGCTATGGCGGCCTCGCTCGCGACAATCAAGATTTTGGAAAAACCCGGCTTTTACGACCATATTCGAGAAATCGGGACAATTCAACGAGAAGGAATCGTTGAATTGATTCGTAAATATAAGCTGGAAAATGTTTTGTCTGTCAGTGGTTTGCCCGCTCATGCCGGCGTTGCCTTTGAAGGACATGAATCGCTGTCCTATCTGGATATTCAGTCGGTGTATTCGCAGACAATGGTTGAGAATGGTATTTTGGTATTTGCTATTTACAATTTAAATGCTTCTCATACAGAAAAAGAAGCCGCCGCCTATTTGGAGGCGACGGATAAAGCGTTTGCGTTGATTCGGAAGGCTGTGGACGCGGATAGTTTGAAAGGCATTTTGCGCGGGGGCAAGGTCGATCCTGTGTTCAAGAGAAATATCAAATAAGGCAGCAAAGAGGAGAACCATATGAACATCTTGTTGATTAATATTGCGCTTCGGCCAGAGTCAAAGGTGAAACTATTTCCAATAGGTATCGGTTATATTGCGACAGCAATGAAGAATGCAGGATTTGATTTTGACTTGTTGGATATAGACGCACATCGGTATTCAGATAATGAAGTGGATGATTTTATCCGCTCCAAAAAATATGATGTTGTGGCGATGGGGTGTATTGTTACAGGATATTCTAAAGTCAAAGATTTATGCGCAAGGGTGCGGAAAATTCATGACGATGCGTGCATCATTGTTGGAAATTCTGTGGCGACTTCTGTTTATGAAATCTTGCTGTCAAAAACAGAAGCGGATGTTGCTGTCATGGGAGAGGGAGACATCACGATTGTGAAGCTGCTGGAAGCAATTGAAAGCAAGAAAAATCTCAGCACAGTGTTGGGAATCTCCTATCGTAAAAATGGCATCATTCATCGCAATCCGCCGCAACCTGCAATCGAAAATCTTTCTGCATTACCGCACATCGATTTTTCTTTATTTGATGTGGAGATCTATATTGAAAATGCAAAAGAGCAAATTAGTGAAACGGACGTGCCGATTCCACGAGAACAGCTTCGGGCGTTGCCTTTGAACACGGCACGCGGCTGCGTGGCAAACTGCACTTTCTGTTACCATAATTTCCGTGGATACAATTATCGCTATCGGTCAATGGAATCCATATTGGATGAGATTCGCTCTATGATTGACACATACCGATTGAATTATATCCTCCTAGGAGACGAATTGACTCTGTTTTCGCGCAAGAGAGCGGAGGAGTTTGCTGACGCAATTTTGGAAAGCGGGCTGCACTTTTATTGGGAAGCGACGTGTAGAGCTGATTGTTTCACAAAGGAATCCGATGTGGAGATTATGCGAAAGATGAAACGAGCGGGATGCGTCAGCGGGGCGTTTTCCTTGGAGTCTTCCAATGCGGCTATTTTGAAGATGATGAATAAACATATCACCGTAGAAGATTTCAAGCGGACAGCAAGGCTTTTCTGGCAAGCCGGGATTACGCCTAGAACAAGCCTCGTGATTGGGTATCCAATAGAAACCGTGGAAACAATTCGCGACACGTTTCAGGTGTGCGAAGATTGCAAGATATATCCATCTGCAGGTTATCTTCTTCCACAGCCGGGCTCCAAGATGTATGAATATGCACTGGGGGGGGGCTACATACACGATGAGGAGGCATATTTGCTTGCGATGGGGGACCGGCAAGATTTGCGACTTAACATGACGAAAATGACCGACGAGGAAATGGAGAACGCGGTCATGGAAGGACTTTCTAAGTGTAATACGGATTTAGCGATTGGGCTAGATAAAGAGCATTTGGTAAAGACGCAATACTACAGAAAAGCGAAAGAATAAACGCTTCCCATACAGAAAAAGAAGCCGACGCCTACTTGGAGGCGACGGACAAGGCATTCGCGTTGGTTCGCAAGGCTGTGGACGCAGACAGCTTGGCTGGTATCTTGCACGGGGGCAAGGTCGATCCTGTGTTCAAGCGGAATATTAAATGAAAATCATGCAATGGGATGTCAGATGACATGAAAGTTATGATACGCGTAGATTCTTCCGCCGCTATCGGAAGCGGACACTTAATGCGCTGTCTGACTTTGGCGGAACGGCTCCGTAAGGAAAAAAATGCGGAAGTGCATTTTATCTCTCGGGATTTGGACGGGAATCTGCACGGGAAAATCAAAGACACAGGTTTTAGGTTGCACGTTCTGCCGCGCCATCCATTGAACCAAAATCTTGACGGTTACGCAGCTTGGCTGACGGTGCCGCAGAAAATAGATGCGGCAGAAACGAAGGAGATTTTGCGGACACTTGGCAAGGTCGATTGTCTCGTCGTGGACAATTATGCGCTCGATATAACGTGGGAGCGGGAAATGCGCCCATTCGCGGACGAGATTTTCGTGATTGACGATTTGGCGAACCGCAAACATGATTGCGATATTTTACTCGATCAAAATTTTTATCTTGATAAGGAAAAACGTTACGTCGGACTTGTGCCAGAAGATTGCAAACTGTTATTGGGCCCGCGCCATGCACTTTTGCGCGAAGAGTTTTACGAAGCACGCAAACATTTGAGGAAACGGGATGGCATTTTACGAAACATTCTTGTATTCTATGGCGGATCGGATTTGACAAACGAGACAATGAAAGCGTTTCATGCGCTTCAAGTGTTTCATGAAATGCACCCAGAGATAATGGTCGACGTTATCGTCGGCGGTAGCAATCCGCATCAACAGGCACTCAAAAAGTTCTGTGAAGCGTCGAACATAAGAAATTGGATGAGTTATCACTTTCAAGTGGATAATATGGCGGAATGTATGGTTCGGGCTGATTTGATGCTCGGAGCTGGCGGCTCGACGACGTGGGAACGATGTTTTTTGGAGCTACCCGCGATTGTGACCGCGATTGCGGAAAATCAGGTGCGGATTTGTGAGGATTGCGCGACAAAAGGCTGGATAGATTATGTCGGCTGGCATGACGATGTTACTGTGGAACGGATAGTTAACGAATTGGAGCAAATGCACGCTGGCAAGATGATGGATATACTCCAAACATATAGGGGCGAGGATTTATGGGGCAGCAGCGGGAAAAACTATATTTAAGAGCTGTTAAGGCGGACGATATGATGCTGCTGTATCGGTGGGTTAACGATCCGGCTGTTAGGAAAAGTGCATTTCAATCGGAGATGATTTCTTTAAAAGAACATCAAGCGTGGTTTCACCATGCGTTGCAGAATCCTAATGTGAGGATGTTTATTTTGATGGATGGAGACGAAGCTGTCGGTCAAGTCCGGCTTACCGTGGAACATGAGGAACAGACGATTGATTACAGTGTGGACGCAGAAAAACGTGGGCGTGGTTATGGAATGAAACTGCTTTCGCTGGTAGAAAGGGATTGTACTCCGACTTTGCCATTATTGGGCAAGGTGAAAATTGACAATGGCGTTTCTTGTCGATTGTTTGAAAAGTTAGGATACACGTGCGAAAAGGAAAAGGGGTATAACATGTACCACAAATTCGTATCCATAAATGATGGACATAAATTTGCGGGGGG
>ERZ842401.4708-NODE-4708-length-15671-cov-9.424949_pt1 | contig 15671 bp, 15 predicted proteins | sample MGYA00521270_ERZ842401 | MGnify/ENA primary metagenome ERZ842401 (study PRJEB31892, sample SAMEA3878208) | bioreactor metagenome | biome: Moose rumen | place: Sweden | collected 2011-10 | study: EMG produced TPA metagenomics assembly of the PRJEB12797 data set...
ACAGCCGCAGCCGTCAGCGTTTGTGGAACAAGGGGGAGGAATCCGGCAACAAGCAGAAGGTCAAGGAGATTTCCTATGACTGTGACGGAGATACCCTGCTGATTAAGGTGCATCAGACCGGTGTGGCCTGCCATACGGGTACATACACCTGCTTCAGCGGGCGCAAGCTGGTGGAGGAGAAGGAAAAAGGTCTGGTGGTTGTTGAGCCGGAGCCGGAGACTTCGCTGGCTACGGTGCTCAATGATCTCTATAATGTCATTCAGGAGCGCCAGCTGAATCCTGTGGAAGGTTCCTACACCAATTACCTCTTTGAGAAGGGACAGGATAAAATCCTCAAAAAAGTCGGGGAGGAGGCCGTGGAAACGGTTATTGCGTCCAAGAACAACAAGAGCGAGGAAGTGCTCTACGAAATGGGCGACCTCTGGTATCATTGTCTGGTGCTTCTGGCTTATCACAAATTGACGCCTGACCAGCTCTTGGACGAACTCATGAGCCGCCGCAAGGGGGGAAACTATCATAAGTTCACCGGCAAAACCGGGGTAAGGCCGGATATGTAAGAAAAAGTTTTGGCAAAATAGCGCATATGAGGGACATTTTTCTGCTTTATCGCAGGGAAATGTCCTTTTTTCGTTGCATTATGGCAATTGGAATGATAAAATAGTAAAGAATGAATTGTTCGGACTTTGATTGCGCAGACGCAATGAAATATAAGAATTAAAATAAGCAAGAAGACAACTGAATTATGGAGGTGTAATTTTTGGCAAAAGCACAAAAACTACAGATTATTCCCTTGGGCGGACTGGGGGAGATCGGCAAGAACATGACGGTCGTCCGGGTTGGCGATGAAATTCTCGTGATTGATTCCGGGCTCATGTTCCCCGAAGAAGATATGCTGGGTGTGGACCTCGTTATTCCGGATATCAGCTATCTTTTGGAGAATCGCGATATGATTAAGGCGATTGTCCTGACCCACGGGCACGAAGACCATATCGGTGCCCTGCCCTATGTCCTTAAACAGCTCAATGTGCCGGTCTATGGCACGCGTTTGACGCTGGGCATTTTGGAAGGCCGTCTCAAGGAAAATGGTGTGGATTCGAGCAATCTGCATTCGGTAATGCAAGGGGACATTATCAATGTGGGCTGTTTCAGCGTGGGCTTTATCCGTGTGAACCATTCCATTCCCGATGCGGTGGGGCTTTCCATCAAGACACCGGTGGGCATGATTGTCCATACGGGTGACTTCAAGCTCGACTACACGCCGATTGACGGCAAGATGACGGATTTCCGCCGTTTCTCGGAGCTGGGGAACAAAGGGGTTCTCTTGATGATGGCCGATTCCACCAATGCGGAAAGAGCCGGACATACGCCGAGTGAAAGCACAGTCGGAGCATCTTTTGACAAGGCTTTCCATGGTGCTCGCAGCCGCATTATTGTAGCGACATTCTCCTCGAATGTGCATCGTATTCAGCAGGTCATTGACACTGCTGTGCGCTATAAGCGCAAGGTGGCCATTCTGGGCCGCAGCATGGTCAACGTGGTGACGATTTCCTTGGAGCTTGGTTATATTACCGCTCCGGAAGGAACTATAATTGATATTGATGAAATCAATAACTATCGCGCCGAACAAATCGTTATTGTCACCACGGGCAGCCAGGGTGAGCCGATGTCGGCCCTGACCCGCATGGCAATGTCTGACCATCGTAAGGTAACCATTGTCCCTGATGATACCGTTATCATCTCGGCAACGCCGATTCCGGGCAATGAAAAACTGGTTTCCAAGACCATTGACAACCTCATGCGTTTGGGGGCGAATGTGGTCTATGGCCGCGATAAGGAAGTCCATGTATCCGGTCATGCCAGCCGCGAAGAACTGAAGCTTATGCACAACCTCGTGCGTCCGAAGTTCTTTATCCCTGTGCATGGCGAGTATCATCATCTGGTACAGCATGCCAAGCTGGCACAGGAACTGGGGATGCCCAAAGACCATATCTTTCTTGGGGAAAATGGCTATGTATTTGAATTTACCCGCGATAAAGGGCAGGTAGCCGGTAAGGTTACAGCCGGTATGGTCATGGTTGATGGTCTGGGTGTCGGTGATGTCGGCAACATCGTCCTGCGTGACCGCCGCCAGCTGTCGCAGGATGGTATTCTGATTATCGTCATCGCGATGGACAGGGCATCCAATACTGTGGTGGGCGGCCCGGATATCGTATCCCGCGGCTTTGTCTATGTGCGTGAATCGGAAGCCCTGATGGATGAAGCAAGAGCCAGAGTCGAACAGGCTTTGGACCGCTGTCAGGATGAAGGGGTCAAGGAATGGGCAGCCATTAAGGCCAATGTTCGCGACGCTTTAGGGCGGTATCTCTTTGAAAAGACCCGCCGCCGTCCGATGATCCTTCCCATTATTCAAGAAGTATAAGTTTGTAAAGCGCAGCCCGCAGTTGGCTGCGTTTTTGGTAAGCAAAATAATAATTTCAAGATAAAACAAGAGAAATTTCTGTTTTTGGTTGACGCGCCTTGGTTTATCGGCTATAATACGACTTGTTAGTATATTGAAAGGGGATTACTACTATGGCAAAAGAAGTAATTAGCAAGACTATTCTCGTTGATAAAGTTGCAGAAGCTGCTGGCGTATCCAAGAAGGACACGAAAGCTGTTGTGGATGCACTGCTCGAGACGGTGAAGGAAAGCGTTAAGGCTGATGCGGAAATCCGCCTGATTGGCTTTGGTACCTTCAAGAAGGCTCATCGCAATGCACGTTCCGGCCGCAACCCGCAGACGGGTGAGACCATTGAAATCGCAGCTAGCGACAGCCTCGCATTCAAATCCAGCGTTAAATACTAATTTGACGGCAGACTGCCTTCACGAAAGTGAGGGCAGTTTTTTTATATAAATTATTCTGTTTTTGCAGGAATTAAAATGAAATTCAGAGAATATAGAAAACAGTATATGAAATGGAGGGACTGTCGATGAAGAACTACAAGAGTACCAATATCCGCAATATTGCAGTAACCGGACATGGCAAAACGGGCAAGACCAGTCTTTTGGATGCATGTTTGTTCAATACGGGCGTTGTAAAGCGGCTGGGCAGTGTGGAAGACGGCACCAGCGCATTGGATTACGACCCGGAAGAAAGTAAGCGCAAGATGACGATTGGCGCAAAATTAGTTGCCTGCGAGTGGCGTGATTTCAAGCTGAACTTCATTGACACCCCCGGCTATCCGGATTTTGTGGGGGATGTAAAGGGGGCAATGGCAGCTGCTGACAGCGCATTGATTGTTATATCCGCATCCTCAGGGATTAAATCCGGAACGGAAAGTGCCTTTGCCTTTGCCGAGGAAAATGAGCTGCCCAGAGCCTTCCTTATCAACAAGATGGACAGGGAACATGCCGACTTTGACGGCGTAGTGGAGGAGCTGCGGGTACGCTTTGGTGATGGCGTAGTGCCGGTGCAGATTCCCATTGGCAAGGAAGCGGCCTTTCAGGGCGTGGTTGACCTCTTGGCGCTGCACATGAAGATTGTAACCCACGACAATGAAGTGGTGAAGGACGAAGTACCGGAATACATTCAGGGTGAAGTAGAAGAAGCCCGCCAGAAACTCATTGAAGCCGTAGCGGAATTCAACAATGAGCTGCTGGAAAAATATATTGAAGGCGAGGAAATCACCGAAGTCGAAGTGGCTGCGGCCATGATTGAAGGTATTCAGGCCGGCAAGATTTTCCCCGTGTTCTGTGCATCGGCAAAACAGAATATCGGTATCCGTCAGCTTATGAATGGCTTGGTGGAATATATGCCCACGCCGTATTTCAAGGTTTCTATCGGCACCGACCCCATCAGCGGGGAAATCAAGGAACGCCGTACGGAAGATGCCTTCTCTGCACAGGTCTTTAAGACCACGGTTGACCCCTTTGTGGGACGGCAGAGCTTTATCCGCATTCTGTCCGGCGAAATGAAGGGCGATGCCAATTACTACCATGTCAATAAAAAAGGTGAGGAACGTATCGGCACGCTGTTCACCATGCAGGGCAAACGGCAGGAAAATCTGTCTCTGGCAGCTGCGGGGGATATTGTGGTTACGACCAAGCTGCAGCAGGTACGCACGGGTGACACCCTCTGCGACAAGAACAATCCCATTCAGTATGAGGGCATCAGCTATCCCGAACCTATGCTGGAAATGGCCGTGACGGCCAAGAAAAAAGGTGAGGAAGACAAGGTCTTTGGCGCATTGGCCAAACAGCAGGATGAAGACCCCACGCTGGTTGTACAGAAAAAACAGGAAACTAGAGAAACATTGGTTAAAGGTATTGGTGAGGTGCATCTGGAAATTCTGGCCGAACAGCTGCAGCGGAAATTCGGTGCCGAAATGGTGCTCTCGCAGCCCAAAGTGGCTTACCGTGAAACCATTCGCAAGAGTGTACAGGTTCAGGGGCGCCACAAGAAACAGAGTGGTGGTCATGGACAGTTCGGTGATGTATGGCTGGAAATCAGCCCGCAGCCGGCTGGCGAAGGAAATGTCTTTACGGAGACAATCTTCGGCGGCAGTGTGCCACGTCAGTATATTCCCGCAGTAGAAAAGGGCACAGAGGAGGCATTGGCTGCTGGTGTCATGGCAGGATTTCCCGTGGTTGATGTGAAGGTAAATCTTTATGATGGTTCCTATCATTCTGTAGATTCTTCTGAAGCTGCGTTTAAGACCGCAGCGGGTATTGCTATCCGCAAGGGCGTTATGGATGCTTCTCCGATACTATTGGAACCCATTGATACCATACGCGTGGTTACACCGGAATATTATATGGGAGATGTCATGGGCAAGCTCAATAGCAAGCGAGCACATATTCTGGGTGTTGACAGCAAGGGGAAGGATATGAGTGAAATATCGGCACTTATCCCCGAAGCTGAGCTTTATCGCTTTGCTACGGACTTGCGCAGCCTGACGCAGGGCAGAGGCTCGTACAGTTTGGAATTTACCCGTTATGAACCCGTGCCGGAACGCGAGGCTGTAAAGATTGTGGAAGAACGCAGCAAGAAAGCTGATTAAGTATTTTTACCCTCTGCTGAATACGAAATTCCTGACTGCGGATGTTTGAATGTGATATAACAGAATGAGCGTTTACGCAAAGCAGATTTTACGGATATCCCTTACGGCCTCCTGAATATTCGTAGGACGGATGTGAATGCCATAGCCAATATAGAGTGGTGGTGTGGCAAAGCGGGGAAGGATTTTTGCGTAGATCTGTTCGTGTAGCTGGTAAAAGAATAGGTTATAGCTTTGTACCCGGCCCTTGTGAAAGTGCCGGGTCAAATAATTTGTGCCGGCCTGCAAAAATTTTGCTATGGCGGCAATAGCTTCTGGGCTTTCAATTTCGGTGGGGATGATATTCAGCTCCCAAAAACCGATACGGGGACTGGTGGAGATGTTAAATTCTACGCCATGTTCACTGGTGATTATTTCCCCGGTAAATTCCTCGGGATAGGCGGTCAGTGGCTGCGTAAGTTTTGGGAAGGCTACAATCTGCATATGGGGATGACGAATCGTTCCTCCGGACAAAGGCCCGTAATTCTTGAAGAATACGACATCCGCATATTTTCCGGAGTGCAGGAGTTTTTGCCAGTGGTGCAGGCCAAAGCGTATAAGACGCTGCATGTGCTGAGGTGTATAGTCAGGCATGTCACTTTGACAAATATCCGTTTCAATAAGGACGAACTGCTCTGAACCGGCGAGTACGTTGTATTTATTACGCAGCAGGATGATGGGGCCGTCGGTGGCGATAATATCGGACAACTCGTCCGCATGACAAAAGGGGCAGTAGTTATCCGGGTGATGGATGGTTTCCGGTTTCTGCCGTCCGATTTGCATATCAAAATCAATAATATTGTATGGTAAAGCCATAGGATTTACCTCCCTGAAAAGTAACATTGTTCATTCCCTTCAGTTTAGCATATAAAATAACCCTACCGCAACTGCGATAGGGTTATTTTATGATATATCAGCTTTTGGTGATATTTATGCGCAAATTAAAGGGCACGCTGAACCTTACCAGAACGCAGGCAACGCGTGCAGACGTTGACACGTTTTACTTCGCCTTCAACAACAGCGCGTACACGCTGGATGTTCGGCTTCCAAGTGCGTCTCGTCTTCAAGTGGGAATGGCTGACATTGTTGCCAGACAGTTCGCCTTTAGCGCAGATTTCGCAAACACTTGCCATGTGTTACACCTCCTTAACCTGTGGGAGCCAACTGCTCCTAACACACAATAATGGTATTTTAGCACAAAAAGGAAGGGGGTGCAAGTATTTTTACTTGACAGGCTGGAAAATTTTGGGGAATTTTTTTGCGTCTATGCAGTTACTGCCTTGTTTTGCGAAAAAATAGCAATCTTTTCTATTTTATATTGTGTATTTTTAGCATTTATATTACAATGTAGCCTATAGGATGAACAATTGTAGTTTCGTCTTAAATCTAATTTTGGAATGGGTTGTGTTATGAAAAATTTCAGACTAAACGAAAAAGAAGTAAAAGCGCTTGCTAAGCGTTTCCCGACTCCCTTTTTGGTGGCTTCACTGGACAAAGTTGAGGAAAACTACCAGTTTATGCGTCGTCATTTGCCGCGGGCGGGAGTGTTTTATGCAATGAAGGCGAACCCAACGCCAGAGATTTTAGCCAAATTAGCCAGTCTTGGTTCTCATTTTGATGTGGCTTCGGCGGGAGAGATGGAAATTCTCCATGAGCTGGGCGTTGATGGTTCTCAGATGATATATGCTAATCCTGTAAAGGATGCCCGTGGGCTTAAAGCTGCGGCGGAATATAATGTACGTCGTTTTACCTTTGATGATCCATCGGAAATTGGCAAAATGGCTGAAGCTGTACCGGGCGCTGATGTACTGGTGCGTATTTCCGTGCGTAACAATAAGGCTTTGGTCGATTTAAATACCAAATTTGGTGCTCCTGTGGATGAAGCGCTTGATCTGTTGAAGGCGGCGCAGGGTGCCGGCTTACATGCTATGGGAATTTGCTTCCATGTAGGCAGTCAGTCCTTATCCACTGCAGCCTATGAAGAAGCCTTGCTGGTGGGCAGAAAGCTTTTTGATGAGGCTGAAGAAATGGGCATACATCTGACGGATCTGGATATCGGTGGTGGTTTTCCGGTACCGGATGCCAAAGGACTCAATGTGGATTTGGCAGCGATGATGGAAGCTATCAACAGGCAGATTGACCGTTTGTTCCCGGATACGGCAGTATGGACGGAACCGGGACGCTATATGTGCGGTACGGCGGTGAATCTGGTCACTTCCGTGATTGGCACCAAGACACGCGGGCAGCAGCCCTGGTATATTCTTGATGAGGGCATTTATGGCTGCTTTTCGGGCATTATGTATGACCATTGGACTTATCCGCTGCATTGCTTCGGCAAAGGCACGAAGAAGCCTTCGACCTTTGGTGGCCCCAGCTGTGATGGCATTGATGTGTTGTATCGTGATTTCATGGCGCCGGAACTTAAAATCGGTGATAAGGTGCTAGTGACGGAAATGGGGTCATACACCAGTGTTAGCGCTACACGCTTTAACGGGTTCTATCTGGCACCAACCATCATCTTTGAAAATCAGCCGGAGTATGAGGCTCGTCTTACGGATGATGATGATTTAAAGAATAAGGCGGCTGTATAATGGAAATTGCAGAAATTAAACATATGCTGCTTCATGCGCTGACAGAAGACAGTTTGGCCGAGCGATTGGATGAGGCAAAATCCCAGCAGGAAGTATATCATATCTTGCAGGAACTGTCCTACTTCACACTGACGATGGGAGAGTTTAAACAGGGTATAGAAGCCTTGCAAAAAGAAGAAGCATAATGAAAAGGACTGACCGGTCATTGACTGTTCAGTCCTTTCGTGTTTTACAGTATAAGGCAAAGCTTATGGAATATGAGTTCCCCATAAGTCATATAAAAATAGTAGTATAACAGGAGCAGTATCAGTACGACAAGATTACTGCCGGTGAAAGTCAGCAGATAGTAGCCGGGGTTGCTGAATCGTGTTTGAAGATAGGCCTTGAAAGAAATTACGCTGGCCATGGAGGCGATAATGGTGCCCAGCCCACCGATATTTACTCCGAGCAGCAAAGGTGTATAAGCTTCGGTGTAGTTCGCTAACAGTACTGTAGCAGGTACATTACTTAACAGTTGGCTTAGCAGTAGGGAGATCCAGAATTCATGACCATTTAACATTTTGGCCGGCCAGCTTTGGAAAAACGTAATGTGGCTTAGATTGCCCACGCCAATAAACAACAGGGCAAAAAGCAGCAATAGCTTATAGTCGGCCTCTTTGAACAGTCGATAGTTCAGCAGGGCTAAAGCTGGCAGCACAATAATAGCCAGCAAAGGAAAGTTGAGCAAATGTATAACATGTAAGAGACAGAGACAAAACAGGAATAGCAATGGTATGATTTTTGCCCAAGGCAGGTGTGCATCTGACTGTGTGATTATGGAGACATTGCAATCTGGCAGTGTATAGGTTGCTAAGTAGATGCACAGACCGCTTAAAAGAACAATAGGGGCTGTAATGGACAAGAACATAAGCGGTTCAAGTCCGTAGTGAGAATAGATGAAAAGGTTTTGTGGATTACCTATGGGGGTAAGCATACTGCCTAGATTAGCAGCTATTGTCTGCCAGCAGACTGTGGGAACCATGAGCCGTATCCGTCGCGCCTCTGTAAAGACCATGATAGACAGGGGAACAAAGACAATTAACGCCACATCATTGGTGATAAACATGGAACTGAAATAACAGCTGAAGATGAAGAAGCGTCCCAAGGTACGGCCAGAGGCACGCTCATGAAACAGACGCTGAAAGATAGCGGCAAAAAAACCGCTGAGCCGCAGTCCCGCCACAATACACATCAAAAAAAGCAACAGTCCCAACAAGGGCAGGTTAAGCCGCTGTCCTATCTCGCTAAGAGCGGGCGGGGCAATAAAACTGGTAAACAGAGCAAAAAACAGCGCCACGGTTAAATCTGGATTCTGACGCAGTTTTTGATAAATAGACATGGAAAAGCTCCTTCCATAATGTAATCAAAAATAGATTATAACATAATTTATTCCCCATACACAGAGGGATTTGCTCAATTTATATAGAAAATATCATAAGCTTTGAAACTATTGCATAATGAAGGATGAGGTGTAGTGTTATGGCTTTGTTGGGAACATGTGTGGTGCCGCATCCACCACTGATTATCCCAGAGATTGGCAGAGGTGAGGAGTGGGGGATTCAGGCGACCATTGCGGCCTACAAGCAGGCGGCGGCCTGGGCAATCGCCAAAGAACCGGAAACCGTTGTCATTACAAGTCCCCATGCTAAAATGTATGCCGATTATATGCAGATTTCCGCAGGCATCGGGGCGCAAGGCAGCTTTGCTTCCTTTGGACATCCGGAACTTATGTTTAACGCCAGTTATGATGAGGCATTTGTCAGCCATTTGTCAGAGCTTTCTGCTCGTATAAAACTGCCTGCCGGTACCTTAGGCAAGCAGGATGGCAGTCTTGACCACGGCACGATGATTCCCCTGTATTTTTTGCAGCAGGCAGGCTTTTCCGGTAAAATTGTCCGCATTGGTCTATCCGGGCTGCCACGCGATAATCATTATGCCTTGGGGGTATTGATTGCCCGGACGGCAGCTGACTTAAACAGGCGTGTGGTATTCGTGGCCAGCGGCGACCTTTCGCATAAATTAAAGGCAGATGGCCCCTATGGCTTTGACCCCGCAGGCCCGGTCTTTGATGCACGTATGGGGGCATGCTTTAAGACGGGGGATTTTTTGCAATTATTGCTGACACCTGCCGATTTGGCGGATTCGGCTGCTGAATGCGGCTTGCGTTCCTTCTGGATTATGGCAGGAGCCTTGGACAGGCAGCGGGTAAACGCAAGTTTACTGGCACAGGAAGGCCCTTTCGGCGTAGGATATGCCGTTGCTACCTTTGACCTGTTGGGGTATGACGAAACGCGTAATATTGGCGAACAGGCGGCTGCTATCCATAGGGAGGAAATGCAAAAAAAGCGGGCAGCTGAGGATGAATATTTGTCCTTAGCCCGTTATTCGCTGGAAACCTATGTGCGTACAGGCCGACGTGCAAATTTGCCACCTGACTTGTCAATGGAATTGACCAGTCAAAAGGCAGGTGCCTTTGTCAGTATCAAAAAGGACGGCAGACTGCGTGGCTGTATTGGTACAATCTTGCCGGTACGGGAGAATTTAGCAGCAGAAATCCTTTATAATGCCATATCCGCCGGAACTGCTGACCCTAGATTCTCGCCGGTTACAGCGGATGAACTGCCGGACCTTGTCTATGATGTAGATGTACTATCCGTTCCCGAACTGATTGAAAGTGCAGCACAGCTGGATGTGAAACGCTATGGAGTAATCGTAGAGGCAGGGCAGAAACGTGGTTTGCTGCTGCCGGATTTAGCCGGTGTAGATACTGTTGAGCAGCAGGTGGAATTTGCGCGGAAAAAAGGAAATATTGCGCCACAGGAAGCGGTAAAACTTTGGCGGTTTACGGTGACACGCCATGAGTAAGCTGGAATGCAGTCTTTGTCCCCATCACTGCCAATTATCGGCAGGTCAGACGGGTTTTTGCCGTACACGGCGTAATTGTGAGGGAAAAATAGAGTGCCTGAACTATGGCCTGATAACCTCACTGGCACTTGACCCGATTGAGAAAAAGCCCTTGTATCATTTCTATCCCGGCAGCGTGATTTTATCCTTGGGCAGTTTTGGCTGTAATATGGTGTGTTCCTTTTGTCAAAATCACACCATATCCCAAGGGGGAACAGCGGAGGTGCGCTGGCAGCTCAGCCCGGAGCAGCTTACAGAACTGGCACTTGAAACCAGTCAAAAACATGGCAGCATAGGTGTGGCCTTTACCTACAATGAACCGCTTTTGAGCTATGAATACTTGCTGGATACCGTGCCCCTTTTGCAGCAGACAGGCCAAAAAGTGGTGTTGGTATCCAACGGTCAGATAGAGGAAAAACCGTTAAAAAAATTGCTGCCTTATGTTGATGCCATGAATATCGACCTCAAGACCTTTTCGGCGAAGCATTATGAAAAATTGGGCGGCAGTCTGGTCGCTGCGCAGCGAACCATCCAAATCGCAGCGGAAGCCGGCGCGCATGTGGAAGTAACTACGCTTGTTGTTCCGGGCATAAGTGACGATATAAACGAATTTTGCGCAGAAGTGGATTGGCTGGCCGCAGTCAGCAGGGAAATCCCCCTGCACTTGTCACGGTACTTTCCCCGCTATCAATACAAAGCACCCGTCACACCGTTGGACAAGCTTTATGAATTGCAAAGAATAGCCCAAAAGTGCATGAAATATGTGTATCTGGGCAATGTGGGCTGATACGGCAAAACCTTGAATTATTCGAGCCTTTCCTGTAAAATAAAGACAAATAGTGGAGGCAAAAATGGATCATAACGAGAAAATCAAAAAGCTGTACGATGCCGCCTGCCGTGATGTATTATCCGAGCAAGGCATTGCCGCATATATGATGAAAACCTGCGTGGAAGAATTCAAGGACACGCCGATAAAAGAGATTATCCGATATATTCAGGGCAAGCCGGAAGTCGGGGCGGTGCTGGTAAATCCACAGGGCGAAGTTACCCGCATTGAAACCTTGCAAAACGAGGATAAAAGCGAAAGCGAGTCGGCAGTGACTTTTGATATTCGCTTTACGGTGACGGCCCCGGACACGGGGGACGAAATCAAACTGATTATCAACCTTGAGGCGCAGAACGATTATAACCCGGGCTATCCCCTGCTGAAACGTGGCGTGTACTATTGCAGCCGCTTGATTTCCAGCCAGTATGGCACGGTGTTTGTGAAATCCGGCTATGGCAAAATCCAAAAGGTTTATTCCATCTGGGTATGTGTAAATCCCACGCAGAAGACGGAATACAGCATTACCAGCTACCATATGACGGAAAAGAACATCATTGGGCAGGTAAAAGCTGACCGGCACAATTATGACCTCTTGAATGTGGTGATGATTTGTCTAGGCAACAAGAAATATACAGAGCTTACAGGCCTTTTAAGGCTCCTGAATATGATGATGGTGGACAACTATCTCACCAAGCAGGAAAAGCGGCAGATATTAACTGATGAATTTGACGTGGAAATTACTCCCAAATTGGAGAAGGGTGTGGAAGAAATGTGCAATTTAAGCGAAGGTATAGAGAGAAAAGGTATTGAGAAAGGACGCGCTGAAGGACGCGCTGAAGGCCGCGCAGAAGGTCGCAAGCAGGGTCAGGAAGATGAAAAACTGGCCAGCGCACGTCGTATGATAGCTAAAGGAAAATTCACGGCAGAGGACATTAGTGAGTCCGTTGATTTACCGTTGAATCGAGTAAAAGAACTTATGCAGGAACAGTCTGCGTAAATAAAAGGATAGGAGGGGGCGGCGTATAATATAGAAAATATAGGCGGTCATCGTGAAAGTGAGGGATTTTTGGTGGAGGCGCTGAAGGACTATCGAAAAAGTGAATTGTTGAATGGCGTTGTGTATAATATGAGTCCGGCAAATATTCGTCATATTCGTATACAGGGGCATCTGCATCGGATTATCGGCAATTTCCTGCAAGGGAAGAAATGTATGGTGTTCTCCGAAGCAGAAGTCGTATTTAGCGAACAGAACCATTTGATACCTGACATTAACATTACTTGTGAACGCTCTAAGGTAAAAGATACCTATATTGACGGCGCACCAGACTTTGTGGCTGAAATTCTTTCGCCCAGTACCCGCAAACGGGATATGACCGTCAAGAAAGATGTTTATGAAAAATTTGGTGTAAAAGAATATTGGATAATCAGCCCAAAAGACGAAGCTATTGAAGTATACAGACTTAATGAGCATGGCGTTTATTACCTTGACAATATATATACAAACTTCAGTGAAAATGAGTGGGCACGTTTAACCGCAGAAGAAAAAGCTGAACAAAAACTGTCCTTGAAAGTGAGTTTGTATGACGATTTGGAGATTCAGTTAAAGGATATTTTTGCTGATTGAACCAGCATCAACATTTTCAGCCGTGAATAGAGCAGAGTGAGACACTAGCCGTTGACCCGTCAATTTGACAAGTTGATTTCAGGGCTGTCAAGTCAATTTTTGACTTGTCAGCCTTTTATCGTGTGATCTTCTTGACTGTATATCTCTGTAGCGATATACTAATCGTAAAGGGGGCGAGATTATGATTGTGTTTCATGGTTCGGAGCATATTGTAGAGAAGCCTGTGTTTCATGGTGGCAAAAAGACCAACGACTATGGTTATGGTTTTTATACCACAGAGAGTCTTGAACTGGCTAAGGAGTGGGCTTGTGCCAGGAATACGGATGGTTATGCCAACCGTTATGCGTTAGACATGGAGGGGCTGTCTGTCCTGAATCTGAACTCGCCAGGGTACAGCATATTGAACTGGCTGGCCATTTTGACGCATTACAGAAGTTACTGGCAACATGGCAGCATTGCCGAAGAAGCAAAAAAATATCTACAGGAACATTTTTTTATTGACCCGGAGAAATATGATATTATCATTGGTTATCGGGCTGATGATTCCTATTTCAGTTTTGCACAGGATTTTGTGGCTGGAACCATATCGTTGCAGAAGTTGTCTGAAGCTATGCGGCTGGGAAAACTCGGAGAGCAGATTGTGTTGAAAAGTGAAAGAGCCTATAAACAGATTTGTTTTCAAGGGGCAGAATTTGCTGAAGCACAAAGCTGGTATGATAAGAAGTCTGTCCGGGACAGAGATGCACGGCGGGCATATCGGAGAAGCAAAGGTACGGCGGATGGTATCTCCGACCTTTATATGCTGGACATTATGAGAGAGGGGATTACCAGTGGGGATTCACGCTTACGATGAATTATATTTATCCGGTGCCCAGAATATTTTGGGGCATGCTGTGGATTTTGCGGTGATGTCTCTAGCGATTGAAACAGATGTTTTTGGTAGTGCGTTGGCGGTATCCGCCAGTGGGAAGCAGTTTGCGCAGGGAAATCCACGGTATGTGGCGGGGATGAATGGCTGTGAATTTGCGCGGGAAGTATTAAGCGATGTGAAAATATCGTATGCGGATGCAGCGGATGCGATGTATTTGGATAAATCGCCGGAGTATTGGGCCGGCTGGGCCTTGGCTTATTATCAATGGCAGACAGATAAATCCTTTATGGAAATAATGAAGGCGGTTTCGTTAGATGATATTATTGGGATGTACCCGGTTTATCATGAAATGGATATAGTAAAGTTTGTTGAGCAGATGAATCAGCTGCTGAAGACCGCATATCCTCATTCGCGGTTGCGTGGGCATCGAGATAACTGTGGGATGTCGCAGGCGGAATTGGCGGAGGAATCCGGTGTGCCTTTGCGTCAGATTCAGCTTTTTGAGCAGGGACAGCGGGATATCAACAAGACAGCTGCGGTTACATTATATAAACTTTCGAAGGCGTTGCGTTGTCGAATGGAAGATTTACTGGAGCCTTTATAAAGGTGTGGGATAAGGCATATCAATTATGACTTCTGTTCGCGGCCTTTACAAGCTGGTGCAGAACGTGAAGCAATGATATTATTGTCAATATGACTGCTGTCCACTGCGGTTTTTACTGCGGTGGACTCATTTTTTTACATTCGGATTATAGCGTTGACTTAATGCCAGTGCTGAGTGATAAATGGTAGTAAAACGTAGGAGGAGGGAGAGAAAAGCAACATGACTATTATAAGAACGGAACTGGGAGATATTACGGAAAAGCATTATGCTGATGCCATTGTCAATGCCGCCAATGAGAGCCTGCTTGGCGGCGGTGGCGTGGACGGAGCCATACACAGAGCCGCCGGGCCGAAGCTTTTGGCAGAGTGCCGGACACTGAACGGCTGCAGGACTGGGCAGGCAAAGATTACCAAGGCATACAGATTGCCCTGTGAATATGTCATCCATACGGTAGGCTCGGTATGCGAGGTATGCGAGGTGAATTCCATGCCCATGAAACCCAAGCGACCGTGCAGATACAGCGGTTGCCCAAAGCTGACCAACCACAAAAGCGGTTACTGCGAAGACCACCGGAAGATGATGCAGCAGCACTACGAGCACTTTGCTCGTGGCTACGAACATCACAAGCGATACGATGAGAATTGGCGGAAGATAAGAAACCGCTACATCAGCAACCGTCCACTTTGTGAACGGTGTCAGAGTCAGGGACGATTCACCGCGGCCAGACTGGTGCATCACATCAAACCGCTGGCAGATGGCGGCACTCATGACGAGAGCAACCTGCAAAGCCTGTGCATCAGCTGTCATGAGAAGGTTCACCAGCGTCGCAAAAGTGAGTGAGGGGGCAGGGGCGGTCGAAATCTCTAAAAGCCCGCGAAGCCCCGTCCAGCACGGGGGCACGCGCACAAAAATTATGGTTCAAACGGGGGATTAACCAACGGGAGGTGAAACGATGGCGAAGCAACCGCCTTTTGTTATCTGTCCCACAGATCCACGGGATGTTCCCACCATTGGATGAGGGCGATAAATATGCGGTGCTGCCGTACTTTTGGATTCCGGAGGACAATGTGGATTTGCGTGTACGCCGTGACCATGTTCCCTATGATGTCTGGCAGCGACAGGGCAAGCTGGAAACTA
>ERZ842401.4709-NODE-4709-length-15668-cov-6.141805_pt1 | contig 15668 bp, 6 predicted proteins | sample MGYA00521270_ERZ842401 | MGnify/ENA primary metagenome ERZ842401 (study PRJEB31892, sample SAMEA3878208) | bioreactor metagenome | biome: Moose rumen | place: Sweden | collected 2011-10 | study: EMG produced TPA metagenomics assembly of the PRJEB12797 data set...
AAGGACATCTGCGAACTGCGCAACATGATAAACGTGGGCTACCTCATCACCCGTCAGGCACTGGAGCGCAAGGAGAGCCGTGGCCTCCACTACACCGTGGACTACCCCAAACATGCGTATGACCAGAAATGATTAGAGATTAGAGATTAGAGATTAGAGATTAGAGATTGGAGATTGGAGATTAAAGATTAGGATTTAAGGATTAGGGATTATGGGCGTGCGGACCAAGTGAGTCTTACTTCTATCTATGAATCTCTTCGGAGATACATTCAGATTCACCATTTCCGTACGCCCTTTTTAAGACGCAAACGAAACGCTTCGCTTCGAAAACGAAAACCTTATAACCTCATGAACAAGGTTGCCTTACGATACCAAGCGATATATCTCGATGTCAAGGACATCCCCGTCGAGGTCACGCCCACGCCCTCCGTGCTGGCGTTCGTAGCACGGCTTCGGGAACGGGGCTACACCGTGACGGAAGAACTGCTAAGGGCACTGTACTCCGTGTCTGCCACCCGACTGGCCGACATCACGAAGGACATCGATGAGGCACTGGGCACCGACCTTAACTGGGCACCGTTAGTGAAGGGATGGGACAAACCCACGGGCGAGACCTTCGAGGACCATCTGGTGACGTGGTTCGTCAACCTCATCGGGACGGACGTGCCAGGTACACAACTGCCCTGCGGCCATTTCATCCCCGACGGGACCTTCCCTCTGGAGCGTTACAACGGGTGCCCCTATTGCGGACGACCTTTCGTGACCGCCAACTACGTACATAAAGGACAGGGAACGAAACTGAAGGAACTGCGCCTCATGCGCCGTGCCGACATGGAGCACCTGCTGGAGACACTACTTGCATCGCCCACCCCACTGGATGCCACACAACTGGACAGCCTTAAAAGGCTCATGAAGAATGAAGAATTAAGAATGAAGAATGGGGTTGTGCCGCAGATGCGGGAGACCCGCATGGTGGTCATCGATGCCCTGGTGGAACAAGGGCGTGACGATGAGGCACTGCCGCTCTTCACCTCACCTACCGACATCCTGCGCTACCTCTGGTACAAAAAGACCCGCCAACTGCAACTCATCGAACCACGTACACTCATAGCCCATGCCGGGAAACTGAACAGCCATCTGTGGCCACTGGCCGACCACAGCATGGAGGCGCAGGAGGTGATGCGCGAGAACTTGAAACTGAAATACGACCGCCGCATGTGCCGCACCGTGGCGCGATGGCTCAATGCACTGCCCCTTGAGGCTCGCGAGGCCGCTGGGCAGATGAACCCGAAGCGAGGCATGTGGGTGCGCATGATTCGTGCCCTGCGACTGAGCGAATACAGCCGTAAGCAAGGCTACGAACATCTACACGAACTGTTGGACATCTTCTATAAAAAGGACTATACCACATGGTCAGGCCAGCTGGACGAAGCATACTGCACAAATAATGAGCAGATTGGAGTCACTTTGCTTCTCCAGCGGCCTGGCCTTTTTACACGCAGTCTCTTTGCCGCCATGCTGCACTACGGCAGCGGCAACGTACTGACTGCCTTCCGCCAGGTGGCCGACAAGGTGCCTGCGCGACTGCTCCTTTCACTTGTCAACGGAGCAGAAACGTACTTCGACCCCGACAACCTGGGGCTTCAGCGTCTGGCACGCCCCATCACGGGCACCCCAAAGAGCATTCTCCTGAACAAGATGGTCAACCTCTACACACCAGAGCAGAGACGCAGAATGGCCGATTCCATCGAGGAACTCTTCATCCAGAGCATGGAGCAGAGGTACTGCTCGTCCCAACGGGACGCTAACAAAAACGAAACGCTTCGCTACGAAAATAAAAACTTCATCTACATCGACCCTCGCCTCTACGACATTCCGCTCAGCGTGGGCGACCGCTCGGCCACCATTCAGGACACCAGTTGTGCCCTGATGGGTACTCGCTTCAGGGTGGAGGGCGACCAGGTGCGCCTGTTCCTGCAATGGGGCGTGGGACTGCCTGCGCAGCACCTCGACATGGATCTCTCAGCCCGCATTGTCATGGAGGACGGGCAAATGGTGGAGTGTGCCTACTACAACCTCGCCCCCGTCGGTGCCAAGCACTCTGGCGATATCCGTGAAATACCCGATCAGGTAGGTACGGCGGAATACGTGGAACTGGATATACCCACGCTCTGTCAGGTAGGGGCGCGGTATGTGGTATTCACCTGCAATGCTTATTCCAACGGGAGTCTGTCGCCCAATCTGATGGTGGGCTGGATGTCGGCCTCGCAGCCGATGAAAATTTCCAACGAAGACGGTGTCGCCTACGACCCTTCGACGGTTCAGCACATTGTGCGCATCAGCGAGTCGAACCTGCAGAAGGGACTGGTCTTCGGAGTGCTGAAAGTGAAGGAGCGCGAAATAGTGTGGTTAGAGATGCCCTTCACGGCACAGAACGTCGCCCAATTGGACGGTCGTTCGGTGGAAGCCCTGCTCCGTCGCCTGGAGTGCAAGGTCAGCATCGGTCAACTGCTGGAACTAAAAGCGCAGGTACAAAAAAAATCGCTCGCCAGCATCCCAGAGGATGCCGACGAGCGATATACCTACGAATGGGCACTCAATTCAGCAGAGGTTGCCAAGACTTTATTGCCGTAATTTCATTCAACCGGCATTTGATAAACTTTGGCGAGTAAGCCGAGGAATAACTGATGGTTCCATTGTGGTAAATGCCCTCCATTGAAAAACCTTCATAGCAGGCAAGCGTGAAATTACCTGTGAGGACAAAAGAAGGAATGTCTTTTCATTGTTGTGATGTTATAAGGGTTCATATTATCATTGTTATTGTTTCCAGGCTTTGGGCATGAAGAGGAAGAGGATGGTGAATATCTCCAGACGGCCTACGACCATGTAGAAGCTGAGCAGCCACTTGCCCAAGGAAGGCATGGCGGCAAACGTGCTGGCAGGACCAAACTGACCCGTACCGGGTCCGACGTTGCTCAGGCTGCTGATGCAGGCTCCGATGGCACTATCTACATCGATACCCATGAGGGTGAAGACGACGATACCCACGATGGCCAGCATCGTGTACATAATAATGTAGGCCAAGGCTCTGCGCACATGGGCCACGGGTACTACTTTGCCGTTGAGCCTTACGCTAAGCACGGCACGAGGATGGAGATGGAGCAGGAACTCGTTGACCACACACTTGGCATAGATGATGACACGCACTATCTTGATACCACCCGCCGTGCTACCCGCACACGAGCCGATGGCCATGATGACCACCGTAGGCATCCAGAACGATGCGCCCCATCCCACATAGTCGAAGTACTCGCCTTGGAAACCGCTGCTGCTGATGGTCGTCGCAACATGGAACAGGGCGACTCGGAAAACGTTCATCCCCCTGTCCGGCCGCAATGCCTCCGGGCTGTGGTGATGGATGGGGGCATAGGCAAACAGCAGACAGAAGACGGCCAGCGCCCCGATGATGGTCATAAGGAACGTCTGCAACTCGTCGTTCCTGGCCAGCACACTTCCCTTGCGTATGCTCGCATAATAATATAAGGAGAAGTTGATGCTGGAGACAATCATGAAGAAGGCGGCCACATACTCGATGTAGGCGGAATGGAAATAGCCCATGCTGGCGGTGTGGGTGCTATAGCCTCCTGTGGCTATCGTAGTCATGGCGTGGTTGAGGGCATCGAACAGCCCCATGGGGCCGAGCCAGTACATTAGGGCACAGGAGAAGGTGAAGAACAGATAGATGAGCAACATGCGGCGTGCCGTGGCTCCTATCTTGGGCTTCAGGCGGTCGAGACTGATACCCGTCACTTCGGCTTGGTACATGTTGGCGTTCTTCATCTCCACCGAGGGGATGAGGGCAAAGGAGAAGACCACAATTCCCAGACCTCCCATCCACTGCATGAGACTGCGCCAGAGCAACAGCCCGTGAGGGAGCGAGTCGATGTTGGAAAGGACGGTGGCTCCGGTGGTGGTGAATCCGCTCATGGTCTCGAAGTAGGCTCCTGCCACGTCGATGTCCAGACTGGAATAGAGCAGGAAGGGAAGCATGCCGAAGAGAGAGAAGATGATCCACGTCAGGCCCACGATGATGAAGCTGTCGCCCTTCGTCAGCACACGTCTCTCACCCTCCTTCTTCCTGCCCAGAAGGCAAAGAAGCATGCCGCTGAGCAGGGTCACTCCGCTGGTGATGGCGAACGCTTGCCAGTCCTGGTCGCCACAGGTGTGGCGGTAGTATAACGAAAAGCAGAGGACGCCTACGAGAAATAGGCCCTCCATCGTTATCAGCATACCAAATATACTCTTCTTCATCAGTAACTTACACTACATTCTATACCCAACTGCCGCACCTGCTCGGCTATGCTGTCCAGCGACTCACGAGTGGCCTTCTGCAGGGTGGCGACGGGTGTCTCGCGGTCGATGGTGTATATCATTACCTGACGGGGGTGTATCCTCGCTATGGCCTGTAGCCAGGGGACGACGTATTTCTCTCCCGTATTGTCCACCGACTGACCGTCAAGAGTCCCGCCCATGAACATGGTCTGGATGACTATATAACCCCCTACGCCTTGCATTATGGACGCAAGATGCTCCACATTATAAGCCTTCCGCGGGCGGTCTACTGTCGCTATGTACGAAGGGTCTACGGTGTCCAGCTTCAGGATAGGGTTGTCCACCCGACAGAGCGCCTTCAGCACCTCGGGACGGTCTATCTGGGTAGCGTTGCTTAGCACGGATATCCTTGCCTCCGGGAAATAACGGTCGCGAAGGGCACACACGTCGTCCACTATCTCGGGGAACTGCGGATGCAGCGTCGGCTCGCCGTTGCCCGCAAACGTGAGCACATCGGGCTTGGGCCCATTCTCCTTCATCTCCCGCAGGCGCTCCTCCAGCCCATCGGCCACCTGCTGTCGGGTGGGCAACGGTTGGTGAGGCCGACGGTGGGCATTCAACCCGCACTCGCAGTAGACGCAGTCGAACGAACACCACTTGCCGTCCGAGGGTAGCAGGTTTATCCCCAGCGATACCCCAAGCCTGCGGCTGTGTACGGGGCCGAAGATGGGCGAAGGATAGATGATAGTACTCATTTCAAATACAAAGGTAAGAAAAATAAGGTTACGGCTTCACACTTTCAGCCTAATTTGTACCGAAAGGTCGTTCTTCCAGCGGCTCAGTATCTGCTGCATACCGCTGCTCTGCGTCTTACGGTCGAGGTAACAGGTCACTCCGTACTTCAGCTCTGTCGTCAGCCGATTGTCCCAGAACGAACAGAGGCAGGTGGCGACAAACCTCATGCCGTGCCCGAAGAGCGAAGGATAGGCAAACGTGCTGCGCAACGTGGGCTCGTAGACAAAGACTCTGGTGCTATAGTCGGGCGTACGGAAATAGACGAACATACCCGTAAGCGCATAGGGACGCTTCTCTGGTTTGTAGCGCACGTCCTGCGAGAGGGACATACCCGTCTGGCGCTGCACCGAGTGGAGCGTCAGCACAGATTGCAGACGCAACGCCTTGTTCGGCTGCAACCGATACTTCAGTCGCCACCTGTGGTGAGTCTGCATCTCGTCGCTGTACTCCTTCCGTTTCAGCTGGTAACGCAGCGAAAGACTGTGGCGATTGTCCCATCCATACTCGTTCTGTACCACAACGTCCTGTCCGCTACTGCTGTGCGTCATCTGGTAACGGGGCCAAGGATTGTAGAAGAAGTCGGCATAGGCCATCAGCGTCCATCCGCTCAAAGGCTGGGCATCCAGTCGAAGCATAGCACCATTCTCGTTCTGAACCGTAGAGTTCTCGCCTGGGGCAGAGGCATAGAACGAATAGTATGCCTTGCTGTAGAACCGCTGCAAGCCCGTGAGCGTATAGCGGGAGTTTATCTTCCATGCCAGCCTGTTCAGTGTGGCCAAGCCTTGCTTCTCCGTGCTATAAGCCGTCTCTCCACCGAACGTGAACCAACGGCAGGCATATCCGTAGTGCAGGCCCATGACCCCAAAACGCTGTCCCTCGGGATAGTATCTTCGGTAGGCCTCATCGCCGGGCCTCAACTCATGGTCGAAGTGTTGCAGGTAACCCGTGGCTCCCAAGCGGAACCCATGTGCCGACCAAGTCACGTCGCCACCCGTCACCATGCTTCGTACGTTCCGCTTCTTTCCTAACTCGTTTAGCGTGCGGTGAAGTCCCGAGGTAAGAATGGTCCTCACCGTGCCGTCATCCCACTTGTTGGCATCCCACCGACGACTGGAAAACCATACCGATACATCCACGTTCCCCAGTCGCACCGTGGTCGCCGCACCGCGCATGAAGTTGTGCTCGTCCATGCCATTCTGCGCCTTCACGCCTTTCGCCGCGCCATACATGTTTGACTTGCCGAAACTGTAGCCGTTGTTCACCACCAGCCCCTCGCCAAAGCCCAGCTTGTAGTCTCCAAGCACAGCCACCCTCAACTGGCGCACATTCTTCACTAACACATAGCCGCCATAGGAGTCGTAACCGCGGTTCCCGGCAAAAGGTTCCCCCTGGTCCTTCTCCGCACGGAAACCCGCATACACCCTGTTCATGCTCTGCATGCGATACTGCACCTTATTATATACGGGGCTACCCTTGTATCCGCCATTCTCTGCCGAATGCATGTAGCCCTCGCGGTAGTAAAGCGGAATGTCCATGCGGGAAAGCAACTCGTGGCGTGATTTCTTGACCAGTGTCTTCATATTTACCGTATCCTTGTATTCAAACACCTCCTGCCCGGCATACAGGAAAAGGGAAAGCACGCGTCGCGTAGCATAATCCAGACTCTCTATGGCCATCAGCTCAGCGAGCGAACGCATGCCTCTGTGCAGAAAGATGTACGTATGAATGTCCTCTATCTGCTCGTCGGAGAGCATGGGCAGTCGCTGTAGGTCCTCCCGGGTAGCTGTATTTATGTCCAGCGGATGAGCGTTCAGATAAGCCAGCTCCTCCATGTGGTCCGCCCAGTTCTGCTCCTCGGCATACTCATCATCCTGCAGCAGTTCCACAAAATCCTGCCACTGCATCCTCTGCTCCTGCGCACAAAGAACATTCCCTCTCACCACCACGACCAACAACAATAAGAGCAGTCTTCTTCTCATTCTTCCTATTAATGCATTCGTACAATAATTCAAAAGTACACATTTATTTCCATTCTACCATACCGTCCGAGCGATAAAACTACAGCAGTCGCTGCAGGCGTGCGAAGGCAGGAGCGAGCAGGGTGGTCTCCACCTCCTGTCCGCTGGCAGAACGGAAGATACAGCGTCGCTGCTTGGGCTGGAGACGGCTGATGTTGTGGACATTCACCAGCGTGCTGCGGTCGGCACGTACGAAGGTGGCCGAATCAAGCATCTTCTCCAAGGCTCCAAGACCTATGAGCACCGTATCGCGAGTGTCGAATGTGCAGATTTTCGAATAGTTGCCGTCACCCTTGAAATAGGCAATGTCCGAGGTCTCGACCACCAGCGTGCCGCTGACGGTGCGCAGGGTGATGCGCGAGGGACTGTCCGTCCGCTCTGTCATCCTTACGATATCCTTTGCCAGTTCCGTGTTTTCTGCCTCGATGGCCTTCTGACGGATAGTATCCAATTGGCGTTCCCGCTCCAGTTTCTCGCGCTGCAGGCGTATCATCTTTTTATGGTTGCGCAGTTTCTCATACCAGTAGGTAGCCGCCCATATCGCCAACGCACATAGCAACAAGGCGCACAGACCCAACCACCAGTGCTGCCACCAGCGCAAGGGCGGACTAATGTACGTGTCCTCCTCGTTGTAAGCCAGCAGGTCGGCAGGCCGGAATGAGGTCATCTCCTCCACACCTGCGAGCCACACCGTGCCGTCAGCGGTCTCGGCCATGGTTGCCTTCAACGGTTCCAGCATGGTGAATCCGTTATGGTAGTCGAAGAAGTGGATGTCGCGGGGTTGATAATCGTTGCCTATGCGACACACAAACAGGCCATCGATGACGGCCACGACCAGATAGCCCCGTGGCGAGACATGCAGGGAACGTATCTCATGGCCTGCGAGCACGGGAAGCAGGGGATTCAGAGCCTCTATCTCTCCCTGACGAATCAAGAACAGCGAGTCGGCAGAGGCAAAGAACACGGTACCTCGATGGTCGGTCTCCATGGTGGTCACGACAAGTTGTTGCGGATAGTGAAGTTGCGACACTTCGCGCTTGGTGTTGAGGCCGTAGATACCTAAGGTACTGCCCGTCCAAAGACGGCCATCCGCATCGACCTCTGCACACCACGGATGGGGAATATCTAACGTCAGCGTGTCCAAGGCTTGGGTCTCGAGGTCGTAGGTGAGGAGCAATGTCTGGCTGACAATGAGCAGGCGGTCGCCCATTCGCGTCACGAAGCGGTAACGGTCCTGTGGCAAGGGAAGGCGGCTAAACTGTCCGTTCTCAACTCTTGTCACGCCACCACGGTCGGGCATAAAAACCTGTCTACCAAAACCAGTAGCACTGGAACCATAATATTGCGAAGGGTCATCGCTAACGATGGTTATGTTTGAGGATGTTGGCCCCATAACCAGTATCTTCCCGTTCAGTGTCCCCATGACCAAACGGTCTGCTTCATCGGTGGCAATGGCACGGACAATGTCGTTCTCGTCTGTCAGTCTATGATTGGTAAAGCAGCGGTTGAAGAAACAATAGACACCCTGATAGGTAGCTACCCATAAGCGATCCCAACGGTCAACAAACAAGTCACGGATAAGATTGATGCCTGTCATCACTTGTCGCAGTCTCCCATCTTCATAGAGATAAACGGTGTGCTCGTCGGCAACAACCAACCCGCCCTTGCGGAGCTTCCTGACAACGAGTCCGAAGGTCGATGCCGACCAGTCAGCCCCCACTACGCACTCCATGTCCACCGTCCCTGTGCGGGTCTCCCTTATGCGCCAGATTCCGTTGGGGGTGAAAGCCAGCAGGGCGGTATCGGTATGAAGCAGGGTGAGGATGTCGCCCCGATGGGTCAGTAAAGAAGCCGTTTGCTTTCCATGTTTGATGCGATAGAGCCCCTTCGGTGTAGGGATGAGCGTACAGAGGGAATCGTGGTAGAGTTTGCGGTCTGGGGTCATCTCGTCAAGCAAACCGCCCGTAAACTTTTCTTTGAATCCTTGCTCTGTCACTTGGCACAGCCGTCGGTGGGTCTCTTGCTCATCCTCTAAAATTACGTAACCGTCGGGCAGTGAGAGGGCATTTAAGTTGTTCAGTTGCCAATGTCCATCGGGGTCGATAGGGCGCTTCTCCACTTCGGTATCCTTAATCGTCCACTGCCGTCGGAACCCCATTGCCGTCACCCCTCTACGAGTTTCCGTAAAACCAACAATGTTCTCGCGCCGTCCTTTCAGAAAGGGAGTGAACGTTCGCCCGTCGAAGCGCACAAAGCCAGACAACGTACCTATGTAGATATAGCCGTTCGAATCCTGCCACAGACGTTCGGTCTGCATCTGTGGCAGTCCGTCCTGCGTAGTGTAGCGACGGAAGGAAAGTCGGCTCTCCATCTGTGCCGACAGGGTGAGGACAAGGCCGAGCATTAGCCCCAGCATGGTTGCTCTTTTCGTTTCCATATCACAAAACTACTAAAAAAGTGGTGATAAAGAAAGTTTTCTCCATAATTTATTTGTTCACTACCCGAGTTCGTCACTCATAGGGGCCAGTTCGTCAAAAACAGCCTTCTGAGGGCTCGCCGTTTCATGTCAAATTCATATATTTGCGTCAAACATGTTTAACTTTTAATCATTCCAAGTATGAAGACAAGACATCTACTCACGACGCTTCTCCTTATGTTCTGCCCGCTGTGGGTCATGGCACAGTACTGGGAGAGTGGGACGGTGAAGACCAACAACTTCTTCAACTACACCTCGGGAGGTAATACCTACTCTAAGACCGAGGTCAGTTATCGCATCAACGCCGAACAGGACGGCAAGATGGAGTTCTTCGCCAATCCCTTAGGCAATGTGCGCATCACAGGCATCGGCCTCTACGCCGTGGAGGACGACGAACTTCTCTATGTAGCCAACGGTGCACAGACACTCAGCGTCGAGGACGTGGCCGCCGGTCTCTACGAGGTGAAGTTCTTCGGCCAGCCTACCGACAAGGGCGGTCAGGGGGGCAATTTCCAAGCAGGTTACGTGCTCACCCCTGCCGACTACGTCAACGACCCAGAACCCAACAATACATGGGAGCTGGCATACCAAATAGAGAGCGGCAACCCACAGCACGGACACTTAGGCTACAAGCGTGCCGGCTCCACTGACACGGAGGACTGCTTCATGATTGTGGTGCCCGACGAAGGGACGGTGACCTTCACCACCCGCACCTCAACCAAATTGCTCTTGGGTTATCTGGGCATGTACACCATGAAGGATGATGGCACTGGTGTGAACTACCGTAACGACAAATGGATGAGCGGTGACGGCAAGGATACCACCATCGTCTATACCGTGCCCGACGTGGCTCCTGGCACCTATTATGTCAAGGTAAGTCGCTACAGCGGTTACGGCAGTTATAAGATGACCTACACCTTTGTTGCCAACAACTATGGTGCTGACGACAGGGACAACGATACGTGGGACAAGGCCAAGGACATGGCACTCGACACACCCACCGACGGTCGCTTGGGTTATTACTTCAATGGCGACACCGACGGTGCGGACTGGTATAAGATTGTGGTACCCGAAGAAGGGAAACTGACTTTCACCACCAAGACCGACCCCACGCTGTTCTTGGGTTATGTGGGCATGTACACCACAAAGGCAGACGGCACGGGAACTGAATTCCGTAACGACAAGTGGATGAGTGGCGAAGGCAAGGACACTACCGTCGTCTATGAGGTACCCGATGTATCAATAGGAACTTATTATGTGCGTGTGCAGCGTTACAGCGGCTATGGCGGCTACCGCCTCACCTGCTACTTCACCAGCCATGCTGCAGAAGCCGACCCCGAACCCAACGACACATGGCAGGAGGCCATGCCGCTGAAGAGTGGACCTGCCATCACGGGGCAGTTAGGCTATACCTACAATGGCGATACCGACACCGAAGACTGGTACAAGATTGAGGTGGAAAAAGAAGGTTCGATTGTGTTCACCACCAAGACAGAAACCACCCTGCGACTGGGCTATCTGGGCATGTACACCCCGAAGGCAGACGGCACAGGGACGGACTACCGCAACGACAAGTGGATGAGTGGCGACGGCAAGGACACCACCCTTGTCTATACCGTGCCCGATGTGGCTCCTGGCACTTATTATGTGCGCGTGGCGCGTTACAGCGGCTATGGTACCTATACCCTGCAATATATCCACAACCCCAATATCCATAAGAACGACCCCGAGGTAAACAACGAATGGACACAGGCCACTGTCATGGAGAGCGGAACCATACAAGAGGGCTGCCTGGGCTATTCCTATAACGGTGACACCGACGGACTGGACTGGTTCAAGATTGAACTGCCCGACGAGGGCAAGGTGACCTTTGCCACAACGACGGAAACCACGCTGTTCCTTGGCTATGTGGGTATGTACACGCCAAAGGCCGACGGCACAGGGACAGACTTCCGTAACGACAAGTGGATGAGTGGCGAGGGCAAGGACACCACCGTGGTCTATGAAGTGCCCGACTGCAAGCCCGGCACTTACTATGTGCGCATACAACGCTACAGCGGCTATGGCGGCTATAAACTCGACTATACCTTCACGACCAACTCCCTCAGGGCTGACTATGCAGATAATGGTACGTGGGACAAGGGTACCATTATAGAAAGCAACACAACCCAGCAGGGCCGTCTCGGCTACCACTACAATGGCGATACCGACGGTGAGGACTGGTTCAAGATTGAACTGCCCGAGGAGGGCAAGGTGACCTTTGCCACAACGACCGACCCCACGCTGCGATTGGGCTATGTGGGTATGTACACGCCAAAGGCCGACGGCACAGGTACGAATTACCGCAACGACAAGTGGATGAGCAGCGATGGTAAGGACACTACCATCGTCTATGAGGTGCCCGACTGCAAGCCCGGTACTTACTATGTGCGCGTGGCGCGCTACAGCGGCTATGGCGGTTATAACCTTGACTACACTTTCACACCCAATGTCTATGGTGCCGACGTGGCTGCCAACGATTCCATCCAAGGGGCGACGACCATAGAAACGGGTGTTACGCAACAAGGCCGTTTGGGATATCACTATAACAGCGACACCGATGGCATTGACTGGTACGTGATTGATGTGCCCTATGTGGGTGATGTGACGTTCACGGTCAAGAGTGAGACCACACTCCGCTTAGGTTATCTGGGCCTATACCTGCCAAAAGAAGACGGCACGGGCACAGACTATCGCTGCGACAAATGGATGAGCGGCGACGGCAAGGACACCACCATCACCTATAGCATCAACGGACTCGGAGCGGGTAAATATTACGTACGCGTCAGTCGCAACAATGGCTATGGCGGCTATGCAATGAAGTATGACTACGAGCATAATCCCTACGACCGCGACAACCTGCAGAACTATAGTTTCGCACAGCGCACCACGCTAGAGGAAGGCAGAACAGTCAGCACCACGATGGGCTACCGCTACCGCACACAGAACAACGAGGACTGGTACGATCTGGGGCTGATGCACGGTCGTCAGATTGACGTGACCATTGCACCCGACACCACGCATACACTCGTCATCGGCGTACCTGCCCTGTATATATATAAAGGTGACAAGGAGGACGGCTCGCCCGACTTGCAGAAAGTGGCCGAGAGCCGCATCGAACGCAGCCAGGGCACCATTTCATACATCGACAAGAACGACGAAGACCAGCACTACGTCTTCCGTGTGCCCAACTACAGCGGCAGCAGTTACGGCGGCTACACCATCACCTTTGGCGATGAACACAAAGAAGGTGAGATGGAGTTGGCCGGCGCAACCATCAACGTGTTGACCGAGGGCCGCAACACCGTGCGCAAAGGCGTGCCCTGTGAGAACCCCATCACCATCACCAACACCTCGAACGTGAAAACGGGCAAGTTCCTCGTGACCATTGCCACCACCGACAACATCGACATCATCGGCTTCCGCATGCCGGGCAAGCAGAGTCGGGACTACCTGCCACTGGACAGCGTGACCGTCTTGGACGAGGGAACCTGCCAGCATACAGCCGTCTTCCTCGTGCCCAGCCTCAATCCGTGGGAGAGCTACACGTTTACCATGATTAGCGAGGGCAAGGGCGACATCGCCTACGTACGTGAAGAAACGGAGTTCTCCACCGGGCGCAACAAGATTGCCGTCAACAGCACTACCTTCGCCATCGTGGCCGTCATGGGCAATGTGGAGGGAGCCGACAGCCACATCAACGTGGACGACTACATCGTTCACCGCATCGGCGATGTCTACGACCTCACGGGCGAACAGCGGTTGAAGTTGTCACAACTCATCGGACAACTCGACACCGAGAAGCAGCAGACGGGTAAGGCTACCTTCAGTGTACTCTCATTGCTGAAGCGAGCCTCCGAACTCTGTGGTATGGACCTCCTCGATGCCACCTGCCCCATCGCCAGCAGTTTGCGTCAGCGCCTCCTGCAATGGGTATATCTGGATGAGCAGTACGTGCTCGACGAGATTGACATTCTGGATGGCAAAGCTGCCATCACAGACGTAGTGGCCTCATGGGACCCCAACGAGATGGTAGGTCCTGCCGGAGTGGGTGAAGATCACTATATTGGCCAGACACAGACGGTGAACTACCGCATTCTATTTGAGAATAAGGCTGAGGCCGGCGATGCCGCCTATCGCGTACGCATCAGCGACGAACTGGACGAAAACGTCTTCGATGTCAGCACCGTCCGCTTCGGTGAGACCAGCCACGACGGCGTGGGCTACAATTGGGAGATGACACGCGATGGCAACAAACTGTCGTGGGACATCAAGGGCATCGAATTGCCACCCAATGTCAATGCTCCTGAAGGCGAAGGTTATGTAAGCTTCTCCGTTGACCTGAAGCCGGGCCTCGCCGACGGCACGCAAATCCGCAACAAGGCTACCATCATCTTTGATAAAAACTTCCCCATCGAGACCAACGAGTTCGTGAACACGCTCGACCTGCTACCGCCCACCACCATGATGGCGGAGGCTACATACACGCCGGGCAATGACCATGTAAACATCCTGTGCAACTCCGACGACACGGGTTCGGGCGTGGAGAGTTACCTGCTCTTCGTCTCAAAGAACGGCAGCGAATATAGTTATGCGGGACAGAGCGTGACGGGTGACATCCTGTTCCCCGTCAATCCAACTGACGAGGACACCTATAGTTTCTATGTGCTGGCTATTGACAACGTGGGCAACACAGAGCACATGGTGACTCAGACCGTGGGCGTCACGACCGACGTGCGTGGCGTAACCATCGTTGGCAACCCCAATGCCGTCCTTCGCGTCTACACGCCCGACGGTCGCTATGTGGGCAATAGTCTTCAGGGCCTCCAACGTGGCATCTACCTCATCGGTGGCCGCAAGGTCGTGATTAAGTAGGTACCAAGAGAGCAAAAAGCACCAAAGGGTGGCAGGTTTCTTGCCGCCCTTTGGTGCTTTTTCAACTTTTATTCGTACCTTTGCAGCCGTAAATCCGTAAATCGTAAATAAACCAAGATGTCATTGAAAGCCGGTATCGTAGGACTGCCCAACGTGGGCAAGTCCACCTTGTTTAACTGCCTGTCGAGCGCCAAGGCGCAGGCAGCGAACTTTCCCTTTTGTACCATTGATGCCCAGATGGGGCAGGTCTCGGTTCCCGATGAGCGACTGACCCGGCTGGCCGAACTGGTCCACCCGGGGCGCATAGTGCCCGCCGTGTGCGACATCGTAGACATTGCCGGACTGGTGAAAGGTGCCAGTAAGGGCGAGGGGCTGGGCAACCAGTTCCTGGCCAACATACGCGAGTGCGATGCCATCATACACGTGCTGCGCTGCTTCGACGACCCCAACATCGTGCACGTCGATGGGAGCGTTGACCCCGTTCGCGACAAGGAAATCATTGACATGGAACTGCAACTGAAGGACCTGGAGACCATCGAGAGCCGTATGGCGAAGGTGGAGAAGCAGGCCCGCGTGGGCGGTGACAAGCAGGCAAAGACAGAACTGGCCGTGCTGGAGGCCTACAAGGCTGCCTTGCTGGAAGGTAAAAGTGCCCGCACCGTAGAGTTTGAGACCGAGGACGAGCAGGCCGCAGCCAAGAACCTCTTCCTGCTGACCACGAAGCCCGTGCTGTACGTCTGCAACGTTGACGACCAGAGTGCCAAGGACGGCAACGAGTACACACGCGCCGTCGAGGAAGCCATCAGGGACGAGGAGGCACAAATGCTCATCATCTCGGCACAGACGGAGGCCGACATTGCCGAACTGGAGACCTACGAGGAGAAGCAGATGTTTCTGGAGGACATGGGCCTCACGGAGAGCGGATGTAACCGCCTCATCAAAGCCATCTATGCCCTGCTGAACCTGCAGACGTTCATCACCGCCGGCGAAATGGAGGTGAAAGCATGGACCTTCCGCCGCGGCTGGAAGGCTCCGCAGTGCGCCGGCGTCATCCACACAGACTTCGAGAAGGGATTCATCCGTGCCGAGGTCATCAAGTACGACGACTACATCCGCTACGGCTCCGAAGCCGC